>ERZ724505.667-NODE-667-length-21271-cov-4.104968_pt1 | contig 21271 bp, 24 predicted proteins | sample MGYA00376038_ERZ724505 | MGnify/ENA primary metagenome ERZ724505 (study PRJEB28724, sample SAMN07190884) | wastewater metagenome | isolation source: effluent of sewage treatment plant in Hong Hong | place: Hong Kong | collected 2016-03-17 ...
ATAACACGATCCCCTGGAGTACCTGAAACTTTTTTTGTTTCACCATTTTTATAAACAATAGTATCTACAACATGCGGGGATGGAAGTACACCACCATTTCCAAGTATTGAAAGTGCTCGAATGGTTTGTATTGGAGTAATCGCTATACCTTGACCAAAACCTGCTGTTGCACTATCAACAAAGACAGAGCTCTGAAGATTTTTTGTGAGTCCACCAGCTTCTGCGGGAAGATCTATACCTGTTTCATCTCCTATGCCAAATTTTTTGAAATAATCCTGAAACCGTTCTCTACCGAGTTGTTCTACCAAAAATACGATACCCACGTTGAGAGACTTATCCAGTATGGTCTGCATCTTTGTTGTACCTCGTGCCTGCCCGTCAAAGTTTCTAACTTTGTAACCATTCAAATCACGAAATCCTGTATCAACATATGTCGTGTCTTCATTCACAACTCCAGCATCAAGCGCTGCAGCAACGGTAAGTGGCTTAATAATACTACCCATTTCATACACACCAGAGATAAGTTGATTTGAATACTTACGAACAGAATCAACATCTCCGTATGAATTTGGGTCAAATGACGGCATACCATCCATCGCAATAATTGAACCAGTTGATGGATCCATAACAATACCCCCTATCTGATCTGAGTTCCAAGTCTTTTTTGTTTCTTCAAGAACTGTGTGAAGACTTCGTTGTACAGAAGCATCAATTGTAAGAATCACATCTCCCATTTGTTTGTCTTGGTTAGAAACTTCGTTGGTTCCAATATCTGCAAACAATTCTGCAAAAAAGTTAACAGTAGGCTGGTCTGTAGCTCGAGATAAAATGTCTTCGTAATAACGTTCAACTCCATACTGACCACGCGCACGAGACCCGTCATTTCCAACAAAACCAATAACCTGAGAACCGATAGATCCTTGAGGGTAGAAACGTACGTTGTCTTTCACATATGTCACACCAGGTAACTTAAGCGACTTTAGGTACACAATATCTTCTTCTGAAACACCTGAGGCGATTTCTTCATATGGATCCTCGAGCTTCTGCAAACGTTCATCAAACAGCTTTTTATCAATAACAATTCGAGATGTGAGAGTCCTGTAGAGCGCTTCAGCATCTTTGACTTTTCCTGGAGCAACAGCAATTCTATATCGCCCAATCAATTGAGCTGCTGGAACTGGTTCATCGCGAACTTGTGAAAAGAAAATAGTTCCTCTGTCAAAATGATTGAGTGAAGTACCAACATACTGCTTATCAGCAAGTGACGTATAGTATTCATGTTGAACGACTTGAATATGTATACTTCGCCCAACAAAAATAAAAAACAATCCTATAAAAAATAAAGAGACTAGTTGAATTCGATAGATAGAACGAAGCTCTTGATCCTCGGTAAGCTCATGCGGCTTGCTGTGCATATACTATAAGCTATTAGCGAGTATACAAAATAGAGTACGTAGCAATAGGGTCTTTGCGTACAGCAAATGTAGAATTATCAATTCGCTTAAAGTTATGTGCTGCGAGTTTGGCGTCGGTAATAGTTGCAAGCGCGTGCGCATAATCTTGCTCAACCTGAGAAAGTGACGATGTTAAATCACGTGTTTCAAGAAGAGCCTGCTTTCGCTCGATCGCAGAAAATACAACTGACAAAAGCACAACGGCGTACGCAATAACAAGAAGTGCTATTGTTGCGAGCATTGTATGTACGAGACGTTCTTGAAATGTTTGATTGAGGAAATGTGTTTTCATGGTATCTATCTGATTTATTTTCTTTCGGCGATGCGGAGCTGAGCGCTGCGTGCACGAGGGTTATTGTGTAATTCTTCTTTGGTTGGAATAATTGCTTTTTTGTTGATAATGATGAGGGATTCATCTAGCGATCTAAGACTTTGTTTTACGATACGGTCTTCAGTGCTATGAAAAGTGATAATTGCTGCACGCCCACTGGGTTTCAGTACATGAGGGAGTGCGGCCACAAGATCATGTATGCTACCTAATTCATCGTTTACTGCCATACGGAGAGCTTGAAATGTTTTTGTAGCAAAGTGGGTTTTGCCGTGGCGGTAGGTTGTAGGCACAGCATACTTGATCGCATCTACAAGCTGATGCGTTGTTTTTATTTCTCCTTCGTTGCGAGCTTCTACGATTGCTCGTGCGATACGACGAGCGTATCGTTCATCGGCAAATGCGTAGAGAACATCAGCAATTGTTGATTCACTCCAGAAATTGACGATATCATACGCAGTCGTCATGTCTTCTGTTGGGTTCGCAGCAAATGTCATAAGGAGCGGTTCGTCATATCGGAATGAAAACCCCCTCCCTGAGATATCAAGCTCTTGTGAAGATAGCCCGAGATCTGCGAGCACCCCATCAACTGAAGTAATCTTGAGTTCTTTGAGAAGAGTAGCGAGATGTCTAAAGTTACTGTGCATAAAATGTAACGTTGGAGCATTTTTTAATTTGCTTATCTTTTTCTCTGCTTCTTCAAGAGCAACTTCGTCAAGATCGATACAAATAAGCGTACCGTCTTTGCCTAAAGCTTTTGCAATTTCGTAGCTATGACCTCCGCGATTGACTGTACAGTCAATATACGTACCACCTTTGTGGATATTGAGACCTTCTATAGATTCATGTAAAAGTACTGGAATGTGCGACATGGTCGTGTGTAAAGCTAGCACATTCTATTTAGAGCATGCCAAGGTCGCTTAATTTTCCTGCAAGAGCATCAGCTTCGCCGAGAGCTTTCTTTGAATAGTCTTTCCAGCGTGTCTCGTCCCACATTTCAATACGTGAGTACATGCCGGCGAGAACAACTTTCGAAGTAAGCCCTGCTGTTTCTTTGAGTGTGTCTGGAATGAGGATGCGTCCTTGGGCATCAACATCTGTTTCAAAGGCATGCGCAAGCATGACTCGATTAAAACTACGGGAATCTGCGTTACCAAATCCGTTTGATGCGAGCTTTTCAGCAATCTCTCTCCACTGTTTCTCTGCAAAAATAAAGAGCGAGCCATCTAGTCCATTAGTAACCACCACTTTCTTTCCAAGCGAAGTGCGCCATTTTGCTGGCAGCGTCAGGCGTTTCTTTGGATCGAGTTCGTGTGTGTATTGGCCTATCAGCATACTGTTTGTAAAGCATCTCCCACAATGCTCCACTAGCACCCATTATACTCCACTTACCTTTTAAAATCCTAGAAAAAGGTTGTGGATAACATACATGGACCTATAAAATTAAAAAACACCGTACAGCTAAAGTTTTTGCGTTTTAAAGTTCGAGATGCTAGTGTACTAGTAACATAAGCTCTTTGGAGATTGAAAATGAATCGGATCACGATTATTGGGTTTGGTGTGCCAGTTCTAGCACTTATCCTGGGCTACCTCTGCGGGAAACATTTGGTAGCATGGCTTGTTTACCTATTTAGCTTCATAGCTATCTGTTGCATAGCCTGTCTCATACTGAGCAAAAATTCGGGAGCAGGATCTGTAGGCGCAGCATTGTTTGGTTTATGGATAGGAATTGCTTTGGGTCTCTTTCTAGTTTCAATGCAAATAACCTTCCACATAACATCTGATCAAACATTTTTTCAAGACTTACTTAGAAAAATATCAGACGTTCGTCTAGTACGATAAAAAAACCCGACGGCTTACGTCGGGTTTTTATTATTCTGCTTTAGGTTTCACTAGTGGAAACATGTGCACTTCTCGAATTGGTTTGTCTGCTAAAAATGCAAAGAGTCGTTCTCCGAATCCAAATCCACATGTCGGTGGCATGCCATGTTCAAGCATTTCGACAAATGAATCATCTGACATCATTGCTTCTTCATCCCCTCCAGCAAGCAACTCTTGCTGCTTTTCAAAACGAGCACGCTGATCGATTGGGTCGTTTAACTCAGAATATCCATTTCCTATCTCTGCGCCTGCTAAAATAGGTTGAAACTTTTGCACAGTCTCTCCATCCGGATTTGCTTTTGCAAGCGGAGAAGTGATGCGTGGATGATTAACCAAAAACGCAGGACCAGCAATATTCTTTCGGCAGTATTTCCACAACGTATCGATAAGACGTTCCTGGTTTACACCATCATACTTAATCTTAAGCTCCTGTGCTTTTGCGACAAGTTCCTCAAGAGATGCTGTTGTAATATCAACCCCTGTTTGACGAAGCACTTCATCACGGTAATCAATTCGCTTCCACTCATCTGCCAAGTTAAATGTGTGACCACGAGTTGTAAATGTAGTTGTACCAAATACCTCTTCTGCGATTTTCTTGTATAACTCTTCTACAAGCTTCATACCGTCTTCATAGTCTGAGTAGGCCATATAAAATTCGCAGTTAGTAAATTCTTGTACATGTTCTGGGGATGATCCTTCATTTCTATACACGCGACCAATTTCAAATGTACGAGGAAATCCTGCAGCCATCAAACGCTTCTGCCAAAGTTCACCAACAGAGATACGCATAAATACATCAAGATCAAAATCATGGTGATGTGTAGCAAAAGGACGCGCTTCTGCTCCACCTGTTGTTACTTCAATTGTCGGTGTTTCGACTTCCAAGAACTTCTTATCTTTCAAAAATATACGGACCACATCCCAAAACTTTGCCTTCTTTTCAAAAAGCTCTCGCAACTCTGGATTAGTAAGGATATCCAAATACCGTTCACGCATGCGAAGCTCTTCATCCTGAATACCATGATACTTATCTGGGAGTGGAAGCAGTGCTTTTGAAAGCATTTCAACTCCTGTTACAAGAATACTTTCCTGCCCTGCTTTTGTGGTGAATAGTGTTCCTGTTACTTCAATAAAGTCTCCAGTATCAACATAGTCTTTATAAAACTGAAGCACTGCTTCTGGAGACTCAGGCAATTTGATAACAGCTTGAAGTTTTGCTGTTCCATCGTAAAGGTCAATAAACGCAAGTGCGCCTTGTCCACGAGATGCCATCACACGCCCCGCAAGAATGATCTGCATCCCAGCATCTTGTAGTGTAGTGAACGCACGCACAACGTCTGATATATCGTGTGTTTTGCGAGATACCGCAGGGTACCCAACTTTTCCAAGCGCTTGTAGTGCTTCTAATTTTTTAAGACGCTCATCGCGCAGTTCAGATAATGATGCCATATGTAAACGATTATATCACAAACTACATTACGCGTTCTAAAGATAAAACCCGCACATTGTGCGGGTTTTATCTTTGTCATACTTTTAAGCAATCTTTTTGATTGTGTATAGAACTTCTCCTTTTGGAGCAATTACTGTCGCTGTGTCTCCTGCTTTCTTCCCAATAAGCGCTTGTCCAAGTGGAGATTCATTTGAAATTTTTCCTTCGAGTGAGTTTGCTTCTTCGCTTCCCACAAGTGTGAATGTTTTTTCTTCTTTATCTCCTTTTTTGATAACAACTACTGTCGCACCAACTTCAACCGTACCTGCATGATGCTTATCCATGATGACGGCATTTTTGAGAATCTGCTCAACATGCCCAATACGATCTTCGCAGTTAGCTTGATCTTCTCGCGCTTGATGATATTCAGCATTTTCAGAAAGGTCCCCAAGAGACTTGGCATACTCAAGAGCATCAGCAATCTCCTTACGGCGAACTGTTTTTAAGTGGTTGAGCTCGTTTTCAAGCTCTATTTTCTTTTCAGGTGTTAAATATTCCATTGCGCACCATTTTACCATGTAACCAACCCTTCGTCGAGCGTTACACCTTTAGTTATACGACACAGGTAGTCACGCACCAGAAAGCTTTATTTTGTATATTCTGTGTTATCTCGCATCCACTCAATCGTCTCACGGGCTGCAAACACTGCACCTTGCAAGATGTGCACATCACCTTTTTCCATAATAATAACAAAGGCATACCTTGGATTCTCATATGGGAAATATCCACTAATCCATGAGTTGATTAAATCTTTCTTTACACCGAGTTCAGCTGTTCCTGATTTTGAAGCAACCGAGACTCCTGGGATTTGAAGTACTCTTCCTGTTCCATCAAGCACACCTTGCCGCATCCCTTCGGCGATGACGCGTAGATGTTGTGGGTCAAGGTCAAGGTCAACTTTTTCTTCCTCCTTACCTAGAAGTGTATGTGGGGTCACTAGATATCCTCCGTTTGCAAGAGACGCAACTCCTCGTATAAGCTCAAGCGGGGTAAGTTGAAATCCATACTGACCTATTGATGTATGATATGTATTACCAAGTAGCCAATCCTCTCCAAAGACCTCTTTCTTCCATTCAGGTGTAGGGATGGTTCCGGATTTTTCGTTTGGCAAATCAATTCCTGTTGTTGTACCAAACCCAAACTTACGTGCATACTCATCAATACGCGCAATGCCGAGCCCTGGCTGATCCATATACCCACCACCAACTTGATAAAAATATTCATCAGATGATACAGCGAGCGCTTCACGCATATCTACATACCCATGAGCTTTCCAGTCTTTAAAGACAGTGTCTGGTCCACCATATTTGTTTTTGATAACAAGAGCCCCAGAACTAAAGATATTTTTTTCTGGAGTAATAATACCTTCCATGAGTGCGGCTATTGCAACGAATGGCTTAACTGTTGACCCTGGAGTAAACACTCCTGATACTGCACGATTGAGAAACTTTTTTGAAGAACTCTGAAGGTCAGACGTGACTCGCGCTTTTTCTTCTGAAGAAGAAGCATTTGTCATAATGTTATTGTTGTATTCTGGATAACTCGTAAGCGCAAGCACTTCTCCTGTATGAATATCCATAATCACACCAGCGCCGCCTGTATACCCAACACGATGTGCTAGAGAAGCAATACTTTCATAGAGCTTTGCTTGCACCCCTGCATCGATGGTGAGTTTGATGTTTTCTCCGTGCATAGGATCAATCGTAACGTTTTCTGCCTCAACTTCTTGGTGAGCGTTGATAGCTATAACCTTTTCTCCAGCAACACCTTGTAACTTTTGTTGATACACTTTTTCTATGCCATCTTTTCCAAGATACTCATCCTGCCAAAAAATACCACTACTGTCTTTTTTAGGATAACTTACATACCCGAGAACATGAGAAAATCCTGAGGTGGTGGTATATCTACGCTTTGGAATATCTCCAACACCAGATGTTCCGTCATTCCACGCTAACAACTCTCCGTTTCTATCTGAGATAGTGCCACGATGAGCAAAAATAGGCGTACTACGTAAGTGGTTCTTGTCTGATTTTTCTTGATACGAATCACCTTGTACGATTTGCATACTAAATAACCTTCCAGAAAAAGCCAAGAAAAGAGCGATACACCCGATAAGGAATACGTAACTCATGTACATTGGGAGTGGTTTTTCCAAGTGACCTTCTAGCTGATCAACATTGAATGTCGGGATATTACGCGCATCCAAAAACACGTCTTCTGGATCTATTTCAAAAGAAGCTTGCTTGCTAATACGGCGTGCGAATATGCGGCGAAACATAGAGTATTAGAATCACTATAGCACAAAAACCGAGTGTCAAAACGGGTAACGATCCATCACTTAAAGAAATATCAAAAAAGAACACGAGCACCCCAAGAGCGAGAAACCCTCCGTATATTTTTAGAGTGTTATTCGACATACAATGTATGAGAACTGCTTGGGTTATACACACCTCTAATGTAGAGTCTAAGCGCTATATCTTGAGGATCATTTTCAATACGAACAATAGTTCCAAGAATCATAGTTGGATCACTCTCAAGATACACGGCCATACCCTCTGTTGGGGCAAGAGTCTTTGGCATAATCACAGTAAACGAACCACCCCCCGCTCCATCTAATGTAAATGCAAGTGAGAGTTCTGGGATGACACCACGAACAGTAGAACCAGATGCTGAGTACAGTGATACAAGCGAAGTGTTTTTGTGAACCTGTGTAATAGTGCCGACGACTTGTCTCCCACGCAGATACACCTTGGACCCTTCAGTTACACCATCAACAAAACCTTTTGAAATAAGAACTGTATCGTACAGGCCTGTCATATCTTCTACAATTGGATACGCACGAATTGTTGAGGCCTCTCTAAGGGTTGTACTTGCAGACAGATCGTCGTCACTTCGTGACTGTGCTGCCACTACGTTTTCTAAGCGCTCAATTTCAAGTTCTAGTGTTGAAATTTTTTGTTCGTATACGTTTCGTGATGTAAAGTACGAAACAATAGCATGCGGTATACCCATCACCCCATCACGAGAAGAAGCGTATGTTTGCACAACAGGTAATGTCACTGGAGATACTCCAATAACAATATATTTCCAAAAAAATGTAAGCGCAGCTGCTGCAATAAAAATGCCAAATACAATTTTAAAGCGTGTATTTTGTTTTCTTTTATCTGAAAGCTATGTCATCTGTATTTTGTACGAGCACGTCTTTATATAATGGCAAATCTTCAAGGATAATTCCAGTTCCTCGCGCAACACAGGTAAGTGGATCATCTGCTATGGTTACTGGTACTTTGAGTTGCATTTCAAAAAGTTCTGGGAGATTACGAATGAGTGCACCCCCTCCAGAAATACTAATACCTTTGTACATGATATCTGCAAGTACCTCAGGTGGTGTTGTTTCCAAAACTTCTTTGATAGCTTCAACAAGCTGCGACAGTGGTCCATACATCGCCTCTCGAATATCAATATCTGTAATGATTGCCTCTCGAGGAAGACCGGTTACCAAGTCGCGCCCTTTTACAGTCATCTCTTCAGCTTCTTCACCAGGCAAAGCAGACCCAATGGTCATCTTAATAAACTCAGCAGTTTTTTCACCGATAAGCATTTTGAACTCATCACGCATATACGCAACGATATTGTTATTCATCAAATCCCCTGCGACTTTAAGTGACTTTGCGCGCACCACACCCCCGAGTGCTATCACTGCGATATCTGTGGTCCCCCCACCGATGTCTACAATCATACTTCCAACTGGTTCGTGAATCGGCATACGCACTCCGATTGCTGCTGCCATCGGCTCTTCTACTATATACACCTCACGTGCGCCAGCTGATTTTGCAGCATCATACACTGCACGCATTTCTACGTTAGTCACTCCTACAGGAATACCTACAACCACTCGCGGGCGAAATATTTTTTTATCGATGTCATTTGCTTTGTTGATTAAATATGAAAGCATTTCTTCGGTTACTTCATAATCTGAAATCACACCATCGACAAGAGGTCGCACAATACGAATATGCGAAGGGGTTCTACCCATCATATCTTTTGCTTCGCGACCAACAGCAACTACACGATTTGTTTTTGCGTTAAGCGCAACAACTGACGGTTCATCAATCACAATACCCCGCCCACGGAGATAGACGAGTGTATTTGCAGTTCCTAGATCAATACCAATATCATTTGAGAAACTACGGAAAAATCGTTCAAACATATACACAGTCTAGCACTTTAGAGAACTCTTGTATTTCTTGACAAAAATGCTCTTTAGTCGCAGTTTGGTGTATAGGTTTTGAGGAGCTGTTCAATGGTTACGATTTCTGACTGGTCACTTGTTCTCTCTTTGATTTCTACACCACCCTTTTCAAGAGATTTATCTGAAACCACAACACGCATTGGAATACCGATCAAATCACTATCTGCAAATTTACTTCCTGCTCCTTCGTCCCGATCATCAAACAATACTTCTACCCCAACTTGGGTGAGCTTTGTATAGATATCTTCGGCAAGCTTTGAAGCTTCACTATCTTTATCTTTTGAAATTGCGATGAGATGAAGTGAAAATGGTGCAATAGCTGCCGGCCATACGAGACCCTTTTCATCAGCAAACTTTTCAGTAATAACTCCCATCAAACGTGATGGACCAATACCGTAGCACCCCATGTACACTGGTTGCTTCTGACCTTGTTCGTCAGTGTATGTATAATCAAATGCCGTAGTGAACTTTGTTCCAAGTGGGAAAATGTTTCCAACCTCGCACGCCTTTACTTGTTCGAGCGTATTAAAATCAACTCCGAGACGCTTTGCGTTTTCTTCTGTAACAACTTCTTTGTTATAAGCAATGTTGTTCTTACGATCAAGATAGATGATGTCTTCTCCAGCTTCAACGAGTGTTTGGAACTCATGAGAAAATTCTTTTGTAAAATCCCCTCCTCCTGCAACTGTGATAAACGTATCATCTGCAAGACCTATCTCGCGATAAATATCCATGTACACCTTCTTGCTATGCTCGTAGTATGTTTTCAAATCCTCTTCACTTCTGTGAAAACTATACAAATCCTTCATACGAAACTCACGACCTCGAAGAAGCCCTGACTTTGCACGAGCTTCATTTCGAAACTTTGTTTGAATCTGATACAACGCAATAGGAAGATCTTTGTACGAACGAGCGTACAACGATGCAATCGGTGTTATTAGTTCTTCATGCGTAGGATTCAAGATATACGAGTTCGTTGATTTCTCTTCTGACGCTTTATTTGCAGGAGCGGTTTTCATGAGTACATCCACTACACCCAGTCGCCCTGTTGTTTCCCAGAGTTCTCGAGGAGAAAGAGATGACATAACGAGTTCGTTTCCGATGGTATCCATATGTCTACGTACGATGTCTTCTATCTTCTTAAGCACACGAAGCCCAAGTGGAAGAAACGTATACACTCCCGCCATTTCTTTGTGAATAAATCCAGCACGAGTAAGTAAAATCGCATTTTTTGAAACCTCGTCTGATGGGGCTTCACGCAGGGTTTTAGTATAGAGTTTTGACTGTCGCATATGAATCTTAGTATATAGTAATGCCTAACGTTACACCATAATATCTTTTATGGTCACAACAATGACCAGAATAATGAGCAGGATGATACCAACAGCGTTTGAGCCTGCGAGATATTTGTATGGAAGTTTTCGACGAACAAGTGCTTCACCAACAACTATCACAAACCGCCCACCATCAAGAGCTGGAATAGGCAGTGCGTTAAATATCGCAAGATTAATAGAAAGGATTGCAACAAGTGTAAGCAATGCCTCTACTCCATAGGTACTTGTATTGGTAACGATGCGCGCTATTCCTATCGGACCAGAAAGTGATTCAATAACATTCTCTCCTTGGAAAATACTTTTTACGAGTTCACCAAGAGCAGCGAGTGTGAGTGTCGTGAACGATACTGTTTTTTCAGTACCAAGAGAGATTGCTTCAAGAGGTGTTGTTGTAACAATCCCACGCACATCAAATGTTACCCCTATCGCCTTTTTGTTTGGCACAAGTCCATAAACCGCCGCAATAACTGTATCGTGTCTAGTTCCATCTGGTGTGACGTATTCTATAGCGAGCGGATCATGTTGATGGTCTGCAATAAACTTGATGGCAGATGTTACTGTGGTGAGTGTTGCTTGTGTTTGACCATTACCAAGCGATGTGACAACAGATCCAGGTACGATACCTGCCTTAAATGCAGGACTCTCAGGGTGAGCATCTACAACCATGAGAACTGTGTTAGTAGCGCGTGCTCCATATATTGGATCATCTACACTCACTTGCACATTTCCATATGAAAGCCCGATAAAAATAGCGAGCGCAAGCACCATGTTCATAATAACCCCAGCAGAAAGTGTTACGAGCTGTGCCCACACTGGACGATTACCAAACGCTCGAGGGTCACGCTTTGCTTCATCGTGCTCACTGTTTTCACCATAGATAGACACATACCCGCCAAGAGGGAGCGCGTTAATTGCATATGTAGTTTCACCATACTTCTTTCCGTATATGCGCGGTGGAAACCCTACTGCAAATTCGTCCACTCGCATACCTGTGAGTTTGGCTGCGATAAAATGTCCAAACTCATGAACAACCACAAGTACAAGTAGAATAACAAAAAAGAGAACAATGGGCCCTTTGCCAAAAATAACTAATGCGGAAATACTAGCAACGAGGATAATAATATCTAAACGAAAAGGAAATATTGAAAGAAGGTTACGCATAAAAAAAGTATATCATACAAAAGAATCTAAACTTGACAAATACATGTATGTTGTGTATAATATATATTGAGTATTTCACTCAATTGTTGTTTAAATCACCCCTAAGGAGCCCCCCCCATGAAGAGCTTGATCCTGACTGCAGTCATCGCACTGTCCGCGGCTTCGGCTGCTGCCCAATCGCCCAACTACGTCAACATGGTGCCGCCGGCACACGTGACGATTCTGACGTCGGACGGTACGTTGATTACCATCATGCCCAATCCGATGGTGCGCGAGTACCGTCCCATGTACCAAGTACCCGAGTACCGTCCGGCGCCGCCGGTGGTGTATGAAAACCTCCCTCCGACGTTCGGCTACAACAAGCCGGAACCGAGGAAGAGCTTGAGGTGCGACCCCTGCTCGGTCACGACACCCAAGAACTGACCTCCAGTTCGCAACACAAAAGCCAACGCTGCGCGTCGGCTTTTTTCTTTTTACACTACTCGCCCATCACTTCTTTTTCTTTCTTTGCAAACAGAGACTCAAGTTCTGCATTTGCTGTGTCAACGATTGTTTGCATTGCTTCACGGTATCGTATCTTTTCATCTTGTCCATACTCTCCATCTTTTTCACGAGCATCGATATCTTTGTTTATTTCTTCTCGAAGAGCGCGCACTCGTACACGAGCATCCTCTAATCTGTCTTTCAAAAGTTTTACGAGCTTTGTACGTGTCTCAGTTGTGAGCGCTGGAAAATGCACTCGAAGTCCTTGGTCGTCAGATGAGACAGAGAGTCCGAGGTCGGCTTCGTTGATTGCTTTTTCCATACCGCCAATAATTGACTTGTCCCATGGAGCAACACGAAGCGTTCGCGGGTCTTCGATAGTAATAGACCCAGTGTGCGCAAGTGGCGTACGAGTTCCGTACATATCGACATGAACAAGGTCAAGCACCTGAGGTGTGGCACGACCTGTTGAAATAGATCGGTATTCCCCTTGTAGCCAATCGACGATTGTCTGCTTTTTTGTTTCTGCTTCTGAAAAATTGTATGCCATATATGGTTAGTGATGAATGTAGAGTAATTCTATCCTAGTTCTTCTGCTTGGGCAATAACAATGCAAGATACTCAATAAGCGCTTTCCCTGAAGCTGAAGGGTCACCTGCGTAGGACGCCATAGCAAGTGTCTCTTGTATGTACCTGGGTGAGGCATTTTCTTTACGCAACACTTCAACGAGCGAAAGAATAAATCCTTTCACTGCTTCACGGTCTTTTCTTCCTTCCTCATCTTCACGACTAAGCAACTGAGTTATATACGGAAGTTTGATGCGAGACATTGATGCTGTTTGCAAAAAATCTATCGCGTCTAAAGAAGCAGTTGATTCCCCGTGATGAATCACATGCATACGTGAGAGCACAGTATCTAACAGTCTGTCTTTACTACTTGTTACAAAAATAAACCGAAGTCCTTGCTGTGGCTCTTCAAGAATCTTAAGCAGCGCATTTTGTGCAGGGTGAGTAATAGTATGAAATGAGAGAATAAGCGCTCTGTTACCATGTTCATCCCCTTGGATAGCAGATTTTGCCCACGAAATAATATCACGTGCAGTATCGATATCTAACACCGTCTGATCTATGTGTTTATGTGTAGGAGATGGAAATTCAGCCTGAAGGGCTGTATATGTTGTGCGTCTATCTGGGCTAACAACCAGGACTGCATGATGAAGCGGAAGCAAGATATTCATACCTATGAGTATAGCAAAGTTGATTTACCTACCAGATGTTTTAGTGTAGTATCAGGGTAAATTAATTGTTCTTTAGAAAGGAACATTCGTGAAAAATACTCACATAATTTCTGGGCCTGAAAGAGGTGTCATCGTCCCTGAACTCTGGTACATGGAAACCTGGGACAATAATCTCTACATTTTCTTTACAAAGATCGGTTGGGAGATAACCAATACTATACTTCGTGGCACCACAATCCACCCCAGTGTCGTATCTCCTTGGGGAGTTAACTCAGCTTTTCGCCCAATGGTTAGTCGTGGGGATCTTCACTGGCTATGTATACCCATCGAGGACCAACAAAACCAAGAAATACAATCAGCTATTGCAGACGGTCTGGAGTTTCTCACTGAAATACTCAACATCTTGGCACCCGAAGAAACAAAGGTGCAAGGAGAAAACACTAACAACAAACAAGTTCAATTATTCTCGCTCCAAACATATCACTCAAGTGATGAACCTCTCATGCACGGCGCAGGGCTTGATGTATCTATCTCATCTGAGACAATGCGAGTTTTTGCTGAACATGCAAACCAAGCGATACCAGGTGTTCGTAAAAATATGAAAGGACACTACCGCGCACTAGACCCCAGTTACAGAAGTGTCGTTTCTGGTGACTTCTCAGGTGTTCTTCGTGACGGAGGGATTCCACACTTTACTACCTATGGAAGTAATTGCGCATGTCTTACTATTCCAGGACACGAATACTCTGGAACCATTGAAGACTCTGGGCTGTACATTGATAGTCACAACATCAATACCCCTCGGCAGCAACTGAACATGCTTATCGCTATCGCGACAACGTGGAAGTGGGTACGCACTAAACTTGCCTACAAGTAACCAGAAACAAAGCCGACACATGTGTCGGCTTTTTATATATATTTATCTCTTAGAGAAAACTGATTTCTTGTACGTATCGAGGTGAGCAAGGGCAACACCCGTTCCTTTTGCAACACAATAAAATGCATCTTCTGCAAGCACTGCCTTTACACCTGTACGACGCTCTACCAAATCTGGAAAATGACGAAGCATAGATGTCCCCCCTGACATAATGATACCGTTGTCGATAATATCTGACGCGAGTTCTGGTGGTGTTTCTTGAAGAACATCTTTGACTGCTTTGATCATCATGCGCAATTCTTTGTCGATTGCTTTTACGATTTCATTTGTGCGAATTTCAACAGTACGAGGAAGTCCCGCGATAAAATCTCGTCCTTTTACTTTCATAACAAGCTCTTCTTCAAGTGGAAGCGCTGAGCCGATATTTACTTTTATATCCTCCGCTGTCTGATCTCCGATTGCGAGATTGTACGTTTTCTTCATGTAGTCGATGATAGCTTGGTCGATTTTGTTACCAGCGCATTTAACCGATGTACTGCACACGATACCACCAAGCGAGATCACAGCAGCGTCAGTTGTCCCTCCTCCAATATCTACAATCATACGCCCTTGCGCTTCCTGGATTTCTATCCCTGCACCAATCGCTGCCAAGATAGGCTCTTTCACAACATACGCATTTTTTGCACCGGCTTTGATAGCTGCTTCGATAACCGCGCGACGTTCTGTAGAAGTCACCCCTGCAGGAACAGAGATCATCACATCTGGTTTAAAAAGGTTGAACCCTTTGAGGGCCTTGTTGATGTAATACCGAAGCATCGCTTCTGTTACACGATAATCCGCAATCACTCCGTCTCGCATAGGACGATACGCAACGATTTCGTCTGGTGTTTTACCAATCATGTCTTTTGCTTCATTTCCAACAGCAAGAATTTTATTATCGATAAGCGACACCGCAACAACAGAAGGCTCGACAAGTACAACACCTTTTTCTGGAACATATACGAGTGTATTTGCAGTCCCTAAATCAATACCAAGCTTTTTATTGAAAAACCCCATAGTAGTAATCTCATTCTAACACAAAAGCAAGCCAAGAAGCAGCCTTATATTTCAAGCTTTTTTTGACCTATTCTAAAGTTCTATGTGCGCTATACTAAGCAGTATGTATGTAGTTGCCGTTGCGCCACTCCTAAAAGGACTCCCGTATGAAGAGCTTTCCTATTTTTCAAAAGACCAATGTGCACTTGGAGACCTCGTCATCATTAGTATAAAAAAGAGAAATGTTCGTGCGCTTGTGCTGTCATGTGTACCAGCAGAAGAAGAACGTCACTCGCTTCGTCATGCAAACTTTAGTCTCAAAAAAATAGTACGCATAGAAACACCTGGGTTCATACCTCCACAACTTGCAAAAGCTCTTGCGTATAACGCTTCATATCAGCTACTTCCACTTGGGAAAAGTATTTATGATCTGATCCCAGAAAGAGCGTATGATGCTATAACTACATTCCATGCTCCGCAACCAAAAGACTTTGAACAGTTACTGCTGCAACAAAACTACAAAGAACGCATGACTCGCTACAAGTCACTCATACGTGAATCATTCGCCAAGAAACAATCTCTTGTCATTTTCTTTCCGACAACACACGATATTAGCTATGCACACAAAGCACTTTCATTTGGCATAGAAGATTATGTCATTACGTACCACAGCAATCTAACTGACAAACAAACAGCAACATCATTCCAAAAATTATCCGATGAACACCCGATGCTCATCCTTGCAACGCCATCACTGTTGCCGTGGGCACGAAAAGATCTTGGGCTTGTTATCATTGAGCGCGAACATAGCCAATACTATTTCACCTACGGAGATTATGGCTATGATATGCGGCAGACGATTATGATGCTGACGCGAGATTCCAAACTACCGCTCATTCGTGGTTCTCATCTCCTCTCTCTTGATGCACATTTGCTTTTGAAACGAGGAGAAGCGCAGGATGTGATGCCACTTCATTTTCGAAACGACGCACCTATTGATGTGATACCGATGCACACGGAAAACATGAGTGCGAGCCCATACCTCTCACGTACCACATTATCTATACTCCATGAAGCAAAACTTCATGCACGTGGTCATTATTTTTTATACGCTCACAGAAAAGGTATGTACCCGACCACAGTGTGTAGCGACTGCGGAACACTCTTTGCTTGTCAGACATGCAATCGACCATATGTACTTCACAAAATAGCCGGCATACGCACCTATATATGCCACGGATGTGAAAACATTGTACGAATAGATCAAGAAACAACACTTGCCTGCAGATACTGTGGTGGATGGAGAATGCAAACACTAGGAATTGCCACAACTGGCGTAGAGGAAGAGTTGGAACGTCTCGGTATTCCCCTTTTTGTTATTGACGGAGAACGAACACCAACACGCACTAAAGCAGAAAAAGTATACAAAGCGTGGAAAGAAAGCCCGTACGGTGTACTCATTGGCACAGAGATGGCGCACAACCTTTTAGACATATGCGACGGCATCACCATTCTTTCTCTTGATTCACTTTTTTCTCTTCCTGAATATAGGACTGATGAAAAAATACTTACCCTTGTAACTGAGATGGCGGAAAAAGTTAGAAACGATGCCGACCATCGTGGCAAACTCATTCTTCAGACTCGTCTGAAGTCCATGCCAGCAATTAAACATATTACATCACATAGTTTCCAAGAGGTTGTTGCAGCATTTCTAAAAGAGCGCGAAGCATTTCTTTTGCCACCATACTACACCGTCATCAAAGCACATTTCGAAAACCTACACGATGACATGCGAACACGTATGGAGCAAGAACTTGAACCGTATGTCGTCGAATGGTTTGAAGCAGGTAAAGGGGTAACGCTTCTTTTTATTCATATAAAAGAGAGTGAGTGGGCTCACACCGAAAGCTTGCGCGAGCGTATTAGACGTATCACATTCCACGGCAAACCAACGGTTAACCCACTTCACTTTTTTATATAACCACATCTTCTTTCTAAGATAGCTCTACTTGTGGTAGATTAGTAACAATATGAAGCCAGTGATTATTCAAATAGACGAAGATAAAAACAACCCCCTTCGACAGATTGCTCGACCTATCCGTAAAGATGAGTTTGGGTCAGCCTATCTGAAGACGCTTATACAAAGTATGCAAAAAGCTCTTTCCCAAGAGCATGACGGGGTTGCAATCGCCGCGCCGCAAGTTGGAGAATCTGTGCGTGTTTTTGTTGTATCTCCAAATGCATATGAAGAAACAGCAAAATGGAAACCTCTTGTCTTTATCAACCCTGTTATCACCAAGCTATCTAAAAAGCATAAAGACATGCAAGAGGGCTGCCTTTCAGTACGTTGGATATACGGAACAACGTCACGTGCAGTATCTGCAACGGTTGAGGCGTATGACGAACTTGGCAACAAATTTTCTTTTGGAGCATCTGGTCTCATTGCTCATATTTTCCAGCATGAGATAGATCACCTCGATGGTATTTTGTTTATTGACCACGGATATAACCTAGAAGAATTTACAGAAGAAGAAGTAAAAGCTAGCTCACATAAAAAATAATCCATGTCTACACCTACATTTGCTTTTTTTGGAACTGGACCGCTTGCAGAATCTGTACTTGCGAGTCTTGTTCGTGCTGGATACACACCAAGCCTTGTAGTCACCAAACCTGACGCTCCACAAGGACGCCATATGCATCTCACTGCACCTCACATAAAAACGTGGTGCGAAATGAAAGGTATCCCCGTATATCAACCAGAAACACTCAGAGACCTTTCAAAAGATACTCCACTACATGCGCAAACATATGATGTGTTTATTGTTGCAAGCTATGGGAAAATAATTCCAGACGATATTCTCGCGCTTCCAAAAAAGGGAACGCTCAATGTACACCCATCGCTTCTTCCACTCTATCGAGGACCTTCCCCTATCGAATCTGTACTTCTCGACGGCAACATGACAACAGGTGTATCTATCATAGAGCTGGATTCTGAAATGGATCACGGGCCGATTTTGATACAAAGCGCGTTTATCATCAACCCATCAGCAACCGCAGGAACTATTGAAGTAGAGTGCGGACAACTCGGTGGAGAGCTTCTTGTGCAAGTGCTTCCTCATTATCTTGATGGAACCCTTATCCCAAAAGAACAAGATCATACGCGTGCAACTATCTGCAAAAAAATAACCAAAGACTTAGGTGAAATAACCCTTCAAACCAACGCAAGCGAAGTACAACGAAAATTCCGCGCACTTACCCCATGGCCATCTCTGTATTTTTTTATAGAACACAAAGAAAGACGTATACGTATCAAAGTAACATCCGTTGACCTTGTACTCACTGAATCTGAAACACTTGTTGCCGCAGATATTATTCTGAAAGTCATCCCTGAAGGGAAAAGTGAAATGAGTTTTGAAGATTTTAAACGAGGATATCTTGCATAAAACAAAATCCGCCCAAATAGGCGGACAAAGGATGGTATTGCAGTTCTAATCAAAGAGCGTGCCAATGTAGTAGGTTACCCCTTCCCTTTCAAACGTTTTTATCGCGGGGCCGTCAAAGACATCATCTCTCAAGGAGACAGCGAATATCTCGTCGACCGCTACTGTTGGGTTTTCAGTAGTCAGTTGATCAACAACCTGCCCTGCAAGAGCAAGAACATCTTGGTTAAAAAAAGTTTCCACGGCTTGTTTTCCTTTCATGTTTATGATAACAACTTATTATAAATTTGTCAAATCTTGTATAATTTTTCTAAGGCTTTCATTATCTTTTGCTACCGCAGTGGCGATCTGTTCACTGTCGAGTTTCACCGCCCAACCAAAATCAATCATATATAGTTTTTGTGTACGCATATCCACCATCCAATTCCTAGACTCTAAATCTCGATGAGCAAACCCATGTGCGTGTAGTAGACTGGTTTGCTCTTGAAGCTGGTCCAAAAGATTTTGTTTACTAATATGTTCTGGCATTTTCTGTTTACCTAAAATAATATCTTCTAATTTTATTGCAGAAAGTTTCTGCATAAGAATCACGTCATGGTTAATACCTTGAAGGTAGGCCAAAAACGCTGGGCATTGTAACCCCTTTTCTCGTAACCTGCTTATTTCAAAATGCACAATAGCTTCTTGGTATGAAGTATTCGAAAATCTTCTTTGCTGTAACTCCAGAGGATCTGTTGGATTAATTTCTATAGCTTTAGCGCAAACCTTCTGATTAATACCATACACCTTCCCACCTAACCCTTTATCCATGAAAGCCTCTTCAGTAGCCAATCTTGATTGTACTCTAGCAAACCACGCATCGGTCAGTGTCTGATCAACCCCTTGATACTCAATAAACTCAATATCGATTGTCGGTATCTCGTTTAGCTTTTCTGAGGGAAGCATTTTCTCCATGGAAAAAGGCTTTTGATTTTCTTACTCGATAGTAATTTTCTCTACCACTACATCCTGAACTGGTTTGTCAGAACCATCCGTCTGCACATCTTGAATCTTGAGAGCAGTTTCAAAACCTTTTGTTACTCGCCCAAAGATAGTGTGTTTGCCAGCAAGCCATGGAGTTCCCGCGGTAGCGGTCACGATAAAGAACTGACTTCCGTTTGTTCCAGGCCCTGCATTTGCCATGGCAAGCACCCCCTGACTAAACACATCATTTGGCGTAACTTCATCTCCAAATGTATACCCTGGTCCACCCATACCCCACATATCTTTCTTTGTAGGATCTTTTGAAAGTGGATCACCTCCTTGAATCATAAAGTCTCGAATAACACGATGGAAACGAGTCCCATCATAAAATCCTGATGTTGCAAGCTTCACAAAGTTTTCAACTGTCTTTGGTGTATTAGTTGAAAATGTCACTTCGATCTCTCCTTTGTTTGTTGTAATAATTGCTTTTGTGTATGTTGTTGGTGTTGTCATAGTTGATGTTGCTTGTGTTGTAGAAGACGCACTTGTTGTTGTGTTGTTATTTTTATTTGTAAGTAACTCTGTTGGCGTTGTAGATGCTTTGTATGCATCACCGAGAAATGTTTGTGACATACCTCCCTGCAAAAAAACTGCAACTATTGCAAGAACTACAACGAGTCCTGCAATAACCCCGTAGGTAATTTTTGTATCGTTATCCATATATGCGTATCATAATAATCTTTTAAATAATGCTTTTACTTTGTGTGCCCCTCGTCTTACTATTGAACGTTCCTTGTCTTTATATTGAGCAAGCTCTCGTACCAACATATCTTTTAGAACATCAATTGATTTATAGAGATCATCTTCAGTGGTTTTAAGGGTTACATTTTTACCACGCATGTGAAGTCGTCCTTCTGCTTGGAATATATCTCCGTGAGCGTGGTGATTATTTGTTTTTGAAAGTTCTACAACTAACCTAAAACTAGTATCGTCTTTTGGTAGATATTTACCCAGTGTTTCCATTTTCTGGAGCGCATAGTCATATATCGCTTCTGTTACTTCGATATGTACCCCGGTAATTGTGATATTCATAGAAAGAGAAGATAAGTAATAATATAAAGTATATCATGACCCTACCGCAGGCATTAAAGGTGTGGATTGTACACAATTATGTTTATCTTGCGTATTTGGCGTTTTTTTTGTATTATTACACGTACATTCAAGGTACATTTACTTGGGTGTACGTGCCCACAATTACATATTCCGCGATAGCTCAGCGGTAGAGCAGCGCGCTGTTAACGCGTTGGTCGTAGGTTCGATCCCTACTCGCGGAGCA
>ERZ724505.668-NODE-668-length-21247-cov-4.357777_pt1 | contig 21247 bp, 22 predicted proteins | sample MGYA00376038_ERZ724505 | MGnify/ENA primary metagenome ERZ724505 (study PRJEB28724, sample SAMN07190884) | wastewater metagenome | isolation source: effluent of sewage treatment plant in Hong Hong | place: Hong Kong | collected 2016-03-17 ...
CCTCGTGAAAGACGAGGCCATGATTCAAGTGAATATACTAGTTCTGACGCAACTGACTCGATTATTTTTGCCTAAGATGGTTGAGCGTCGTGCAGGAAGAATTTTAAATATTGCTTCAGTAGCAGCATATTTGCCCGGTCCTTTTCAAGCCGTTTATTACGCTTCCAAGGCGTACGTCTTGTCCTTTTCTCAGTCGATTGCTGAAGAGTTGAGGGGTACTGTTGTCACGGTGACGGCATTTTGTCCTGGACCCGTCGAAACAGGGTTTGCCAAAGTTGCCAACGCCGAACATGCGCCTGCTTTTCGTGAAATGGCCCAGGCGACTCAGGTTGCTCAGGTGGGGTATCGGTATTAGGTTGAGCGTCTTGCGGAGGAGTAGGTTGAGGGCTTGGAGCCGGGTTTGCGGATGGTTGTGGCGTTGATTCGTGATCATGCGGTGCAGCGTTACCACCAAGTATTTCATTGATCGAAGATATTACATCCTCAAGAGTAACCTGGGACTTTACTAGGTACTTATTTACGCCTAGTGCCTCACCTCTTTGTCGATCAGAATCCTGCCCTAGCGCGGTCATCATAATTACCTTAGTAGTTTTTGTTTCAGGAGTTGATCGTAGGATATCAAGAACGTCAAAACCACTAATCTTTGGCATCATTACATCAAGGATTATTAAATCTGGATGCTCTCGCATGGCAACTGCAAGTGCCTCTTCACCGTCAGAAGCGGTTACGACCGTGTGATTATCTGCCTGAATTCGTGCGCTGTAGATGTCGCGAAGGCTAAAATCATCCTCAACTAGTAATATCTTCGCCATTTTAGCTCCTTATTTCCTTAAGCATAACAATATTGTTTTTCATCTGCAAACCTTATGCCGGCTTCTTAATGTCATTCATTACCTTCATACCAGTGGCTTGAATCGGTGCCGGCGCGGAGGCCGGTGCAGTAGCTGCAGTTACTGTACCGGCAGCAGGAGCAGCCGCTGGTGCTGCATAAGCAGGTACTTCGGAATGGCCCGACTGCGAAACCCGACTAACTGCGTCCTCCTTTTTAACTTTTTCGCTAGCTTGTCTTGGGAGACTGAACTTGAACGACGAACCTTGCTTTGGCTTGCTTTCTACCCATATCTTACCCCCTGCTCTTTCAATAATGCTACGACATAGATACAGGCCAAGTCCGGTACCGCCAATGGTACGAGTTGAGCTGTTATCGATGCGGTAAAACTTTTGGAAGAGATGCGGGATGTCCTCTGATTCAATACCTATTCCGGTGTCGGTAACCGATACGGTCACGTTCTGATCGTTACCGCCAATAGTGACCCTAACGCTCCCTTCGGCGGTGAACTTAATTGCGTTTTCAATCAAGTTCATTATTACCTCACGTAAGCGCTGAGGGTTGGCCCTAACTGCATAAACCGGCATCGTAAACTGCTCACCACGTACATGCTCCTCATCTGGCCCAAACTGAAGTTCAAGAGATTTCTTGTTTGCCTCAAATTTCATATCATCGACAGCGCTTTGGACCATCTCTGTTAGATTGATGAACTCTTCCCCGCCCTCATGCTTATCTTCAATTTTGGTAATCGATAGCAAGTCGCGGAATAGATCTCCCAGATGTTTGGTGGAGCTGTGAGCTTTTTCTAGGTAGCCTTTCGCACGTTCATCGATCGTTGCAACAGAAGTGTTCATAGCCAGGGAAAGGTAGCCTTCTATGGCTGCAACTGGTGTTCTCATTTCGTGTGATGCTGTCGAAATAAACTCGTTGCGCTGACGCTCAACCTCTTTCTCGGCGCTTATGTCTCGAAATAATGCGATTCCACCAGAAATGTTATGTTCGTTGTCGAACAATGGTGACAGCGAAAGAGAGACCGATATTTTCTTACCGCCTTTTGTCTCCATGGTTAGGTCGTTACGAACCAAGTTCTTGCCCTGCTGCCACATTGTGGTCATAGGGTCTTTTTGGTCATCGAGCTTGTTACCTGCCTGATCACGTAGGTTAAGAACTAGACGGTAGTCGATTCCTTGTGCCGTTGAAACATCCCAACCGGTTAGCCCGACTGCAGCTGGATTGAAGAGCTGAATGCGGCGATTTGTATCAACAACTAGAATACCTTCGCCAACGCTGGCCATAATTACTTCCGATTTAAGTGACTCTGCTGTCAGCTTGCCCGATAGCTTACTAACAGTTGCGTGTTGAATATCGCTTCTGCCAAGGGATCGATGAATCCATTCTGCAATAAATGCAGTTGCCAGTGTCATAGTGAGCTCACCAAGATGTCCGACTATGAAGTCCCGAGAGAAGTCGTTTTGCCAGAAGACATATCCGAAGTAAGCGGCTGTAAGTAGGAACACGATCCAGGTTGCTGTCATTCCAAAGAAGCCGGCAATAACGAGAGCGAGTAGCCATAAGGCGTAATATGGCGAATCTAGACCGCCCGTTGCGGATACAACTAGGAGAATGTTTAGACCAGTTATCAAGCTTAAGAACAAGGTGGATTGAGCTAGATACTTTTTCTTCAAAAATTGATGAATACTAATGTAGTAAAGAGCAGCGATTGCTCCACATATAGCCATTGCCATAGTTAGGCTGGCGTTTTGGAGTGAGCTTGGTTCAAAGGCATAGACTAAGCTGGTAGCAGTCACTATAACTGCACCCATTAGCCCTTGGAGGGCCGCTAGAACCGCGTATCTACGGGATTTTGCGTCCACTAAACCTCTTATGTTTTCCTATATTATGACCCGATAATTGCTTTCTGCCAACCCCTTTAGCGGTTATGGACAAGAAGCCAATTTTCTGTTACAGTATTCGGGTTCAAGTACTGCAGGCAATGCCTGCTTATGGTCCCATCGTCTAGTGGTTAGGACGCCGCCCTCTCACGGCGGTAACAGGGGTTCGAATCCCCTTGGGACTACCATTGCACTCATGCTTAGCGACCAGAAAGGTCGCTTTTTTTGTTATGATTAGAGCATTATGAAAGAAACATTAGGCACGGCCTCGCTATTATTAGCAATCATCGGGTTTATACCGTATCTCATAGACATTTTCAAAATGAAGACTAAGCCTCATGCATTTTCTTGGTTAGTTTGGGCTGTGCTTTCAGTCATTGCCTTTGCAGTACAGATAACAAATAATGGTGGACCTGGTTCGTGGCTTAATGGGATGACGGCAATAATAACCTTTAGTATTTTTCTACTTTCTCTTAAATACGGTGAGAAAAACATTCTGACTGTGGATTGGCTAAGTCTCCTTTTTGCTGCATTTGCTCTAGTACTGTGGTTTATCACTAAAGACCCCCTAATATCGGTGATTTTAATATCACTGATTGATGCCGTTGGAGGCTTCTTTCCGACTTTTCGGAAGTCCATTTCAAACCCGTATGAGGAAACTGCAATTCTATATCTAATTTATGCCGCGTCACTCACGCTTTCCTTGGCTGCGTTAACTACATTCTCACTTGTTAACGCCCTATATCCGGCTAGCTTTGTCGTCATAAACTTAGCTATGGCTTCATTCTTATTCGTACGTAGGCGAACAATTGGCTTTGCCAGGTAAACGTACACTTATTTCGCTCTGATTCACATCATAAGTGGGATGCTCTAACAGATTTATGTCGCTATAGCACTGATACCACTCATGAACCTCCTCATAGATTTGGTTCCAATTCGACTTCAGGTGGGCTACCAGCAATTATGTATATATAATTCCCATAGAGTGATTAGGTAGCCCGGGTTTGCCCGAGCTACCTTTTTCTACCTTTTAAGTTCGGGGTAGGCTTCAATTATGCCCTCACTATACCCTTTAGCCATTTCTGGCGTATCGTGTTTGAGCCCAGCCCATATTACGAGTTCATTACCCACACCATCAAAATTATCGGCGAGCAATTGTCTTAATGATTGAGCAAGCCTGTAGACAGGGAGCATATCCTCCCCTTCACTCGTAGAATCAATCAGCTCAAAGAGTTCACGTGCTATTTCTAAATAGTTGTACTTACTTGTCATGATTATCCTTTCAAAAAATATATGGGGGATCACCACCGTCAAGAAGCCTAATACGAATTACTCCCAAAGTTCTTCAGCTCTAATGATTGTATTTTTGATTGTAAATCTTCCAAATCATTCCACGTGAAAGCCTGGTGGCTCATCTCGGGAACATAGGTGAACTTTACAGTGTTTTTTGTTGCTACTACAACAGGAATACCTTTTGCGATGCAGTAGCCCACTTCCATCAGTAAGCCTTCGCTTTTTGCATCAGATGTTAACACTACAAACATAAAATCGCATTCGTCAATAATTTCGAATGCATGGTCCATAATTTTTCTGGGACCGAAATTTTTATTTTTGAATTCATCTTCATCGAAAAAGGTGCAGTAAACATCTATTCCCTTCTCTAACAGGGTGTCTCTGACTGTTACAAGTAGAGGCTCAAGTACAGCAGGGTCTTCTCCTGTAAAGCGATATGCAACGAAAGTCTTCATTAGGCTCTAGCTTACTCCATATTTGTTTTGTATAACAGTTTGGTTGCATCAGGTGGGCTACCATTGCAATTATATACAAAAAGTGTAATAGTAATTTATCGCAAATGGCGATCCGTTCCTGCTGCGGTCTCATGCAGAGAAAGAGCACCTTTAACATGAATGATAATGTTGGACTCGACCCCGATCTGGTCGATCCAGTTTTCGACTTTCTGGGACAAGAGCTCGAGCCCGACTTGAGGCGTTTCGATGCCGAGCTCGATCCCACGCTGAGAATGGCTCTCATTAATGGTAGTGGCTTCGTCACTCCGACAGACGATTACAACTTCCATCTGATCGTTTCGCACCGAAATGGACAAGTTCTCGTGCATACGGCCAGCGTATATGGTGTTATCCATGACGCTAGAGCAGTCTCCAATTGGTGGGATGATTCATCAGAACTGAGCGAACGCAGGCGGCTCATCGGCCTGGACTCGATCGGGATGCTCGTTGAACAGGTGGGAGGGCTAGGTTCGCTGGGTGACATGGGCATCTCTATGAAGCGCCCCCCTGCCGAGTACGGTCTCGTTCTCAAAGTAACTGTTCTTAACCCCTTAAGGCGTCTGGATATCGACAGGTTTATTTCCGGGTACAGGGCCGCCCGAGAGGTAGTTGCGAGCTGATGGCGACCATCAACCTCCCCTCCCTTCCGGGTCCAAAAACGAAATTAAGCCCATTGGTAGTTAAGAAAATCGCCGAGGCAAAGGTGGCGATACGAGAGGTGGATAAAGAGCTTCGCTCTATGTCACCTCAACCCCGTGTAGACATGCCTCAGTCGATTCATCTAGATTAGTGCGTTTTGCCGGTGTACGATAACACCGGTTTTTCTTTTTTAAATTCCTTCTAAAAATTGTTTGACTTTAGACTTGAGGCCTGGGAATCCTACAAATCTTATGATAAACGGCAATAATATTGAAATATGGCCAAGTATTGGGAGCTCTAGTATTAAAGGATAACCTCCAAGTTTCCTAAGTTTTTGGTATAGGTCTTCACTGTTAGAAATTGCGACTACTTTATCTCTTTCGCCGTAAATCAACATAGCTGGTTTTGGATTAATTAACATATCGTAGGGGTTCCATTCAATTTTCGGCGAGCTAGAAAAAACATCTTTAATGCCAGGGCTAAGAGTAAAATTATATGGTCCACTTATGCCGATAATCCCACCGATCCTGTTACTATCAACTCCAACTTGTTTAAGGTATTTATTTTCGAAAGTTAACATTGCTGCAATGTGTGCTCCGGCAGAGTGGCCCATCAATACAATCTTTGATTTTGGGAAATGGGTGGCTACCCATTTAATTGCCATGGCTCCGTCTTCTACGAATTCTGGGAACTTAACTTTGGGGTATAGACGATAGTTCGGTATTACAACGTTGCAACCCAGTTTTGAGAAGGTTCTACCGATGAACCGATAGGTTTTTTTGTCGCCGCCTTGCCAGGATCCACCGTGCCAGAAAATCACCACAGGGTTATGGTGAACACCACTCGCACTGAAAACGTCAAGATTTTGAAGTTGATGGTCCCCATAGTTGTAAGTTTTTGCCTTCATCCCTTTATTGTATTTTAATTTCCCCAACCTACCAGCATTAGAGTTGTAAGATTTAACGTACTTTTTGCTATATTGTTTTTATGCAAACTGCATTTAGAACTAAAGAAAAAGTCATATTCAGGTATGCGGCTGCAAGTGGTGTTATTTCAGGCCTAGCTGGCCTTGGTGTTTATCTAAACAATCAGCCCACTCCAATAACAGGGCGACATTCTATAGGGATCGTCGTTTCCCTTATATCTACGTTTATCGCTCTGTATGCTTTCACCTACTACTCGCATGGTGTCCTCTCGAAAAATAATATTGTTAAGCGAAGATGGACGAAATTAGTAAATGCTTTAACCATCGGTGTGGCATTTGGACTTATAACTTTTATTACAACCCTAATTTCTGGTTTTGCAGTAGCTGGCTCATTTAAGGGGTTAACATTCGATCCATGGACTGCGGGCGCGATAACGGCCGCCTCGACGGCATTTATTACCTATGTGATTTTATCAATCGCTTCGAGCTACAAAGTGCAGTATGCCGTATATGCCCTGCTCTGTGTCATGGTCGGAGGCATGAGTGTCAGTATGATCACCAATCAGACCACTAATTGGTGGCAAGTTAACATCAGTAATCTAGGAACGGATGTCGCTACCAACCAAACTTTCTTCAATATAACCTTAATCTACTCCGGCCTCATTATTTTGGCGCTAACTACAGGAGTGTTTGGGCTCTACAGAAAGTGGTACGAAAAAGAGATTGGTAAGACAAAATATCAAATCGCATATGTACTAGTAATGCTGATGGGTATCTTTCTAGCCTTTGTTGGCTTATTCCATTACGAAGAAGGGACGATTTTGGTACAACTTCATAATGCGAGCGCTGGGTTGCTGGGAGTTGCGGCCGTAATATTAATGGGCTCGTTGAAGTGGCTGATCCCTGTTTTCTCAAACGAAATGTATATCTATTCCTGGCTAACTGCCGGGGCAATGGCGGTATTCTTCTGGATGATGGCAAATGGCATTTACTTTAGCCTTACTGGCATGGAGGTTATCGATTTCGTAATCGGCGGAGCCTGGCTGATCATCTTCTTGAGACACATTTTGCAGTATGGGGCTGCTGATGTGTCAGCGAAAAGTTAATCGTTAATTCCACCTATGCTATTATGAACGCTCAAGGAGTTCGTGGTAAGCGACGCCCTTGAGCGGGGGTCTGGGAAGATACAGGCAGTGACAGATCCAACAAAAGCCATGTTGTTCATACAACAAGGATGGGCTAATCACATGCGTTATATCTCGGACGCTGTTTAAGATGGTCCAGGGTCTCTAGATAGGGACCTTCGGCAGCTCGCGATCCCGAGGCAGACATGCGATCTCGTGGAGATGCGGAGGACGCGGTGGTCTCCGCCACCGCCCCAGCTGCGGGCCCGGCAAATGCAGTAAGTCGCTGTTATTTCCCAGACTCCCGTCGGGCGCCTTACCACAACTTGTACCTTCAAACTGAGGAGTAAGATTGCAGCTTTCATTTGATGAACTGCTTGCTCCTGGGTACCGGAGAAAGTTCATCACAACTTCAAGCGGCAAGCGTCGCGAAATCTTTGTCCCCAATGATGCGATGCGAGAGGTTCACCAAACTCTGCTCCGAGACCTAAGAAGGCATAGCGCTCAACCGGAGTTTGGACGCGTTTACAGTCGGCGATCGCCTATCGCAAATGCCGCCGCCCACGCAGGCAATAGGTTCGTATACAAGGTCGACCTTTTTAATGCGTTTCCTTCGGTTAAGCTGAACTGGTTGATACCGATTCTCGCTGACGCCAAATCATCGCTCTGGATGGGCGCCGAGGGGCTGGAGGAGTTCTTGAAAGCGCATGCCCTGCAGCCGTCCGGAACAGGATTAATGGTGGGGATGCCTTCGTCGCCAGACCTCTTTGATCGAGTAGTCTCGGAGCGACTTGATCGGGTGTTGAATGAGATAGCCTTGAATTCGGGACTAACCTATACGAGGTACCTCGATGACATGGTTTTCTCTTCGTGGAAGCCGATTGGGGAACGACGTAAATCAAGAATCCGTAAAGCTATTAAGGATGGTGGCTTCAGGATTAACTTCTCAAAAACGGGAACATTCGATATCCGGACAAGGCCAGTACTGATAACGGGTGTTAGGCTCGGCATTGTCCGCCCGGATCTTGACCAGATGATCCACTGGGCTGACTTTGCCAGGGATGGTATTTTTTTGCCCAGGAGGTGGCTCAACAGGCTTTCTGGAGCACTCCATGCCTATTCTCAAGGTGCGGATGTCAGTGTCAGCCAGATTGAGGGAATGATGGGCGCTCTACGCGAGTACCACCAGTACACAATCGGCCATTACCCAGCGATTCAGAGAGTCTGGCGCAAGTACATGCAGCTGCGTTCCCAACTCCGTCCGGGTGCTAGTCTGGATGGAGCCGACGATTACTGGCAAACTCACTTTTCCAGGGGAGATGCTCTAGCAGAACATGCCCTTTTCAATCGCTACTAAAGCGCTTTGAAAGGGGCGCTTTTTTTTATCTTTGTACGAAAAATGCCCCGGGCCGTAATGCCTGGGGTTTTAAGTATGGCGAAATTCGATACCGCTTATGGCTATTGACAAAGGATAAAAAACATTGACAAATAAAGCTTTATAAGATAGGATTATAAACCAATTAGCAATTAATGGAGGGTACATAGTGAGGGCCCTCCTTGCCGAGAGTTTATAAAAAGAAATTAGCAATCTTGATTCCTGCTCATAACGAAGAGCTGGCACTTGAGCTTACTATAAATTCGGCTGTTTCCGCTGGGATGAGAAAGCGCGATATATACGTTGTTAATGACGCTTCTTCAGATGCAACTGCGAAGATTGCTCGCAATATTCTAGGTAAAGCAAATGTTTTAACCGTTCGCCGTAGCGGTAAAGCAGTTGCTATCAAGAAGGCAATTAAAAAGTTCGATCTTATAGAAAATTATCGCTGGATGCATGTTGCTGACGCGGATAGCCTTTTCGACAAAACTTACTTCAAATATCTCAAGCGTAAACTCGATCATAAGAAATACGTTGCCGTTACTGGTTACGTGCAGAGTCTTAAAGGAGGGGCAATTTCTCAATTCCGAGTTTTTGAATATGTTTGGGGCTTTGAAGTTGTTCGTCGAATTCAATCTTGGTTAGGTATTATAACTGTTATTCCCGGACCAACTGCCTGCTTGCGAACTGATATTATTCCTAAACTAAACTTCGACACAGGATCTCTGACCGAAGATTTCGATATTACCCTCCAGATTCATAGACAGAAGCTAGGCAAAATCACATTTGAGCCCAATGCGAAGACCTATACGCAAGACCCCTTAACCTACTCTGATTTTGTAAGCCAGGTTAGTAGGTGGTATCGAGGGTTTTTCCAGGGTGTAGTATCTCACCGTGTTGGAGTTAAGGGTAAAAAAATTGACTGGTATGTCATGCTCCTGCTTGGGCAAAACGCCTATTACGGGGTGTATACATTCTTAGTTCTGCCTTTTTTGGCTATTTGGTTAGATAAGCCCTATTTAATTTCATTGGCTTTACTGGGTGAAATTGTCAGTGATCTTGTGATTACTTTATTCGCTGCTTGGAGAGCGAAGAGGCCGGATATCATTTCCGCTTTTCCGTTCTTCCCAGTCCTGCGAATCACAGGATTACTGTTGTTTTACCGAGCCTTCTATGAGGTAGTAATCCTCAAGAAGTTTCAGAAGCACGAAGCAGGTTGGGGTACCGAAGGTCGAAGGTACCAAATATCCAACGGTGCAGTAGTAAATAATTAGGAGCAAGAATATGTACGATACTCCAGGTAAAGGTGGCGGCGTCGCTGCAGTAGTAGGTGCTACAACTGGTACAGTTGCAGTCACTCAGTTGCCAGAGACCGGTGCAAGCCTTGTTAACGAACTAGCAATTGGTGCAGTAGTCGCTTTGGCTGCTTGGGCAATTGTTTATCGCGTTTTCAACAAGCGAAACGCCTAAGTTCTTGGCCAAGAATTTCCCGCTAATTGGTGGTTATAAGCGGGGCTATCATATAGTTTAATAAATAAGAATGAAAAAAATATTTACATCAATTAGTTCAATTGTTTTGGTTATGGCGGTTGCTATATCTGTGCTACCCGGTACGGTAAAAGCTGCTTCATATCCAAGCACAATTACAAACTCCTCTTTCGAAACGGAGCTAAATTCAACTACCCCACTGGCCTGGAATCGTGGGAACTGGGGTAATAATACGGCAACATTTAGCTATCCAGTGGCCGGCCAGGACGGCGCTAGAGGAGCCCAAGTTAGCATCACTAATTACGTTGATGGTGATGCAAAATGGTATTTCGACCCAGTTTCTGTTACTCCAGGTACACAATACGACTTCAAGGACTGGTATAAATCAGATGTTAACACAGAGGTAGTCGCACAATTCAATCTAGCTGGAGGTGGCTACTCATATGTTTACCTGGGCTCAGTATCAGCTGCAACGTCATGGACTAATGCGTCTCTAAAATTTACTGCTCCGAGTGGTGCCGAAGGGGTCAGCATTTTCCATTTAATTAATAAAATAGGCACGCTTCAAGTTGATAATTTCTCAATTGTACCATCGGTTGTAGTGCCGCCATTCCAGTTTGATTCGGGGGTTATCCCTAACGGCTCAGTTGAGAATACAGTTGGGAGCCCTGAAAGACCAGTCAATTGGAACCAGGGCGCTTGGGGTAATAACCAGTCTACTTTTTCATATTTGAATACAGGTAGAACAGGATCTAGAAGCTTAAAACTTACAGTTTCGAACTATGTTGATGGTGATGCCAAATGGTTTGCAGATACTCAGCCAGCTATACCAAATCAATCTTATGAATATAGCGATTTCTATAAATCAAACACTAATAGTGAGGTATACGCTGCTATTGGTCTGTCGGATGGTTCAACTGTATATCAGTATCTTGGGGGCGCCTCTTCTTCCGCCGTATGGAAGCAGTTCAAGGCACAGTTCACGGTTCCTGCAACAGCAGCCACAATTACCATGTTCCATCTATTGAATAAGAACGGGTATCTTATTACTGATGATTACAAGCTAAGCCCATTTACGCCTCAGGGGTTTAATAGCGGGATAGTATCAATCACTTTTGATGATGGGTGGGCAGATCAGTACATAAATGCATATCCGCTGCTAAAACAGTACAATTTCCCGGCTACTTTTTATCTGGTTGCCAGCTTCATTAATACTCCGGATTACATGACGGCTACGCAAGCCAAGAGCTTGAGAACAAATGGTAGCGAACTTGGCAGTCATAGTTATTCTCACCTCAATCTTACAACTCTTAACTCAACACAGCTTACAAGAGAGACGAGTACTGCTAAGAACAGATTAATCCAGTTGGTAGGCGCCCCAATAGAAAATTTTGCATCTCCTTATGGTGCATATAACGATACCGTTGTTGCAAAATTGAAGACTCTATATAGCTCTCACCGTACAGTGACCCCGGGATATAACAGCAAATATGGCTTTGATAAGTATGCGATTAAAGTACAGAATATAACCGATAAAACTACCGAAGCAGAAGTTAGCTCATGGGTTGCATATGCCAAGCAAAACAACCTATGGTTGGTTCTTGTATACCATCAGGTCTCTAATGATAATCTAGGAGACTATTCAACAACTCCAGATCAACTTTCTAAGCACATGAGTATTATTTCGAACAGCGGCTTACAAGTTAAAACCGTTTCTGGAGCACTACAGGCAATAACGCCTCAGCTACCGTAAAGCTCTAACGGCAGCAGCTACGTTGTTAAGCTGTGATGGGTCACCGGAAATATCGAAGTAGGAGTAAAACAGTATATTTTTTGCTCCTCCGGATAAAGCAAGTTTGCTCATGCCGACTATTTCATTTAGTGTTGGCTGACGTGCTACCCCTAAGTTAAAACCCAAAGCTCTTGCCGTATCAGGGTAACGTGACCAACTAAACACTTGAGTGATAAACCAACCATTATTGTCACCCGCTGCTGGCATGTCGGAGCCTATTTGCTGAATAAAATTGTGATCTTGGAATGGCACTGGGTAATAGTCAAGGGCAAAACTATCTGTTGAGCTTTTTAAGGATGATAAGAAACTCCTTCTATCGTTAGCATTTGGGCTTGTTTTCCCGACCAGCACAGACATAACTGGCTTGCTAGTTACGCTTTTTATTATGTTGTATCTTCTTTGCAGGATAGGTTTCCAATGTCCTAACTGTGAAAAGTCCATAGGCGCCTCATCTGTTATTGCAAACCCCCATACGCCAGGGTGGCTACTGTACCTAGCTGCAATATTTTGGGCAATTTGTTCATTTGTTGATCCAAATTCTGGATGACGGGTTGCTGTTGAAGATCCACCGGGGAGTTCATCATAGAGGTCCTTGAGGCTGATTATTACCTTAATCCCTCGAGCGTTCGCTTGATCCAAATACCATGATATCTGATCGGGCGTTCCATCAATTATTGAGTAGTTATAGACCGTATCAAAACCAGCAGATTTTACCCAATTTAGTACACCCAATGCTGCCGGGTCATCTGGCGAATTTGAAATGTATATGCCGATATTTTTTGCCGGATTGGTTTGCATGTTAGCGAAATTTTCTAATTGACTTCCAGTAGCCGTTTCCTTTTTTGCAACCGGTTGCGGTTTAGGTTTATCGGATTGAGTCTTTATATCGGACACCGTCTGCGAGGTAGAATTTTTTAAGCTCTCTCGGGCTTTAGTATTTATAATTGCAAAATCATAATAGCCTAGCACTTCCAATACAATGAAATACGTAAAAGATACTACCCCCAAAATAAGAATAGTGATTGCCGCCCAACGCGAAGCTCGTCCCCCCGTTGCAATCATATTGTTCAAACATAACCATATTGGAGGTTCAAGTCAATGGAATTAGCCTGAAAGATCTAAGAAAACTTGTGGTGATGCATCCTTCCTGCACGCATTTCACGGAGCGCACGATGCACTTCCTGTCGAACTGCCTGCTCAAAAAATACCACATCGTCTATACGATGCTCGCCAATGTGGTGGCGCAGCCCCCTGTTCTTCTTTTTAATTTGTCCCATTTTGTAGGCCCTCCTATGGACAACTATCTAACCTTTTGCGGAATAAGGCTACGTTAAAATACCCAAATTTGAAGCCCCATTAATTAACTATTATCAGTACAAAACCCTAGCGAGGCTTACTCCGAATCTGTACAGCCTTCTAATTACACCTACACTTCTTACGTCATCTAATGTTACCCGCTTGCTTGATATCAGGTTTCTCTCAAATTCTTCTAATATTTTGGAGCTGAACTGCTGATCGTTCACAAGCAAATTGAACTCGGCATCGGTATAAAACGATCTAAAATTCAAGTTAGCAGAGCCAATAGATGTGTACTGCTTATCTATTGTCATTAATTTAGAGTGAATTTTTGTTGGCTGGTATTCGTAAATCCTGACGCCAGCGACGAGAAGCTGCTTATACCACCTCCTACCTGCCTCGGCGGCATAATGATGAGTGTTGTATTCCCCGTTGACCATTAGATTTACTTGCACGCCTCTTTTTGCCGCTCGCTGAAGCGCTAATCTAAATTTTCGAGGCGGCCCAAAATATGCTGTGGTGGCGTAGATTGAGTCTTTGGCTGCATCAACCATATCGATGTAAAGTTTGCCAGCGCGGGTCGTATTCAGATTAGGTGGGCTCTCTATCGCTGCAATTTGAACTCCTGAAGTCTGATCCCTGCCTTCTGGATTAAAAGAAAGCTCATACTCTTTAGGGCAAAAAGCATTCCAGCTAGAAATAAAGCTTTTCTGCATATCATCGACAATTCTGCCTTCAATTTTGAAGTGGGTGTCCACCCAGGGCTTTGGGTACTTTGCGGAAGCTTGTATCCACGAATCGTCTATCCCAAGACCACCTGTGAAAGCAAATTTGTTATCAATTATAAGCAGCTTCTTGTGCAACCTAAAGTCGTATGTTGGGGCATATGCAAAACTCAATGGCCGGTAGCTAACCCATATAGCACCAGCTTTGGATAATCTTTCTATCGAACTTTCGCTGGTGCTGCTTGAGCCGTGGTGATCGGCAAGAATATATGTGACGACTCCCCTCTTGGCGGCAGCAATTAGGGATTTCTCAAAATCGGTAAATAGTGATCCTGGTCTGAAGCAGTAGCCTGCAAAGTAGATAGTCTCTTTTGCAGAAGAAATTGCCTTTATGAGCTGGTCATAACCCGACCCTGGGGCATCTATTATTGCGATCTTATTGCCGTTATCGAAATTGTATTTTTTGTATAGCGTTGAGTTCACGATTAATTAATAATGTCAGGCTAATTTAATAAGTGTCAATTTTGACTGAATTTTTTATAAGTTTTCCACAGGGTTGATCAAAAAAACGTAACCTTATTACCAGGTTAGACGGCTGATAATTATGTCAAAAAATTGTAAAAATGCCCTATTGACCGTCATTTTGGCCTTTGGTAGCCTACCCCCTTGTGTCACTGTGGGGTGGGTAATACTGGTCAAATATTGCCGGCGCAGTGGGTCACTTTATTTAAGCAAAGGAGCAACATGCGTAAAATAGCAATGATGCTGCTGGTAACAGCGGCAGGAGTTGGTTTTGCTTCTGGGTCTGCACATGCAGCCGAGGCAAAGCCAGAACGGAAAGAGCAACCTAAGAAACATGTCGTCGCTTCGGGAGACTCTCTCTCGACAATAGCGACCGCAAATCAATTGGAAAGTTGGCGACCTATTTGGAACGCTAACCCAGAGGTATCAAACCCCGACATCATAAATGTCGGTCAGGAGCTGGTCATACCAAACGGAGAGACCACGGAGCGTCCTTTACCAGCCGGATATGGCGAACCAGTAGCGACGGTAGCGCAGCCTGTAAAGCAGACTGGCAAGACCTACCAGCCAGCGGCTCGTAGAGTTGCGCCTACGGGCGGTGACGTATTTGCCCGAATTCGTGCAAAAGAATCCGGGGGCAATTACGCAACAAATACTGGTAACGGCTACTACGGTGCATACCAGTTCAGCCTCGGCACCTGGAGAAGTGTCGGTGGTAGCGGGCTTCCTTCAGATGCTTCGCCAGCCGAGCAGGATATGAGGGCTCAGATGTTATACAGCCAACGCGGTTGTAGCCCTTGGCCAAACACCTGTTACTAAGATTTTGGGGAGCACTGCTCCCCTAGCTCTTATATTAGTTAAGGTTGAAAAACTCGAACTTCTACTGGCACAGTTCCAGAGCCCAGCCATTCTATTTGCCTAAAGCTGCCCCTTGAGAGGTCAATAACTCTATTGGTATGAGGTTGAGGTCCATAATCGTTGACCAGACAAACAACTTTCTTGTCGTTACGTAGACTAGTTACTTCGAGGTAAGTACCCCTTGGGAACCGAGTAGAAGCACATGTGAGCGCATCAGGGCTTCTAAGGCCTAAAGCATACCAGGATGCAACGCCAACTTGGTCGGGGTTTCTCTCCTTTAGGGCTAAAGCAGCCCTCCTCTCCTCAGCAGCTCTTTGATAAGCGGTAATATTTATATCTTGGCCTGGTGGAGCGATCAGGTCGGCGGCGTTCGCCACAACCATGCTTCCCAATGCAAGCAAAAAGAACATCGCCAGCCCAATAGCTCGGTAATGCCAGAATGCGGTATTCTTAAGCTTTTTGCGATGATGACGTTTTTTGCCTGCTGCCGATCTTTTCAAGAAAGCAATCTTTGCCTTCTTCGTTCTAGGCTTAGTAGCTTCCGTCTTTTTTACCGACTTTGCTTTTGTTGCTTTTTCTTTCTTCTTCGTTGCCATTAATAACTCACTGTCTTAGTCGTTGGAACAATCGAATACCAAGTATTGCCCTTGTTAAGAGGGATTTCTTTCCCTGCTGCGTCTGTAAGCTTAGTCCTTTCGGTGTGCGAGGCTTTTGACCAAGTGCCGGCCACTACTGTACCGTCTCGAAATACCAGAGCATTCCCACTGCCTGGTGTGCCCATGATAACCATTTGCTCACCAGCTCTTGAGCGACCATAGCTTGTAGGCATGTATTGAACCACCACATTTTTCACCTTTATCTGTTGTCCAGTATTCCGGTCGATATGGGGTTGCCCGGCTAAGAATCTAGCGTAGCAGTTGCAGGCAGCATCATATTTGTATTGAACCGCAAAGTTGGAGTACGAATAATCAATATTAATTACAGGATGAGGGGCAGGGCTAACAGCTTCCTCCTTTTTTGTTCTCGGAGATGGCTTAAATTCGGCAGGCTTATCAAACCCATTCTTCTTTAATAGAGCTTCCATTTGTTCGGCTGAGGTATAGGCGTTATGAGGGGCTACTCTATCTCGAGTTCTGGTAAAACTGGCGCCATTGTAGAACTGGTTGATATCTTTTACTCCCAAGCTTGAAATCATATCTAGGGCGTCAGCATTTCCGCCAACGTGCGCAATTGGTGTGTTGTACTCCATAACCCAGCTTACGAAGTACGGCCTTACGGACCTGACAGGTCCCATTGATGCGGGCTTATCTTCTAAAAACAGGGCCAAAAACCTTGTAATACCACCTTCTGCAAGAGCTTCGTAAACCACCCCTGCCGAACTTAGCCCCGATTGAGGTCGAGCATCTGGATGATTTTCAATGATCACGCCGAGAACTGGCTTGTCGGCCTTCTCAGGCTCCATTTCGACACCTGTCAGGGGCGATGCCTTTGTTGTAGGGGCTGGTGGCTTCTTTTGGACGTTAACGTCCTTAGAAACGCTCTCGACTGGTTTCGTGAACTCAAAATAAGACCAAATAGCAACTGGGATTAAGATTAATATCCCCAAGACAACTAGTATTCGAGTGTGATGAGTGCGAATGAAATCTTTAAATCTATTGGGTTGGCTAACTGTCTCTGAGGCAGTCTCGTTTTGACCTACAGAATTTTCGACTGTAGGGGTGATTTTTTCGGAGCTGTCGGATATAGAGATATCGACGTCTTTTTGTGTTTCTTCTGATGGCTTAGCCATGCCTTGATTATATCACAAAAAGGTTATGCTCTAATTTACCCCACTGCGTTTTTAAGCCGCTTGATTACAGTTTCTTTACCGAGCGTGCTTAGGGTTTCAAACAGCCCTGGGGCAGCAGTCTTGCCCGTAACTGCTACGCGAATAGCGCTAAAGACTTTTCCGGTCTTTAAATCTTTATCCGCCACGAGTGCTCTTAGACGTTTTTCAAGATCTTCTTCACTGAAATCCGAATCAGACAATACCTTTAAAGCGTCATTCAATATTTCAGCGCTATTCTCAATCTGTTTGTTGAGCAGGTCTTTATCTACATTTGGGTCTTCAAAAAAGAAGTCAGTCAGCTCAGGAAGTTCAGCTAGATATTTGAGTCTATCTTGGACTAATGAAAGAACCTTTTTCTTATATTCATCTTCGAATTGGTTTGAAGACTGTGGCCAGAATGCATCGACTCTTTGGTACAGTTCGTCGAGATTAAGTTCACGTATATACATGCCATTCATCCAGTCTAGTCGGTCAGCATCAAAAATAGCTGGGCTAGACTGAATTCGAGCAACATCAAATACCTTAGCTAGCTCTTGAGGAGAATAAATTTCTTTAGTCGTACCATCGTTGAATCCTAGGGCCGCCAGGTAGTTGAAGACGGCTTCCGGAAGATATCCGCTATCTCGATACTCAAGAGCCGACTTTGCGCCGTGGCGCTTGCTAAGCTTGGCTTTATCCGGTCCTAAAACCGGTGGAAGATGAACAAACTCGGGTTGTTTCCACCCAAAAGCTTGATAAACCAGAATGTTTTTTGGTGTGGTTGATAAAAATTCTGAACCTCTCATCACATGAGAAATTTCCATTAAATGATCGTCTACTACTACAGCGAAGTTGTATGTCGGAAAGCCATCGGACTTAATCGCTACAAAATCATCTAGCTCACTTCGTTTCCAAGATTGTGTCCCCCACACTGCATCCTCCCAAGTGACATCGGGCCCCTCTTTAATTTCAAAGCGGATTACAAACTTTTGGTTGGGCGATGAAGGCTCAAGTTGCGCCATGCTTTTATTGAAACGGAATGGCTTTTTGTTTTCGGCGGCTTCTTTGCGAAGCTCATCGAGCCGCTCACTCGACGTAAAGTCTTTGTAGGCCAATCCTTTTTCCACCAATTCATCGGCATGCTTCTTGTACAAATCAAGACGTTCAGATTGAATATAGGGGCCGTGCTCCCCTCCAGCTCCAACCCCCTCGTCCCAGGTGGCGCCAAGCCACTTTAGGCTTTCCTGGATTTGCTCAACTGCTTCTGGTACTAATCTTTCACGGTCTGTGTCTTCGATCCTCAATATAAAAGAGCCATTATTGTGTTTGGCTAAAAGATAATTGAATAGAGCTGACCTTAAACCGCCAAGATGCAAATGACCTGTGGGGCTAGGCGCGAAGCGGACTCTAACTTTGTTTGACATACAAATAGCTTACCCGAAGCATAAGCTAGCCTCAACCTATAAGCTTAACTTGCTCAGGTCTACCTCTTCCCAATCGCTACCTGATTGCCTGAATAATGTAACTTTATGGGCAATTTCGGAATCGTCGTATATATTTTCGACTCTACTCGCGACGCCAGGTCGATGACTATAGTGGGTTTTCCGGTCAATAATTGCAGGGCCAGTGGTTCGCTCAAGCTTATAATTGTCGCCATCGCGCTCGAACTCGATAAATTCTACTGATTCTTCGACCTCTGGACGGTCTTCCAGAGGACGCTTGATGCGCCCATGTTTATTGATCCCAAGCTTAATATCGATGCCGTCGGTTAGTCTCTCCCAAGCGGCGTCGTTCATAAGCCGTATGCCACCCGGAGTATTTGTTCGCGACTGAGGTTATCTGTCCCGCTAATGGTGTACCAGATACCGTGGTTCACCCAGCTGGCCTGGTTGTTATAGAGGAAGATGGTTAATCCCTGCCCCTGAACTGCCAGCATGTTATCGGCTTGCCGGCTAACGTAGTTCTCTCTCAGTGAGTTTGAGTCCCAGCTGGTCTTCTTTTGGGTAATAGTTAAGGGGTTCTGGCTACTTGGCGACTGGTATGTTAGCGTTACTTGACCGGGACCGACTTGTGCGGCGCCATGTTGACGATAGCTTGAGGGTACATAAGTTGGAAGGCTTGCTTGTATTCCCGCTTCACTGGCGGCAGACTTGAACGCCATCTTTGGTGAATTCTGTAGCCATACGATGCCGGTAATTATCCCAATTGCTGCGATTGCTGCTGCTATTTGAGTAAAACTTGGTGATGATGAAGGTTTAGCTGTTGCGAGTACTTCCTTAAGTCCTTCAGATTTAGGCTCTATGTCCCCCTCAGTAGCCATCTTTTGCATAGCGTCAACTTGAGTAGCAACTTGATTCGGCAGTTGGTTAACGGCGGGAGTGGTATTTGCGACAGCTGGATTTTCCGGGAATCTCTTAACCTTAGGATGAGTCGTGGTTACTGTGGCTGCACTCTGCTCGGCAGGTTGAGGTGGCGTTACGCCAGCAGGTGACCCAAACGGAGCCGGTTGCGGAATAGGTTTCTGGATTTGAGCTGGTGCCGCTGTTGGTGCAGCAGGTGTTGAGGGCTTGGGAACAGCTGGCGCAGTTGCCGCCGGAGAAGGAGTGGGAACTGGCACTTCTGAGGGAGTCGGAGGCATGTCTACTGCGGCTGGAGGTGCTGGTTTTGTAGGTGCAACTGCTGGGGTTGGCTCGTTCGACTTTGCTCTAAGGTCGAGTACGGCTGGTGCTTTACTGCCAACCTGAATTCCATGTAACTGGTTTGCTGGCTTAGGTGTCACAATAGCACCTGGCTGAGTTTGATCGGTATTTGGTGCAGGTGATGTTTGGGCGCTAATGGTATTAATAGGCCCTGAATTTTGAGCAGGCTTCAAATCAGAGATCGCTCGTGGAGCTCCCTGGTCATTTAATTTTGTTCCGCAGTTACTGCAATATCTTTTATTGCCGATTATTACGAAACCAGTTTTGCCACAGCTAGGACATTGCATTAATACATGATCCGCCTTATAGCGCTTATGTTACATGAAACCAGGCTGTTTGAAAAGGCATAACTAGTATAAATACCCTATTTTTTGCTTCTGTAGACATGCCACATAAATCTTGGAATTGAAGACTGCCTTTTTATCCTTGAGGGCTGAAGAGATAGTCTCCAGAGCCACTCCATACCAATGCGCTGGACCCATCTTGGAGCTTTTTTGAATACGCCTCCGAATTCGTCGTAGTCAAACGTCCCGCCTTCTCCAATAAAGAACCCATGCTTAACCTGGCCAATAATTTTGGCGATTACTTTTTCTTGAAGCGGGAAACCCATTCCAACAAATATAATGTCCGGCTTTTTCTTCTTGATGTCTTCTACCAATTCTTCTTCGACAGGCTCATCGTTTAGAACTTGTTCGAGCTCGGCTCCGCTCAATGCTCCCAGACTTCCTGGATGAGAGCCCGCTATTTTGAGCTTTGGGAAGCGGCTGAGAATATGTTTTTCGGTCGCAGTTATATCGGAATCAACCGGGCTGCCTATTAAGTAAACGCTAATACCCTCTTTTTCACATGCCTCAAGCAGTCGCAGAGTAAATACCGTTCCACCGAATTTTTCAGGGATAGGATTCTTTATTGCTCTAGGGTTGAAGATGATCGAAAAAGCTAGCCCAATTGCTCTAAATAGGCCAGGCTTGCCGTTGTAAAGGTAGCTGGCTGCCCACTGGGTTGAAACCCCTTCAGGGACAGATAGGGTTGATTCATTAAGCAGAGATTTTATTTGCGGGTCATTGGCGGCTCGGTCAAGAAGCTCAACATATACTTTTACCATGTAAGCAGGTGGTTTTTTATCTTCAATATGATCAATGACGTATTCAATTGCCTCATCGAGAGTGAGGCGATCGATGTGGCAACCTAAAATGTTGTATTTAGGGAACTTACTTTGATAAGACATGTTTTTGGTGCTCTTTATGTAATTGGTCAATAGTACTCATAACCTTGCTCTCAAATATATCGGTACTAAATTCTTTGGCTCTTGATTCAAGAGCTGACGTATCAAACTTAGCATTATTGAATTTCTCAATAGCATTTTTGAGTGAGTCTTTATCGATTTGATCAAAAAAGATACCGGTCTTGCCGTCAACAACGGTTTCGCTCACTCCGCCGGCTCCATAAGCTATGACAGGAGTTCCGCTGGCCATCGCTTCTAGAGGTG
>ERZ724505.669-NODE-669-length-21218-cov-4.376695_pt1 | contig 21218 bp, 20 predicted proteins | sample MGYA00376038_ERZ724505 | MGnify/ENA primary metagenome ERZ724505 (study PRJEB28724, sample SAMN07190884) | wastewater metagenome | isolation source: effluent of sewage treatment plant in Hong Hong | place: Hong Kong | collected 2016-03-17 ...
GGTGCATCGTTCTGCCAAGTCGAAGGCTGCGGGTTCGAGTCCCGTCCCCCGCTCCACGTCACGAGGGCGTGCCGCCGTGGTTCACACCACGGCGACCAGTTTCGTACGCGGGAGTAGCTCAATGGTAGAGCGCCGTCCTTCCAAGTCGGATGTTGCGGGTTCGAGCCCCGTCTCCCGCTCTGTCACCGTCTGCGCCGTTTCACCTGAATGGGAAAGGTCCGGGTTGCAACCCCGGCGGCTTCAACGCCAGAGGCGGTTCGATTCCGTCACGGTGCTCCATCCCCTGAATAGACCCGCCGTGCTCAACGCACGGCTGCAAGTCTGTTACGGGGATGTAGCTCAGTGGCCGCGTAGTCTACGGATTGAGGGATCTCGTCATGTGCTCCAGGATGAACTCGACGCTGAAGAATCGGACCCCCAAGCTCTAACCGGCTTGGGGACAACGTCTCCGTCGCTCATTCACTGGCAGCACGATGGTCGTGCGAACGGCTGTTAACCGTGGGGTTGTGGGTTCGAGTCCCACCCAGTGAGCTAGTCCAAGCTCCTCAGTCTGTCATGCTCTTCTGCATGGCAGTTCATGCACAGCATGATGCACTTGTCCAGTTCTGCCCGGACCACTTCCCAGCGTCGGGTGACCTGGGAGATAGTGAAGTCCTTCAGGCTAGGGTCAAGGTGGTGGAACGTGAGTGCTGAGACGCACCTGTCATAGGGGCAGCGTTCGCATTTCCCACCTTTGTAGGCTACGGCTCGGAGCTTCATCCGTTGGCGGTAGTCGTTGACCATCCGGGCATTCCCATCTCTGGCGGTCCGGGAGTGGGTGATGAGCTTGTCCCCGTCGAGGATGCGGGTGTTGTGTTGGCCCCATGGGCTGCAACTGAGACAGTACTTCCGGTTGCTCAGGATCTTCCGCTTCCCCTCCACCAGGATGGCCGACGGGATTGTGTTGGGGCACCTCCTACATGTGTTCATGTAGCTCAACGGCCCATAGACCGCTAAGTGACAAGTTTCGCCACGTCGATTTCCGTTGACACCCATCTTTCCACAGCGTATACAACACACAGAGATTTTCATGACCCCCCTGGACCGAGAGAACTGGCGTACCTCATCCGATCGCTCCCCCTACAAGGGGCGTTCTGGTGACGGGACAGGTCTCCAAAACCAGTCCGCAGGGTTCGATTCCCTGGCTCCTTGCCAACGGCAACAGCAACAGTGATGCCCTGGTGACGGGTGGCCCTCTCATGAGGGCTCCGTTGCTAGGGTAGTCGTTGCTTTCGCTCGGGCGTCGTCCAACGGCAGGACACGAGACTCTGGATCTCGGTATTGGGGTTCAAATCCCTACGCCCGAACCCGTATCTTTTCGGGTGTCGTCCAATGGCAGGACGGACGACTTTGGATCGTCTAATCAAGGTTCGACCCCTTGCACCCGAACCAGTGTCTAGCGGTTAGAGCTCCTATACCCTTCGCGGGGTATGAGCCGCACATGGACTGACGCCCAATTTCTCCAAGCAGCCGAGGCTGCTACCAGCATCGCAGACGCACTGCGTAGGTTAGGACTGTGTGCCCGGGGTGGGCACCATCGGTCTTTTCAACGCCATGCGAAGCGTCTTGGGGTGTCCCTGGACCGTTACAACCTCACCTCCAATCAGAGAGGTGGTCTCGTCCCGTTCGCCAAGACATTCACCGATGAAGAAGTGTTCGCGGTGAACAGCCCCCTGAAAGGGAACCTGAGGAGGCGGGTGCTGGAGGCGGGGTTCCTTCCCAACCGTTGTGCCGAGTGCGACAACACTGGCACCCACAACGGGAAACCTCTCGTACTCCAGCTTGACCACATCAACGGGGTTCGCACGGACAACCGTCGGGAGAACCTTCGGTTCCTGTGCCCCAACTGCCACTCACAGACGGCCACCTACTGTGGCAGGAACCTCTCCACCCCCACCCCCAAGCAGAGGGTGCGGGCACCACAGCCCCGCAAGGTGGACTACGACGCCGTGAGGGCACGGTTTGCTGTGATTGGCAACTACTCCGCTGTTGCGCGGGAGTTCAACGTCAGCGACCCCCTCATCCACAAGATCATCAAGGGTGCTGTAACCCGCCCCGTCGTAGCATAGGGCATGGACCTCCTTGGACAGGTGGTGGACGTGTACCGGAACCTCCACCGCAAGTGCTGGTCTGTCCGCCACCGCGGCATCGTGCATTCCCACTGCCACACGGTGACCTTGGGGGATGTCACGTTCCGGGTCTCTGAGGCGGGTCGCCAGAGGGTCCTGCGGGAGCGTCGGAAGAACGTCCACGCCGTGGTGCGTGGCACTCTGGTGGCCTTCGACGGTGCCTTGGGCGATGGTTCCTTGGAGGTGGTCTACAACCCCTACAAGGGCGACACCTTCCGCTATGCCCTCACGGACGCACCCGTCCATGGCGCTCGGGTCGTGTACATGCACTACGGCCGGGTGTGGGTCCGGGAGGGGGCGTAACACAGGCATGAATGACGAGAGCCGCGAAGAAGTCCCGCCCGAGACCCCCGACCCTCCGATGTCGGGTCCCCTCCCTGAACTGGACGCCCTTGGGGTCCGCTACCACATGGAGTACGGCCCCGCCCGTGCCCGGTTCGTGGACAACGTCTGCATCCCGTGGTCGCCCGCCCAGTGGGTGGGTGTCCTTCACCGGGAGGGCCAGTGGCTGGGGACCTGCTGTGGGACCATCAGCGCCATCCGGGATAGCCTCATGCAACTCCTGGCGGACGGCGGGTGGGTGACGGCGAAGAACCTCTCCGAGATCATCGAGCTCATGAAGAGCCACGACGGGTTCATGGACTGGTTCGAGCCTGGGTTCACGCCCGACGGGGACAGCCTGACCAACCCCCTGTACCTGTTGGTCCAGGTGTGGGACGTGGTGAAGGACCGGCGGTGGGCATCGTGGCTGGACGTGCCCGCGAGGAAGACCCCGGAGCGCCGTCGCGAGACCTCCGCACACACCCTGGAGAACGCGCTCCGCATGTACGGCTACGTGCAGATGTTCCACTCGTCTGGGGACCAGCCCGACAAGGAGGCCCAGCGCCGGTCCGAGTTCCGCCACCAGCGGGACGTGCAGATCACCCTGTCTCGGGTGGTCCCGGCCCTCAGGGAGTTCACCGAGAGCCTCAAGGAGAAGATGCTCCTCCCCATCGAGGGTGTGGCCATCGTCCGCCGTGACGAACGGGAGGTGGTGCTGGACACCCGTGGGGGACCCGCCATCTACGGCGACGAGGCCGAGGCCAAGGAGACCGTCGCGTTCTGGTGTACCAACGACCAGAACCACCCGGAGCCCGCCCCCAAGCCCGAGGACTTCGAGTTCCGTCGGGTGACCGTGAGCATGAACACCGGGGTCGAGTTCGTCCCCCCGGTGGCGTAACACCCCCATGAATCCCACCGACACGGACCCGCCCGACAGCCGCGACGAACTTGGCGACCGGATGAAGATGTACGAGCGCCTGTGGTGCTACGGGCGTCCCGAACCCATCACCCTTCCTGGTGCGCCTCTGTCCGAGCGTCTCACCCCTGGTCTGCCCGTCTGCGTCCGCATCGACGGCCGGGCCTTCCACACCTTCGCGTCGGGTCTCGCACGCCCCTACGATCCGCGCCTCGCGGTGTTGATGGTGTCCACCATGCGTCGTCTGGTGGAGGAGACCAACGCACGGGTTGGGTACACCCAGTCCGATGAGATCAGCCTCGTGCTCATGCAGGAGAGCGACGAGTCCATCCCCTACTTCGGTGGGCGGGTGCAGAAGACGGTCTCCGTGCTCGCGGCTTTGGCCACCGCTCACTTCAACCGGGGCCTCCCCAGCCTCCTCCCGGAGAAGGCGCACCTCATGCCCATGTTCGACGCACGGGTGTGGAACGTCCCGGACGAGGTGGAGGCATCCAACGTGCTCCTGTGGCGTGAGCTCGACGCCTACAAGAACGGGGTGGCGTCGCTCGCCCGGTGCCACTTCTCCCACTCTGCCCTCAACAACAAGGGGCGGGCGGACATGCTCCAGATGCTGGCCGACAAGGGCGTGGACATCACGGCGTACGACCGGCACCTGTTGGGGGGGACGTTCGTGGTCCGTCGCACGAAAGTTCGACCGTACACCGTGGTGGAGCTCGACGCACTCCCCTCCAAGCACGCGGCACGGACCAACCCCGACCTCATGGTCACCCGCAAGGACTTCGTGGCCATGGACTCCCTCCCGCCCCTCATCCGTCTCGCGAACCGGGTGGGCGTGCTGTTCCACGGCGAGGACCCCATCCTCAACCCCACCACCTACTGACATGGCCGACACCACGGACATCGACACCCTCGTCCAGGAGCTCCTGGAGAAGACTGCCAAGGATCTCAACCTCCCCCTGGAGGCTGTGACCGAGACGGTCATGGTGACGTGGCGTGAGGTGGGTGCCGACGAGGACGCCTACGAACTCATCCGGCACATCACCGAGGCATACCTCATGTCCGCCGTGCTCCGGGCAACAACCTTGGGGATGGACCCCATGGCCTTGATGCCTCGGGACACGGTGGAGTTGTTCACCCAAGAGGTGGTCGTCTCCGACAAGGGGGTCACCCCCCGGACCCCCACGCCCATGAAGCGGCAGTTGCACTAGCGTCCCGTGTGCAGGGCGTAACACGGGGATGCAACCTCTCCGCTGTCCCGACCTCACCAAGTTCCCGAACCTGCCCCGGTTGAAGGACAGGACCATCTTCCTCACACAGCACGGCTCTCGGGCCTACGGGACCAGCCTCCCCACGTCGGACACCGACTACAAGGGCGTGGCGATCCCCCCGCGCGCCTACTTCACGGGCTTCACCCAGAAGTTCGAGCAAGCGGAGTCGGGCGAGCCCGAGGACATCGTGGTGTACGAGGTGCGGAAGTTCATGTCCCTCGCGCGGGACTGCAACCCCAACATCATCGAGGTGCTGTGGACCGACCCCAGCAACCACGTCGTGATGACCCCCGCGGGTCGGATGCTGGTGGATGCGCGGGACCTGTTCCTGTCCAAGAAGGCGCGGCACACGTTCTCGGGCTACGCGATGGCCCAGATGAAGCGCATCAACATCCACTACAAGTGGCTCAAGAACCCGCCTCTGGCACCCCCCCGCCGGGAGGACTTCGGCCTGCGCCCCGAGAACGAGATGACCGGCGTCCAGCGGGAGAACCTCTCGGTGGCGATGTCCATGGTCGTGCGGGAGGTGGCGACGTGGCACGACCTCGACTGGACATCGCTCGATGCGTCGCAGAGCATCGCTCTGCGGAACCGCATGACGGACTTCCTCGCCCGGATGAAGGTGTCCAGCGAGGACGTGTTCGTCAACACGGCCAAGTCCCTGGGCATGGACGACAACCTCATCGCCCTGCTCGTCCAGGAGAAGGCGTACCGGGCCAAGAAGCAGGACTGGGACAGCTACCAGACGTGGCTGAAGTCCCGGAACCCCGCGCGTGCCGCCATCGAGGCCCAGTACGGCTACGACTGCTACCTCGACGATACAGAGTTCCTTACCAACCGGGGGTGGCTCCGGTACGACGAGGTCGTGGACGGGGACACTCTCGCCACGCTGAACCAATCCACGGGGCACATCGAATATCAAGCATTCACAGACCGCGTGGCCAAATCCCACACTGGCCCGGTCGTGTTCCTCCACGCCAACACAGCAACTGCGCCGTGACCATGAACCACCGGATGTGGGTGTCACGGGTTCACCGGACGGAAAACAACGGGTTCAGCACGGCCTACACCCCAGGGTCGGCTGAATGGACCATCCGGCCCATGGGGGACTTGTTGGAGGGTCGTCCGTCGTATTTCCATGTCCGGGTCACTGGCACCCCCCGGCACACCGACTACCCCATCCCCGATGACCTCTTGACCCTCATGGGGTGCTATGTCTCCGAAGGGTGCGTGGGCAAATCCCTGACGGACGGCACCCCTTCCGTGCTTCGGATTTCCCAAAAGGCCGGGGGCCGCTTGGAGCCGCACATGGACGGTTTCATGTCCCGGTATCCGGCGAGGGTCCGTCGGTTTTCGTACCTTCGGGACGAGGAGTCCCGAACCACCCCATGTGAAGAGAGGGTTTGGACGGTAGCGGACCGGCAGTGGGCCGGGGACGTAGTGACATGGTGTGGTTCCGGGTCCGAAACCAAACATCTCCCCCCGTGGGCCGTCCAACTGTCGGCCCGTCAAGTAGATTTTCTCCTGGATGTGATGGTTGCGGGGGACGGCTCGAACAGGCCCCATAGCCGTATCTACCACACGTCTTCCAAACGCCTCGCAGATGACGTGCAGGCCATGTGTGTGTCAGCCGGGATTGTGTCCCAGGTGTGGGGACCCTACGGGGATGCTGACGCCACCCCCATGTATCAGGTGTACGTGGGACAACGTCGAGAGGCCGTGACGGCGTGCTTCCGGGAGGAAGGGTCTAACCATGTCACGGTGGAGGATGTTCAGGGGGGTCGCATCGTGTGTTTCACCGTCCCGAACGAGATCCTGGTCACCCGTCGTGGAGGCCAAGTCGCCATCCAGGGGAACACCAAGCACGCGATGCACCTCGTCCGTCTCCTCCGCATGTGCCGGGAGATCCTCACCACGGGCAAGGTCATCGTCCTCCGGCCCGACGCCGAGGACCTCCTGAGCATCCGGGCTGGCATGTGGTCGTACGATGCCCTCGCGGAGTGGACGGTCAAGCAGGACCGGGAGATGGACGCCCTCTACGAGAGCTCGAACCTCCCGCACAGCCCCAACGTCAAGGCGCTGGACCACCTGTGCATGAGCCTCGTGGACACCATGCTCTGAGTCCGTGACACGGGGGGCGTAAGGTATCCCAGCATGTCACTGGATACTGCCTACCGCCCCCGCACCTACGCTGACGTTCTCGGTCAGCGTGAAACCATCCAGATCCTCAAGCAGTACGTGGCGAGTGGGGCCGGGTTCCACCAGTCCTACCTGTTCGCGGGACCCTTCGGGAGTGGGAAGACCACCCTCGCAAGGGTCCTCGCCCGTGCTCTCCTGTGTGCGAGCCCTGTCGAGGGGGAGCCCTGCGATCAGTGCGTCTCGTGTCGGTCCATCCTCGACGGGGGTACGTCCCCGGACTTTTTTGAGATCGACGCGGCCACCAACAGCGGCAAGGACTCGGTCCGTCGGGTGGTGGAGGAGACTCAGTACAGCACGTTCAGCGGCAAGCGTCGGCTGTACCTGTTCGACGAGTCCCACCAACTCACGAAGGACGCCCTGGACGCCCTGCTCAAGCCCCTGGAGGACACCGTCCCCGGGACGCAGGACAAGTCCCTGGTCTGTATCTTCTGCACCACCGAGCCCGAACGGATGCGGAACACCATCCTGTCCCGGTGCGCCCCGGCGTTCGTGATCCGCCCTGTGTCCCCCGAACAGGTGGGGGAGCGTCTGGCGATGGTCTGCGACAAGGAGGGCATCCCCTACGAGCGCCCCGCCCTGGACCTCATCGGGGAGATCACCGAGTGCCACATCCGTGACGCCCTCAAGGCCGTCGAGGGGGTGTCCATGCTGGGCGGGGTGACGGTCTCCAACACTGCCAAGTACCTGCACCTGGACTACGCGGGCACGGTGCTGGAGATCCTCTCCACCCTCAAGTCGGACCTCGCGACATCCATCTCCAAGGCTTCGGAGCTCCTCAAGACCATGAGCCCGATCACCGCCTACGAGAAGCTCGCGGACATGTCCGTGCTCGCGTACAGGGCTTCTTTGGGGCCTGTCGTGATCCCCACGTACCTCGACAAGGACGCCGTGGAGGGGCTGGGTCGGGCTCTTGGAATGGAGTTGCTTGACTTCGCAGAGAAATTGTCGTCTCGTCCGGGACGGCCCACGGCTTCCATGCTCCTCTGTGACCTGTCCCAACTGCATCGTGGCGTGCGGGTGGTTCTCGCGGAGGTCCCGAAAACCCCCGCCCCCTCCCCGACGGCTTCCAAGCTGGATGGTAGCATCCCCACACCGGACAAGCCGTCCAACGTGGATGGGGTCTATGTTCAGCCCCGAGCAATCAATGCCAAGGTTCAAGATCACACACCGCCTCCCGCGCCTGCTCCGTTCTCCTCCCTCTATTCTCCCTTGGAGTTCTTTCAACTTGTGCGGCGTCGAGTCGTAGAACTCGAACAGGGACAGGACGGCGTTGGACAATCGGGACGAAACAACCTGGGCGACTCTGGAGCTCACCAAGCCGGGTGAACTCAAGGCCATCGAGGGGAAGCTGGAGAGCTCTCTCCGTTCCCTTCTCGGGGTAGATGAGACCTTCAAGGTCTTCGTCCCCTACGCCAGCTACACCAAGGGGGGCCGAACGGTCTCCGTTCGCCTCATCGAGGGCTACGCCTTCGTGGCGACGGGGTTGCCTGAAGTACGGTACTTCGCGCTGGAGAAGTCCCCCCTGGTGGCGAGGGTGTTCTCATCCAACGTCCGGGGGATGCGGGTGATCCACACCCTCCCCAACAAGGAAGTGGACGGGATGAAGGCCCGGTTGGCCGAGTCCCTGAGTTCAGACCTGGAGGTGGGTGCCCGGGTGAAGATCACCGGGGGCAACTACCGGGACCTCGAAGGGGTGGTCGTGGACATGTACGACCACCGGGTGGCTGTGAAGGTCGAGTTTCGCTCCCTGACCAGCATCACCGTCATCCCCAAGAACCTCGTCACCTTCGCAACAGAAACCAACACCAAATCCACCAGCCCGGACAGCGAGACCGTCTCCCTCGACGAGCTCCTGGAGGGGGGAGAGTCATGGCTGTGAAGCACCCGTACGACCTCAGTGTGTTCTATCGGTGTCACACCCCGTGGGCTCTGGCCATCCAAGAGGTGCTGGCCGCAGATGGGTGGACCCCAGTACCCGCCCCCTCTCCCGTACCACCCCCCGCGGCAGAGATGGTCCTGGACGCACCAGGGATCATCCCCGAGGTGGTGGACCCGGACACCTGGAGTCAGACCGACAACCACACCTACCGCCCCCACTCGTCGCGCTGCCACATCGACAGCCTGACGACCGATGATGTCATCACGTCCTTCGTGACCATCTTCACGGACCCGGATGAGGATGACCTGTTGGTGATCGACCGGGTGCGGAAGCTCCTCGACCACCTCCCGGTCATCGAGGCGGATTTCATCGACCTGTACTTCTTCCGACACGTCCGCCAGACGGACATCGCCACGATCTTCGGGGTGTCCCAACCCACCGTGTGCTACCGCCTTCAGCGGGCCATCCAACGGATCAAGTACCTCCTGGAGGTCCCGAAGCTGGACCCCAACGACCTCCGCACCGACCTCAAGCGCTTCTTCACCGACCCCATGGACATCGAGATCCTGGTCCTCATGTACGAGACCACCTGTCAGTCCGAGACCGCCAAGCGTCTCGGGGTGACCCAGGGGTTCGTCCGCCATCGGTTCATCCGGTCCACCCGGCGCATGAGCAACCACCCCACGATGGGGTTCTACGGCAACGTGTTCAACTCCGTGTCGGAGAACCTGAACCTCCTGCGTGAGGTCCAGCGGTCGTTCCCGACCATCCGGTCCGGGTTCGTCCTGGACTCGTGACGACGATTTCTCCGCACAGGATAGCTCTTGGTTGGCTATACCCAGGTGGAGGAACCGATCATGAAGCCGCCCCGCCCCGAGGAACGATCGCTCGAACAGTGGACCCGTATGTTCTGGAACCGTCGCCAGCGGCTGGCCCGCCTGAAGGCCCTGGATGCGCCCGAGATGCTCATCACCCGCGAGGAAAAGCTGATCCAGGAAGCCCTGGACGGGATGGCGCGGGCTCGGAACCGCTAGTCCTTCTATCCACTCGCACTGTCAGGTGAGGTCCTTGGCAAATTCCCCTTCGACAGTCCGTGTGGTGATGGCCAAGATGGTGGCGAGCCGTTGGCTGGCCTCGATCTCCCAGAACGAGTACCGATTCAACATCTTCGGTTTCCAGCACCCCTCCAAGGCCAAGAAGTTCGCGTCGTCCCTGAGGTCTCTCCGAGACCGGCAGGTCCGCAAGGGTGCCTCCGAAGAGAGCGTCCGGTTCCCGATCATCCCCGACCTGGGGGTGCGTGAGACCGGGGATGGAGTGGAGGTGTGGTCCTCGAACGTGGATGCCCTCCGCAAGCTCGCCAACTGGGCTGAGAGCTCGGGCCTCAACACCGACTTCATCTGGTGACCTGTGGCCTACCAACGCACCACGTTCGACTTCTCGTACCGCTCTGGGGTGACCCCTCAGTTCTACTACTTCACCGTGTCCCTCGACCAAGCCGGGCTGATCTCGGTGAAGAACATCCAGTCCCCCCAAGGACGGATCATCGACTCGCAGACATCCCTCCCGCAGTCCGTGACCGATGACATCACCGCCGCCATCGCCCAAGTGGAGAACCTCGTGGCCCAGACCAGCGCCGTGAACGGCCAACTCACTTTCGCCGCCGAGACATCCAAGACGGTGACGTTCGTGACCCCGTTCGTCGGGACGGGCTACCGGGTGGTGTTCTCCACCACCGACTTCATCCCTGTCCGGGTGACTGCCAAGTCCACCACGGGATTCACCGTGTCGGTGGGGGTGTCGTACACGGGCACCATCGGCTACGACGTGTTCGTGTGAGGACCCGATGAAGCTCTGTCTGACAATGAACCCCGGCATGGCCCTCTTCACAGCCTTCGAGGACGGGAACCTCCTCGAAGGCACCTGTGACATGGAGGTGGAGAGTGACATCACGGCCATCGCGACCCGCCTCGGGCGGCAACTCCCGGTGCTGGTCCGTGGGACTCACGCCACCAAGCCCAGGGGGACCCGAGGGTTCTCGTTCCACTGGTCCAACGCCCAGGCGAAGTGGGACGTGATCGCAGCCAACGACCCGACCTGGGGTCTCGATGGTGCGGAGTTCCTGGTGTATTTCAAGGCCGGTGTCATGTCTCCCCTCGGGAAGCCCTGGACCCTCAAGGAGATGCAGTACGTCGCACAGAGGCTCCCGCCCCACCCGGGGTTCTCGCGGGCGGTGCTGGCATCAAGGGTCGTCCGTAGGTTCCTGGAGGAGTCCCGATGACTCAGCCCAACATCCAAGCTGACGGGGTGAGGATCGAGCCGGGTTCCGGTGACACCCTCACCATCACCCGAGACCCCCTCACAGGGTCCCTCCGGTTCGTGGACGCGATCGTCACCGGGGGCATCAACCTCAGGGACATGGCGGGTCTGTCCACCATCGCCGGGGTTCTGATCGTCGGGAAGTCCGGGGCGGGGGCGACGTACACCACGGTGCAGTCCGCCGTCGATGCGGTCCCGGCGGACGCCAGCCTCACCAACCCCTACTTGGTGCTGGTCCTGCCCGGGGTGTACTCGGAGAACTTGGTCATCGAGAAGGCCGGGATCACCGTGCTCGGACTCGGGCGTGTGGTCATCACTGCTGCGGGTGCATCGCCCACCATCACGGTGCAGTCGTCGGTGAGCACCACTCCCACCTCCCTCATCCTCAAGGACATCACCATCGTCCAGCCCAACGGCGGTCAGGCGTGTGTGTCCTTCGTCGGGGCGGCGGGCTCGACCATTGGGGTGGATGGGGTGGTCCTGGATGGTTGCACCCTCACCGCCTCGGGCGTGGGGTCGTACACGGTCCTGGCGACCACGGTGGACCTCATCACCCTCCGCAACTGTGTGTCCACCGGGTCGTCCGGGACGGCATCCCTCCGGGTCTCCCAGTGCGCCCTCCTGGACATCGAGGGTGGTACCCATCCGGCGGTCCAGGCCGACTACAACGCCGCCGGGGTGCTCCCCTCGGTGTCGGGCTCCCTCTACACCCTGTCCGGGTGTATCACGGGCAACGTCCAGTCCACCCTCACGGGGGGCGGTGCTTTGACCCTCGACGGGTGCTCGGTCGGCAACGTGGCCATGTACGGGAACCGGACCCTGGCAGTCGCGGGGTCCACCGTGGGCAACCTCTCCCTCAACGGGACCACCGCCACCACCCTGACGTTCTCATCCCGTGGGTCCGTGGCGGGCACCGGCACCCTGTCTGAGCCCGTGACGACGGGTTCGATCCCGTTCGCCGCGTCTGCCTCGGAGTCGGTCGTGTTCGACGTGCCACGGGCCAACGGCACCTACGGGGTGTCCCTGGACACGGGGAGTGTCACCCCCTCGTACGTGTCCGCGAGGGATGCTTCGGGGTTCACCGTGACGTTCTCATCCCCTGTGACCACCACGGTCTACTGGACCGTCACCCAATAACAGCCCTATGACGCGCCACTCACTAGGTGGTGACCTGTCCCAAGGTCGCCGCCTAGATGAGGAAGACGTGAGCAATTTCTGGGAAGAAGGTGGATCTCTCAACTCCGATGCAGTCCACACGTTGGATGCCCACCTGTCGGGCAGCACCGTGGTTCGGGACTACATCCGGGGGTTGACCGCCACGCCCCGTGAGGTTCCGTCCGGGACCCGTGTGGCGTTCGACGGCAAGCTCTCCTCGCTCCTGTGCTACCCCGAGCCTCCGGGCCGGGGTGAGGGCGGAACGGTGGTGAAGGTCCGTACGTCATCGGGGGACACCACGGAGTTCAACGGGCTGGTGTTCGTGAAGTGGGACGACGGCCGGTTCTTCGGCGTTCACCGCGCACATCTCCGGTCGGGGTCCAAGTCCCGCACGGCGACCGCGTACCGGATGACCGTCACGGCCATGGGGGACCTCACGGACTTCATGAAGTCGGGCACCGACGAGGAGCTCGTCCACAAGTCGTCGAAGGACCTGTGGAAGCTCTCCAAGTCCGGGGGCGAGTTCGTCATCGAGAGGCTCTTCGACGAAACCGGCAACCCCCTGAAGGTATGACCAGCATGACCCCCCGCAACAAGCCCGACCCCACCCGGGTCGCCAACGTGGTGATGTCCCGCATGGCCGGGATGTCCCGTACGGCGGGTGAGGTCCGGTTCATCAAGGACAAGAGCGGCGACGCCAACCAGTGGGCGTGGAACGACGCGGGTCCGCAGGAACGAAAGATCTTCCCGGACTTCGCGTTCGACCCGAGGAACACCAAGCCTCTCGCCAAGGTTCTCAGGGCCACGAACGCGGCGCTGGGTCACTCCATGTCCGCGTACTCCATCTTCGCCAAGCTCAAGTCCGCTGACATCTCCCCCGACGGTTCTCTGGGTGGCAAGGGCTACATCGCCAAGATCGCGGAGATGCGCCGGGCCTACATGAACTGTGTTGAGGCCCTGAGCGCCCTGTCCGACACCCTGTACGACGAGATCCGTGCCCCGCACTGGGCGGCAGTCTCCCGTCAGGAAGACCCCGAGGAGCGGGCCGAGGTCGAACTGATCGTCGAGGACGCCATGGAGATCAACGAGGATCCTGAGGCGTGGGCGGAAGAGCAAGAAGAAGAGATGGATGAAGACAACGCGGAGGAGGTAGAGCGGGCTGTGAAGACCGCCTCCCTCAAGGCACGTTCCACCCGAGGTACACGATGAGCTCCCGTACGCCTGACGGCGGCTACATGCCCACCTTCGCCAGCAACTTCATGCTGGACGGCTTCTCGTTCTCCGAGGAGTACGGCGAGGGTGCGCTCACCAACCGCAAGGACACGACCACCAGCCGCACCACCGGGGCACCCGCGGCCCCTCGGTCGGAGAGCGGCATGGCCAAGCTCCCGGACGGCATCGTGACTGCGGACGAAGAGTCCAGTGACGAGATGGGCTGGGATGTGTTCGCTGGGGGAGCCAACTCCGACGTGGGCGACCTGTCGGAACTCGTCAAGACCGCCAACCAGATCACGGACCTGTCGTGGCTGGAGGTGGTGGAGCAGGACCCCGACCGTCTCCCGCACCACCACAACGACGCGGTGCTCCAGGGGCTGGTGGACGCATGGAGCACCCGCTCCCGTACTGATGGCGTGGACATCGTCCCCAACGTGGTGGTCCCGCCCCAGCCCCGCTCTCCGGTGGCGCTCCTCCCTGGTGACCAGTACCGTGAGGTGGTGGCGTCGGCCATGCGGAAGTCCGCGTTCGGTGCGCCGTTCGAGAACATCGTGGTGGGGATCGCAGCCCACCTCGGTGAGGCGATGGCCCATGTCCACACGGACCCGCGTCTCCAGAAGCTCGCCCATGCCCTTCGGTCGGTGAAGGCCGAGCATGGGGTGGTCGGCCGGGTGTACGTTCGGGACAGCGCGTTCCCGGGTCTCCTCACGGGGAAGTGGGACAAGGAGATCAAGAAGCGGTGCGCCAGCGCCCGCTACTGGCTCACCAAGCCCGGCTCCAAGCTCGCTGCCTACCAGAACTACCTGGGCAAGAAGGTGGTCACGGAGATCCCCTGGAGTGAGGCTCTCGCCCACTACCGCCCGACCCTCGAAGCGTCGGGGCGCAAGGTGGCCAGCGGGGACCCTCGCCGTGCCCTCATCGCGGCGATGGCGTCCGAGCCCACTCGGGTGACCCGTGAGACCGCGTACACTTCCCACCTCGCCCCGGCGGACCGGGTGTCCATCGAGGAGGCATGGCGGGTGTTCGCGAGCGCCCCGGCACCCACCCGTGAGGTGGTCGCCAAGCCCGCCCAGGGTCTCACCCAGGAGCAGGCCGTTGGGCACTTCGCCCGCTGGGTTCGTGCGGGACTCCTTCCCGTGAAGACCGCCCGGCGCATCCTGGCATCGGGTCACCCTCCCCAGTACAAGGTCGAGTACGGGGCGTGGGTCATCAAGGGGGGCCGCAAGGCGGACACCTATGTGGGTACGGGCGTCGGGGTGAAGCCCCTGGACCCGAAGGCAGTCCGCAACTCGGACTGGGCCAAGCAGGAGGAAGCCCGCATCGCTTCCCTCGCACAGGCACACGCACAGCGGGTGGCGGACCACCGTGCCGCAGAGGCGGACCGTGTCCTGGCCCACATGGCTTCTCTCTCGCAGAAGTCCAGCTACCAGGGCGATGGGGTTGGGGCGTCGGTGTACTCGGGGAGCATCCAGAAGCTGGGCTCCGGTGAGGTCACCGTGCCTCGGGAGAAGGCCCTGTCGGTGGTCAAGGGCTGGGTGAAGGCCGGAACACTGACTCGCGATCAGGCCGCAGAGATCCTGTCCAAGAAGGCATCCGGGGCCGAGACCCTGTTGATGGGGAGTGCCCTCATCCTCAGTGCGAAGAAGGTCGCCTACGAGGGTCAGGGAGTGGGTGTGAAGGCTCCAGAGGCACGGATGGCGGCACCCGCCCCCAAGCCCAGCGACCCGCGAGTGTCTCAGGTGCTCCGCTACGCCCGGACCCAGATGAACGAGGGCGTGACGGGGAACGACCTGGACGCACGGATGGTGTCCAAGTTCTCGCAGGAGTACCTCAAGAGTGCGGGCGAGCAACTGGTCCAACTCCGTCGCAAGCACGAAGGTCTGGCGGGTCACCTGTACGTGGACGCCAGCGCCTACGCGACTCCCACGGGCACCTCGGGGTGTGACAAGGGCGCGGCCATCCACCGGGCCAGCCCCATCCGGTCGGTTCTCCAGATGGATCGCTGCGGGTCATGCTCGCAGAACAGCGGGGGTGCCTGCCAGAAGTACAAGAAGTCCCTGGTGACCGCCGCCCCGGTGAAGGACCCGGCGAAGTACCAGCGTGAGACCATCCGTCTGGCCAACGCCGACGACTCCGAGCGCACGGCCTCGATGTTCGCCAACTACAACCCCGAGGAGTTCGACCTCCAGAACGACTCCCTGGACTCGTTCGACTACAGCAACCTCCCGGGCAACGAGGACCTCGCCGAGGTCTCGTTCGGGGGAATGCTCATCCCCGAGGAGTGACCATGCGATTCGCCGCGCCCCCCAAGTTCAAGATCCTCGTGGCCAACCTCGCTGGAAGCAGCGACCCGAGCCGTGGCCCCTCGGGCAACCCCGAGAAGCTCCGTACCGGGTTCGTCCTTCAACAGATGGTTCTCCCGGACGGCACGGCTCGCACCAACGGCCCCACACAGGCAGTCCCTCCGGTGGATGCAACCCACCACACCGCGGCCATCAAGGTGTTGGCTGCGGACTACTGGGACGCCACCGTGACTCCCCCGGGTCCCTTCTACTACCAGGAGGAGTGCCGGATGTTCGACCAGTACCCGATGGCTGGCGTGGACTTCGGTGTGGGCAACGGGTCAGGGGCCGGAACGGTGGCCAACGTCGCCACCAAGCTGGCCCTCTGGGTCAACGACTCCGTGGAGGGGGTGACAGCCCTCGCCGTGGGGGACACGGCGTACCTGACATCGTCACGGGCCGACGCCCGGTTCCCGGTGCAGGCAACCAACGATATGTCCACCCTTCTGGGTGGGCTCACTTTCCGGGTGGTGGGTCCCAACGGCGAGACCCTCTCGGGCACTGGCCACCAGCGCGCGAGCTTCTACGTGGTCAAGCCCGTGAAGACACAAGAGCCCCCGACCATCCTGTGACTTGGTAGAATGAGTCATGGCCAATGACATCGACGACGCCCTTGGGGACGAGCTCACAGACATCGTGAAGGATGGGGTTGAGACCCCAGTCGTCACGGTCGAGCCCAACGGTGTCCGCAAGTTCCAGGGGTACGTGATCCCGGCGACCGCACAACGGGTCAAGGTCATCGACGACAAGGGAGCGACCAAGCTCCGCAAGATCGAAGAGCTCAAGGCGGGGGACACCCTGTCTCTCAACGACATCGGGCTCCCGGTGTTCGTCGAGGGCCAGATCGGGAAGCCCCCTGCGACGAAGAAGACCGACGACGCCATGCCCCCGGCGTCTCCCCTCATCGGGGACATCCTCAGGATCAAGCAGGGGATGGTCCGCAACGACCCCATCATCCAGGCCGCGGAGACCACCCCCGAGTCGGCCGAAGTGCTGAACCAAGTTCTCCTCGGCATCAGTGAGGAGGCGGCATCGCTCCGGTTCGAGAGGATGGAGGCCGAGCGCAACGGCGAGGACACCTCGCAGTTGTCCATGCGCCGGGTGCAGGCCCTCAAGGCCATCGGAGACACCTGGATCAAGCGCAAGGAACAGATCCAGCATCGAGGGATCGACCTGGAGTCCCCCGCGTTCCGGGCCGTGTTCGAGTTCATCTCCGAGACGTATGCCAGGGCGATGCAGGCCGCGGGTGTACGGCAAGAGCTCTGTGACAGCGTGACAGCCCAGTTCTCCAAGCTCCTGGACGATGCTTGGATGACCGAGGCGAAGTCCAGGATGAAGGAATGACACTCGCCAATCTCGCTCTCTCCGGTGCCCGTGCAGCGGCTCCCGTCACCGCCACAGGGTCGAAGCCCGTTGCGAACATCATCGAGTTCGTTGAGGAAGCCTGGGGCCTCGGTGGTACCCCGGACCCCATCACGGGCGAGACCAACGGGATGCGGCTGTTCCCGATCCAGAAGATCATCTTGAAAGCCTCCTACGGCATCCCTCTCGATGACGTGGAGCAGTTCACGATCACCGACTGGAGCCGTGAGAACCCCAGGCAGTTCACCGAGAAGACCTTCCTGGAGTACCTCTACGATGAGAAGCGGTCGAACATCCGGGAGGTGATCCCTGGAGTGCAGCGCCGGGAAATGGTGTTGTCCCTCGGGCGTCGTAGTGGCAAATGTGTTGTGGGGGACACCCTGGTCCTGACGACTCAGGGCGTGGTCCCCATCCGGGAACTTGGTGACCCCAACGGACCGGAGTATCAGCCTCTGGCAGTGGGGGTGGTGCAGGAAAACAGTGCCCGGTCTGACTCTGCGTTCTTCTACAACGGGGGGGTGAAGTCCACCGTCAAGTTTGTGACCCGCAGTGGCTACGAGCTTGATGGGACGGCAGGCCACCGTGTTCGAGTGATGTCCGAGGATGGCACCATCCAGTGGCGATACCTGGACCAGATCCGGGTTGACGACCAGATCGCCATCCATCGCACTACGGACCTGTGGCCGACACAGCCAGTGGGACTGACTCCCTTCCATGCGGGGTGCGACGACCCCAGGGTGAACCTCCCAACGGAGCTCACAGAGGAATGGGGCCTTCTCCTGGGGTACTTGGTCGGGGACGGGTCGTGGACCAAACACAACACGGTGTCCGTGACTGTAGAGCACCCTGAGACATGGGACGAGCTCAAGGGGCTGTATTCACGGCTGTTCGGTGGGTTCAGCGTCCGTATGGACAAGCGGACCAAGAATACTGGGTCCATTGACTTTTACAGCCACCGTGTGCGGGAGTTCTTGCACAAGCTCGGGTTCTCATGGGATCTTGCACGGGATACCAAACACATCCCGTGGGCCATCATGCGCTCCCCCAAGCCTGTGGTGAGGGCATTCCTCCAGGGGCTCTTCGAGACCGATGGGTGTGCAGAGAAGGGAGGCCTGTGTGTGTCCTTCTCGACGGCATCAGAACGGCTGGCCAGGGAGGTTCAGGTACTTCTGCTGAACTTCGGAGTTGTGAGCACCCGTCGGGCCAAGTGGAACAAGAGATACGAGCGGTATTACCATCACTTGTGCGTGAGAGGCACGGCATCTCGTCAGAAATTCATGGACGAGATCGGGTTTCGGTCTCACAAGAAGAATGGCCCCGTGCTGGCATCCCTGGTAGATGCTCACAAGGAGGGGTCAGACGCTGAGAACATTCCCCACCAGCGATCCTGGTGTGACGCCCTGCTTCAGTCTGTGACCCGCAACCAGGGGGGGCACGGAAATCGCCCGGGTTGGCGTCGCAGTCTTCTACGGACGGCCTTGGGCAATACCCTCAAGCCTAGTTCCAAGGAATCCCTGACGTATTCAAGGCTTGGTCCCACGCTGGCTGTGGCTCGGAGTCTGGGGGCCGACCCCGAAGTAGTCGCTCACTTCGAGACCCTCCAGACGGCCAACTACTTCTACGATCCCGTGGTGTCCGTGACCCTTGGTGAGGCACAGGTGTTCGACCTGACGGTGCCGGATGGGGAGAGCTTCGTCGCCAACGGGATGACCAACCACAACACCGCGCTGTCCGCGTGTGTGGCTGCGTACGAGACGTACAAGCTCATCAACAAGGGCGACCCACAGAAGTTCTACGGCCTCCCCAAGGCCAACAACATCCAGCTCATCTCCATCGCGACCGACAAGGATCAGGCTGGTCTCCTCTACCAGGAGGTGTCGGGTCACTTCGGGAACTGTCTCGCGTCCGAGACGGAGATCATCACTGCCAATGGGATCAAGCAGATTGGACAGTTGGCTGGCACCACACAGACACTCCTCGCTGGGGACGGGTCATGGGTGGATGCCCCCATCAGGTCGTTCGGGGCACAGAGGCTGTACCGCATCGTCATGACCCGGCAGGGCATTGACAAGGAGGTCTTCGCGACGGCGAACCACCGATGGTTTGCACGGGACGCCCGAAAACCACACCGTGGTCAGGGGTACCAGGAGTTCACAACGGCTGAACTGCGGCCTGGGAAGCACAGGCTCCAGTATGTTTTCGGTCGCAGCTACAAGAACATGGTCACTCCCTCACCCTTCGGTGTGGCCCACGGGTTCACGTTCGGAGATGGGGAGACCACAGAGGGAGAGCGGAACTCCACCCGTGTGATGCTGATCGGGGACAAGGACTCCAACCTCCGTCCGTATTTCTCCATGTGTCCCCAGCAGGAGTGCCCCGGCGTGAACGGAGTTCGGGTGTCAGGGGTACCCAACTTCTTCAGGGAGATCCCCTCTATCCGGGAGAACAAGTCGTACCTCCTGGGGTGGTTGATGGGGTACCTCGCCGCGGACGGTGGGTGTTCCAATGGACAGGTGAGGGTCTCCAGCACCAAACGGGAGAACGTCGAGTTCGTCCGGGACTTGTGCTCCGTCATTGGAATCGGGACCTACTGTATCCGTGAGGAGACTCGGATCTCCAACCTCACGGGTAGGCCCCACACGATGTTCCACATCGGGTTGATGCGGAGCACCCTGGATGAGTCCTTCTTCATCATCCCCGAGCACCGGGCCGATTTCGCCAGTCACGGGGCGGACGCCGTGGGACTCCGACACTGGACCGTCAAGAGTGTGGAGCCTACGGATCGGCACGAAGAGGTCTACTGTGCCACCGTCGATGTCCACGGGTCGTTTACCCTTGAGGGCAATGTAGTCACAGGCAACTGTGCCTACTTCGGCCCGTACACCGCCAACAACACCCTGTCGTACGCCCGGTTCCAGTCGCCCGTGGACATCGAGCGGTACGGCGTCTACAAGGACAACCCCAGCGCGAAGGCCACCATCAAGGTCACCTTCCGTAGCTGCGTCGCCAAGGGTCTCCGTGGCGCTGGAAACATCCTGGTCATCCTGGACGAGGTGGCCCACTTCACGGACAAGGGCCAGAGTTCTGCCGACGCGGTGTACACCGCGGTCACCCCGTCTACGTCTACGTTCGCCCCGAAGGACCCCAAGGACCGCCGGAAGCCCATTGGTGACGTGGAGGGTCGGATCATCCTCATCTCCTCCCCCCTGGGTCGTCAGGGTCTGTTCTACAAGATGTTCCAGATCGGGATGGCCGGTGGCAAGGCTGCCAGCAACATGCTGTGCATCCAGGCCGCGTCGTGGGAGGTGAACCCCACCATCCCTGCCAGCGAGTTCGAGAAGCACTACCTCAAGGACCAGACAGCGTTCTTCACCGAGTACGGCGGGGAGTTCTCCGACCGCACCCGTGGCTGGATCGAACGCAACGCGGACCTTCTGACGTGCGTGGACCCAGTGGCACGGCCACAGGCTCGCGGCATTCATGGTCGCAGTTACTTCCTCGGGTTGGACTTGGGCCTTGTGGGTGACGGCACAGCCATCGCGGTGGGCCACCTGGACGACAATGGCAGAATCGTTCTGGACCTCGTCGAACAGATCAAGGCCGGGGTGGGGAAGTTCGCGGACAAGGAACGTCTGGAGTTCGACGACGTGGCCGATTGGGTGCTGGACCTGTCCCGGAGGTTCCTCATCCAAGAGGGCATGTTCGACCAGTGGGCAGGCATCCCGTTCGAGCAGGCCCTGTCCAAGCGGGGCCTGTCTCAGATGAAGGCCACCCAGATGAACAAGAACATCACGTCCCAGATGTTCCAGAACTTCAAGGACATGATGTGGGACGAGAAGCTGGTCCTGTACGACTTCCCCGTTGCGCCGGGGGAGGTCCATTGCCCGTACATCAACGAGTTGTTCGAGCTCCAGGCCACGCAGCACTCCAAGTACGTGGTCACCGTGGAGGCTCCGAACATCGAGGGCAAGCACGACGACATGTCCGACGCCCTGGTGAGGATGGTGTGGCTGGCGTCTCAGCGACTTTCCAAGAACATCCACATGGCGGGTGGGCGGAAGACCATGGGGCCAGTAG
>ERZ724505.672-NODE-672-length-21157-cov-7.897166_pt1 | contig 21157 bp, 20 predicted proteins | sample MGYA00376038_ERZ724505 | MGnify/ENA primary metagenome ERZ724505 (study PRJEB28724, sample SAMN07190884) | wastewater metagenome | isolation source: effluent of sewage treatment plant in Hong Hong | place: Hong Kong | collected 2016-03-17 ...
CCCCTTGCCACCACGTTGACAAAAAAGCGCCAAGATCCCTCGCGGGCGCGCCGAACGGGCAGTTAGAGACAAATGGCCAATTTGCGGTCCATGTCGGACGCCGAGTACGCCGCGCACCGGGTCGCGCAGGGCGAGGACAGCTGCACGCGGCAAGCGGTGTCATGGCGCCGCCGGCGAGGCCTGATCTCGTCGACCCCTTCGGGTCGCATCAACGCGATGAAGGCCGACACCGAGTGGCCTATCGGGCTGCCGAAGCCGGGCCGCAAGCCCGGTCAGAAGTCGCCGCCGAAGGCGCCCGCGACCACACCAGAGCCGGACGCGCCGGCGCAGCAACCGGCCGAGCTCACGCCGCACCAGCGGAAGGCGCAGGCCGAGGCGGAGAGGACGGAACTCGACCTCGCGAAGCGGCGCGGTGAGGTCGTCGCACTCGCCGACGTCGCTCGGACCGCGCGCGACTTCGCGCGTCGCATCCGTGATGTGTTGCTCGAGGTGCCGGTCTCGGTGCAGGCGTGCGTCGAGCACGATGTTGTGTGCGCGTCGTGCGGCGCTGGGTTCGATGCCAAGCAGGTCGCCCTCGCGGTCGATCGGCACCTGCGCGAACTTCTCCGCTCGCTCGCTGACAACCCGATGGGAGGCGAGACGACGTGATCGCCTACCCGCCCGCGCTCGTTGAAGCGTACCGCGAAGGCCTTCGCACGCGGCGCGTGCAGAACTTCCCCGACTGGGCCGACGAGAACATCCTGCTCCGGAGGCAGGGGAAGCTCGTGCCGTGGCGCACCTCGCTGACGCCGTACCTGCGGGAGATCATGATGCTGCTCTCGGCCGACAGCCCGGTCGAGGAGATCGTGATCATCAAGCCGTCGCAGTGGGGCGGCAGCGAGATGGCCAACGCGTTCTGCGCGTACGTGATCGCGAACTGCGCCACGCCGATGTTGTTCTTCCAGCCCGACATCGAGGCCGCGAAGCGCTACATGCTCGAGCGCCTGCGCCCGGTGCTCATGGACTGCCCGGCGCTGCGCGGCCTGCTGGTGGAGCCGAAGTCGCGCGACCCGGGCAGCACGCTCCAGACGCAGGGCTTCTTCGGCGGCACGCTCGACCTGCTCGGCGGCAACAGCCCGGCGGGCTTCTCGTCGAAGCCCGCGGGCGTCGTGATCATCGACGAGTGGGACCGCATGGCCGCCGGCGCCGGCAGCGGTGAGCGCGCCGAGGGCGACCAGTACGAGCTCGCGAAGAACCGCATGATCACCTTCGTGCTCTGGCGGAAAATGCTCGCGCTCTCAACGCCCGGCAACACGAGCACGTCGAAGGTCGAGCCCGCGTACCTTGCGAGCGATCGACGCCGCTACTTCGTCCCGTGTCCGCTCTGCTCGCGGATGATCCTGCTTGAGTTCGAGCGGTTGTGGTGGCCGAACGCGGACGCAACGGCGCGCGTCGTCTACCGCTGCCAGCTCTGCGACAATGCCTTCGACGAGCGTCCGAAGCGCGAGATGAACGCGGCCGGGAAGTGGGTCGCGGAGATGCCGCAACGCAGCGTCGCCGGCTTTGCGAGCAACGGCCTCTACTCGCCGTGGCTGAAGTGGCGGGAGATCGCCGAGCGCTGGGAGCGCGCGAAGGGCAGGCCCGGCAAGGTGCGCGTCTTCTTCAACAACGTCCTCGGACGGACCTACGACGTCCACGGCGAGACGCGCGTGAAGCCGAACGAGCTCGCCCCGCTACGCTGCAAGCTCCAGGTCGTCGACGGCGTCGTGGTCGTGCCGCGCGGCGTGGGGCTCCTCACCGTCGGCGCCGATCTCCAGCACAACCGCATCGAGGCGGTTCTCTACGGCTGGGGTCGTGGCGAGGAGTGCTGGCACCTCGACCAGGTCATCATCCCCGGCGACCCATCGGGCGATCGGATCTGGGAGGACTTCGACTCGTGGCTCCGTCGTCGGTGGCAGACCGAGGACGGCGGCGAGATGGGGATCTCGGCGGCGGGTGTCGACACCGGCTACGAAGCGAACCGGGTGTACCAGTTCGTGAAGACGCGCGGCGCGCGCGGGATCTGGGGCGTGAAGGGCGCGCGCAGCGGCGAGGGTCGGCGCGTGTGGCCGCGACGTCCCAGCCGTTCCCCGACGAAGGTCGACTTCTACCTCATCGGCCAGGACACCGCGAAGGCGCACATCTACGCGCGGCTGAGAGCGTCGGTGCGCTCCATCGCCGAGGGCGTCGAACGCACGCGCGGCATGGTCCACATCGGCGACCACTTCGGCGACGATGCCTACCTCGAGCAACTCGTCTCGGAGACGCCGGTCACGAAGACGGTCCACGGCCACCCGCGGATCGTCTGGGACCTGCCCGCACACAAGCGCAACGAAGCCCTCGACTGCGCGGTCTACGGCTACGCGGCGCTGCAAGGGCTCAAGGCGAAGGGGCGCCAGGCGGACGTGCGACTCGAGTCGACGACGCCGCGGGCGTCGCACCACCCTGCCCCTGCCCGGTTGCCTTCCGGAATTTCGTTCAGGAAAAAAACAGCCGGTTCTGAACGAAACTCTCCCCCCCGACCCGAAGCCAAGGCTGCCCCTCGACGCGCCCATGGTCGGGCGAAGCGGAAGAGGGTCGGCGGGTTCATGGGCCCCGACTGACGCGCGCACGTCTTCACCGCGTACACGTCGGGCATGGCGCGCAGCGACACGCTCTACACCGAGGCCGACATCATCGCGCTCAAGAAGCGCATGAAGACCGGCCTCGCCGAGGTCCGTAGCGCCGATGGGAAGGACGCGAAGTATCAGGGCTACGACGCGGACGTGAAGCTGCTCGCGCGGATGGAGGCCGAGGTCTACGGCCGTTCCCGCGTGCGCCGTCGAGTGCAGCTCATCGCGATCAAGTCCGAGGGCTCGTGAGCAAGCACCGCGCGCGTCACCAGTCACGAGGCTCGGGCGGGTCCGGCGGCGGCGGACTGTGGTCGCGCATCAAGGGCCTGTTCGGAGGCGGCGGGCCGAAGCTCTCGCCGTCGCCCTACAAGGGCGCCGAGCGCAGCCGAAGCAAGTCCGATTGGACCACGCAGAACCCGGGGCCGAACAAGGCGGTGCAGGCCGCGCTCCCGACGCTCGTCGCGCGACACAACGACCTCACGCGCAACGACCCGCACATCAAGCGCGTCGTCTCGGTGTACGACCACGCGCTCGTCGGCACGGGCCTCATCGCGACGGCGCGGCACGACGGCACTCCCCTCGGCAAGGCTCACGCCGCGGCGGCTGACGAGATCTGGCGCTTGGCGAGCAAGCGCGGCGTGCTCGACGTGATGGGGCTCGCCACGATGGCGGGGCTGCAGGCGCAGCAAGCGCGGACGCTCATCGCCGGCAACGTCTTCGTTCGGCGGATCTGGGACCAGGACGCGCCGCTCGGGATGTGGATCCAGGTGCTCGAGGGCGACCTGCTCGACCGCTCGAAGAACCAGGCGCTCGAGGGCGGCGCGCGGATCCGTGGCGGTGTTCAGCTGAACCGCCGCGGGCGCGTCGTCGGCTACTGGCTCCTGAACGAACATCCCGGCGAGAGCTCGATCGGCTTGGGAGCGGTGGCCAGAAGCGGCTTCGTCCCGGTCGAGGACTGCCTGCACATGAAGATGCCCGACCGCGCGGGGCAGCTCGAAGGCGTGCCCATCACGTCGTCGGTCATGGCGGCGAAGAAGGACGTCGGCGACTTCGAGGCGTTCACAATCATCGCGAAGAAGCAGGAGTCCTGCACCGTGGGCGTGGTCACCCGCCAGCCCTACAACGAGTGGAACCCTGCCCCGGAACCGGGCGCACCGCAGGTGGACGAGCAAGGCAATGAGCTCGAGCCGGACGTGGTCGTGCCCGGCGTCGTCAACAACGAGGGCGAGCTCGTCGGCTACATGAGCCCGGGGCAGTGGCTCGGCGTCGAAGAAGGCGCCGACGTCCGGTTCAACAATCCTCAGCTGTCGAACAACTACAAGGACTTCGTCGGGTCGCATCATCAGCGCATCGCCGCTGGGACGAACGTTCCGTACGAAGTCCTCACCGGCGACTTCGCCAACGCCAACTACTCGACGATGCGCGGGGGGATGCTCGTGTTCTGGGCCGCGGTCGACGCGCTGCTCTGGAACGAGATCATCCCCGGGCAGGACGTGATCTGGGGTTGGGTCATGGAGGCCGCCTGGCTGAAGGGCCTCATCGAGACCCCTGACGTCGAGGCCGACTGGCAGGCGCCGGCGCGGCCGTCCATCGAGCCGGACAAGGACGTCATCTCCGACATGATGCTCGTTCGCGCGGGATGGAAGGACGAGGACGACGTCATCAAGGCGAATGGCTACCACCCCGAGAAGCTGCGCCAGAAGTTCCAGCAGAACCGCAAGCAGCGCGAGCTCTACGACATCATCAGCGATGCTGATCCGGCCAAGTATGCTTGGCGCGGCGCGTTCCCGCCCGCGGTCCAGGCCACCCCCCTCGCTGGCGAGCTACCCAAAGGCGCAGACCCGGGGGCATGAGCAAGCGCCCGGACAGCCTCAAGTCACTCGCGAAGGCGATGCCGCTCATTTGCCGCGTCGCCACGGAGACCACCCGGACGCTCCGCGCCGTCAACGGCGAGCCAATCACCGACGAGCTGCGCGACCAACTGCTGGCGAAGTGCGCGGCGGGCGAGCACGTCGAAATCGAGGTCGACATCCTCGCCTACGAGCAGCGCCCCGGCGTCGCGAACCGCAACTTCTTGCGCTTCCGCGACGGCGCGATGCTCAAGCTGGGGGCGAGCGGCAAGGGAACGCCGTTCCTGAAGAACCACGACCAGGGCGACGTGGAGGCGCGCGGCGGCACCATCACCCGCTCGCTGACGGAAAAGGTCGGCGAGGGCGAGTACCACGTGCGCCAAACCGCGCGAATCTCCGCCCCGTGGGCTGTGAGCATGGCCCTGCGTGGACTCCTCGACAAGGTCAGCATCGGCTGGGCTGGCGACGACGTCACATGCAGCGCGTGCGGCACCGCCGTCTACACCGAGTGCTACCACTGGCCCGGCGACCGTGTGAGCGAGGAGGCTGGGGCCGACGGGAAAAAGCGCTACGTGCGCGACCGCAAGGGGAACCTGCGGGTCGAGTGGATCTTCAACGACCCGAGCCTCGTCGAGACCAGCGCCGTCAACGTCCCGGCGGTCCCGATGGCGGGCATCGAAGCGGTGCGCGCGGCGCTCGCGGCGGTGATGCCCGACCACGCTGAAGGCGATGGGCTCTTCGCCCCCCCTCATGAAGATCCCGAGGTCGCGGCATTGTCGGCGCGTCCTCAACCGAGCCCGTCGGCGGAGCCGAAGGAGCGTGAGATGTCCGCGAAGACCGCACCCTCGACCGATACGACCGACCCGATCAGCCCGGAGACCCAGGCCAAGATCGACGCGCAGGTGAAGAAGCTGCGCGCCGACGAGCGCCTCCTTACGGAGCTGTGCGCCAAGCACGGCCTGAAGGTCGACGTGCCGAAGCTGCTCGAGGAACACAAGACGCTCGAGGCCGCGCGGATCGAAGTACTGCGCCTCCTGACCGAGCGCGAGGACGCGAAGGAGCCGATCCGCGGCGAGCACCGCGCCGAGGTCGGCACCGAGGCCTCCGAGAAGAAGCGCGACCTCATCGAGCAGGCGCTGCTCGCCAAGATGAGCGGCGCCAAGCCGAAGGACAAGGAGGTCGAGCGCTACTCGCGCATGAGCCTCATGGCCATCGGCGACGAGCTGTTCGAGGACGCCGGCGTGACGTCGCGGCAGTTGCGCGGCATCGATCCGGCGGACCGCGCGAAGCTCATGCTCGGCATGCGGCTGCCCATCGGCGTGCAGCGCAAGCTCGCCGGCCCCGGCATGAACAGCACGAGCGACTTCCCCCTCATCATCGGCTCGGTGCTCAACACGCGCATGCGCCAGCTCTACGAGCTCCGAACGCAGCTCTGGAAGGTGCTCGCGATCAAGGAGAACCTCCCGGACTTCAACTCGTTCCCCACCTACGGCGGCGGACGGTTCCCGAAGCTGCTCGACGTGAAGGAGGGCGGCGTCTACCAGCGCGGCTCGTTCCAGATGAGCGAGAGCAGCGTGCGCCTCGGCAAGGCCGGCCGCATCGTCTCGGTCACCTGGGAGCTCTTGCTCGCCGACCGCATCGGCCTCATCGAGCGCGCCATCAGCGACCGCGCCGACGCCGTGCTCCGGTGGGAGGACGTGCTGTTCTACAAGTGCCTGATCCTCAACCTGCTCGCCGACGGCACCACGCCGATCTGGGACACGGAGAACACCGCGACCGGCGGCGCCATCAGCGTCTCGACGCTCGGCAGCGGTTTCGTGAAGATGGCGACGCGCACCACGCCCGACGGGGAAGACCCCGTCGTCGGTCCCGACGAGGACGGCGACCCGGTCATCGTCAACGTCGCCAACGCCCTGCCGAAATACTGGCTCACGCCGGCGCTCCAGGGCGTGAACGCCGAGTCGTTGCTCGGTGACGGCTACGTGCCGACCGCGGCGAGCGCGGCGCCGACGCGTGCGATGCGCGCGCTCGAGGTGATCCCCGACGGCAACCTCGACGCGAACGGCGTCACGGCGTCGTTCCTCTTCGCCGATCCGGCCCGGATGCCGGTGTTCCAGTTCGGCCACCTGCAGAGCGAGGACGGACCGGTGCTCGAGGAGGAGGACGGCTTCACCGTCGACGGCAAGGACTTCAAGGTCCGCGCGACCGGCTACGTGGCCGCCGTCGACAACATCGGCACCGTCAAGATGCCCATCTCCTGATCGCGCTCGCAGCCCTTCTGAGCCGGGCCAGGAGCCCGCACCCGGAGAACGAAGATGCAGACCTCTTTCCGCCAGATGTCCGACGAGCCGGTCGACTTCATCGCGCCGACCGGTGGCGTCGTTTCGAAGCGCCCCGTCATCATCGGCGGCATCTGCGTCATCCCGCAGACGACCGTGGCCGAGGGCGAGAAGTTCGCGGGCGTGGTGGGACAGATCCACGTCTTCAAGAAGGCGACCGGCTTCACCGCGTCGGTCGGCGACCCAGCGTACGTCGATGCCGCGACCGACTACCGCATCGAGTCGGCCGGCACCTACGTCGGGCGCTTCTTGGTGGACGCCGGCTCGGACGACACCACGGCGAAGATCTGGCTGACGCCGGAAGCGGCGCTGTCGCTGAAGGACGGGCAGGAGTTCCAGTTCAACCTGCGCCCCTCGAACGGCGTGGCCGCGACGGTCGTGCACGACTGGACCGCGCCGGCGGCCGGTGAGCTCGACTCGATCGACTTGCGCACGAACGCGCGCCCGTCGAGCTCGAGCGGCACGGTGCTCGAGACGGTCACGAACCTGACCGGCACCGTGAACATGCTCACGCCGACCAACATCGACCTCAAGGCCGACATCACCAACAACACGACGCTCACGCCGACGCTGTCCGCGACGGCGGCGAACAAGCGCTTCGCGGCGGGCGATGTCATCCGCTTCGCCATCGCGGCGAACAACGCGGACGTGGTCGCGGGCGGCGGCATCTCGCACCGCGTGAAGTGGCACCGCATCTGATCGCGTGGGCGCCTCCGGCGCCTGGAGGCATCCGTTCGTGTACGTCGACGAGCTCATGGACCAGGCGAACCTGGCGGTCGAACGGGTCTTCGGCCGACCGGTGAGCTACGTCCCGGCCTCGACCGGCGTCGCGGTCTCGGACCCCGAGGGCAAGCTCTGCGCCGACTTCCAGGAGCACTACGAGCTCCGCCAGGACGTCGGCAACGCGCGCGTCGGCGACACCGTCCCGGCGCTCGACTGGCGCTCGTCGTTGCTCGACGAGTTCGGCCTGCGCCCGGTGCGCGGCGACCGCGTGACGTTCCCGGTTCGCGACGAGGTCCGCACCTATCGCGTGCAGGCGGCGCTCGTCTCGGCGACGGGTTCGACGCTGACCCTGTTGGGAGAGCAGACGTGATCGCGGCCGGGCTCGATTGGGCCTGCGCCCTGCGGAAGCAGCTGAAGGCCGGCCTCGTGCGCGCGCGAACCATCGCGCGGGACCGCGTACAGTCAGAGCGCTTCGATCCGGTCGCGGTCCACCCGTCGGACGCGGCGGCGACCTTCCCGCTCATCTGCGCGTACGTGCTCGGCGAGGACGGTCGCGCCTCCGGCGGAGGCACGGTCTACGATGTCCACGCCGTGATCCGCATCGACGTGTGGACCTCGGGTGTGAGCGACGGCGGCCTCTCCGCCGAGGAGATCGTCGCCGAGTCCCGCGACAAGGGCATCGAGCAGGTGCTCGTCGCGACCGCGTTCAACCCGGCGTGGTGCGCGCAATTCGAGAAGGTCCCGACCTACGCCGTCAAGCGCGGCGCCGCGGCGAACAACGCCGCGCTGGTCCTCGGCGTGGGCCAGATCGAGATCGCGGTCGCCTTCAGGCAGGGCCTCGTGCTGCGCCCGACCGAGGAGATCTTCCAGTCCTTCGTGATCGAGACGCGGGTCGCGACAGCGCCGGAGGGCGCGGCCGCCGACACGACGTCCAACGTGCAGCTGCCTCAGGAGGCACCGTGACCATTCCGTACGCGCAGATCCCCGCCAACCAGCGAATCGGGCTCTTCTCCGCGGAGTTTTCCGAGAAGCCGTCCGAGCGGGTCGACCCGGGGGTCCGCCTGCCGGTCATGATGGGCCAGAAGCTGCCGGCGGCGCCGGCCGTGGTTGGCACGCGCTACCTCATCACCCGCACGGGCGAGGCGGCGACCTGGTTCGGCCGCGGCTCGCCGCTTCACGGCATGGCGATCGGCTTCTTCCGCCGCTACCCGACGGGCAAGTTCTACGCGATCTGCCAGACCGACAACGGCAGCGGCGTCGCCGGCTCGCGCGCGCTGACCCTCACGGGCCCGGCGACGGAGACGCGCGAGCTCGCGCTCTACATCGCCGGCGTGAAGCGCCCGGTGTCGGTGACGTCGGGCATGATCGCGACGGCGATCGCCACGGCCGTCGTGGCCGCCGTGGTCGATGACGACCCGGTCACGGCTGCCGTCGGCGGCACCGGCAACGAGCACATCGTCACCTTCACGTCGAAGGTGAAGGGCACGGTCGCGAACCAGATCTCGATCGCGCTGAACCCGCTCGGCCAGGCGGGCGCCGAGCAGTTGCCGGCCGGCGTCGGCGTCACGCTCGCGGGCAGCTACGCGCTCGAGTCGGGCGGCCTCGCCACGCAGCTCGCGAGCGGTGCCACGAACCCGACCGCGGCGAACTGGGCGAGCTACCTCGGCAGCGCCGAGCCCTACAGCCTCATCGGCTTCCAGATGTCGGACGAGACCGAGGCCGCGGTCCTCCAGGCGCAGCTCGATCCCCGATGGGACGCGCTGGCGGCGAAGGACGGCGTGCTGCTCATGCCGAAGATGGACAGCGCGGCCGACCTGCTGACCTACTTCGCCGCCCGCAACGACTGGCGCGTGTCCGTGCTCGGCGTGCCCGAGGCCTACGGGCATCTCTTCCCGCTCTACGAGGCGGTCGGCGCGTACGTCGGGATCATCCAGCGTCGGTGCGTCTCGTCGGGGCGCCCGGTGGCGAACGAGCAGAACACGCCGCTCGGCGTGTACGGCGGGGGCAAGAACTTCACCGACACCGAGCGCAACGACCTCGCCGACGGTGGCGGCGCGACGTTCTACAACGAGAACGGCGTGTCGTATCTCGAGTTCGCGGGCTCGACGCGTCGGCTGACCGACCACGGCGACCCGGAGACGCGCTACCCGGACATCCAGGTCGCGCTCGGCGCCTCGTGGCTCCGGCAGTACTTCAAGGTCGCGTCGCAGACGGCGTTCCCGCGCCACAACATCGCCAAGGACAACGACCCGATCCCGGGCGGCGCCGAGCTCATCTCGCCCGCCGGTCTCGAGGCGTGGATCATCGCGAAGTACGCCGCGCTCGCGACCCTGAACGGCGGCATCGCCGGCAGCCTCGAGGACTTCAAGGAGAAGCTCGTGGTCGAGCCGAACGAGACGAACCCGCAGCGGCTCGACGCGAGCATCGAGCCGAGCTTCTTCCAGCGGTGGCGCGTGTTCGGGATGAACATCGCGATCGGAGGCTGACATGTCGATCCGCGGCGGTATCCGGTCGTTCCAGAACGAGGATGAGACCTCGGGCGGGACGACCTCCTACGACATCGAGGCGCGGGCCGAGATCGAGATGTCGGGCGAAGAGGCGACCTCGCTCGAGTCGGCCAACAACCCGTGGCCCGGCGTCAGCGTGAAGCAGACGCCGGGGTCGTTCGACATGACGATCATCGACGCCGGCACGCTGTCGCTGACGAAGCTCCAGGCCTGCCGGAAGTGCACCGCCACGGCGGTCGGCGCGAACGGCAAGACCTACGCGATCAAGGGCTCGGTCGTCGGCAAGATCGTCCTCGACATGCTCGAGGGCAAGGTGCCCGTGAAGATCGTGGGGATCGTGACCGAGCGCGTGGCGAGGTCGGCATGAGCGACGTCCAGCAGGTCCCGTTCAGCTACACGCTGAAGAAGCCCGTCAAGATCGAAGACGTCGTGGCGGGCGGCGAGAGGGTGACGGTCGCCGAGATCAAGGCGATTCGTGTCCTGTGCGAGCCGGAGCTGAAGCATCTGCGCAAGATCTTCCGGACCGGGAACCAGTTCGATCGCATCGCCGCGATCATCGACCAGATCACCGACTGGCCCAAGGAGCACTTGTGGGCCGTCGAGAACCTCAACTTCCGCGACGTCGACGGGTTCGGAGACGCGGTCCGTTTTTTGTTCGAGACCGACGAGGAATCGACGCCCGACGGCTCCTCGAGCGCTGCGCCGAGTGCGTGACGCAGCTGGCGGGCTTCTTCGGCTGGCCGCCCTCTGAATACGACCAGCTCACCTACGAGCAGCTCCGAACCTGGACGGCCACGGCGAAGGCGATCGCAGCGGCTAGAGCACGGGCGAGGAGCAAGTAGATGGGCAAGAGTCGGGCATACGCGGTCTTCCTCGAGATCCGGGGCAAGGACAAGTTCTCCGCCCAGTTCGCGAAGGCGGGGCGGAGCCTGCGCACCTTCGGCAGCTTCATCGCCTCACCACTGAAGGCGATCGACAGGCTGGGCGACGGCTTCGGCAGCTTCCTCGAGAAGGTGCCCGGCCTCGCGGTCCTCGGACGCACGGCGATGTGGGTGGGCAACGAGCTGCGCGACTTGGCGCTCGGCGCGTCCGAGGCTGGGTCGAAGTTCAACGACCTGTCCGCGCAGACCGGGATCGGGACGCGGGCGTTGCAGGAGATGGCCTACGCCGCCGACCAGGCAGGGGTGCCGTTCGACGAGCTGCGCGGCGCACTCCTGAAGATGACCGCGACGCTCGGCAAGGGCGTATCGCGGAAGCAGCTTTTCACCTCGCTCGGCAAGGACACGAACACCTTCGCGAAGGCGCTGAAGGATGCGAAGACGCCGGGCGAGAAGTTCGAGCTCGTCCTCTCCCAGATGGCGCAGCTGAAAGACCCGCTCAAGCGCGCCGCGTTCGCTACGACCTTCTTCGGGCGCGCCGGGACAAAGTTGGCGGGCGCTGGTGCCGAGGGCGCAGAGTCCATCAGGAAGCTGCGGCAGGAGGCTCAGGACCTGGGCCTCGTGATGAGCGAGCAGGACATCGCCCGCGCTGACGAGTTCGGCGACGTCTGGGGGGCCTTCGGAAAGGTCGTCGGGTCGCTAAAGGCCGACTTCGGCGGAGGTCTCATCGGCGCGCTCCTCGACCCGATGAAGGACCTCCTGAAGTACGTGAAGGAGAACCGGAAGGAGATCGGGGCGACAATCCGCGAGCTCGGCAAGAAGGTCGGCGGCGGCATCGTCGACTTGGCGAAGTGGCTGCCAGGCGCGTTCGAGACCGTGAAGGGCGTCGTCGAGTGGCTCGGCGGGACGGGCCTGACGCTCGTCGGCGCGGGTCTGTCCCTGCTCGCCGGCAACCCGTTCTTCGCCGCGATCCTCGCGGCGAAAGCGGCGATCGAGTGGATGATCGAGAACACGCCCAAGCCGGCCGACCAGAAGGAGAAGGACAACGCGCTGATCGCCGCGCAGAAGAAGGGCGGCACGCTCGGCGGTGCGATGGCGGTGATGGGCGGAGAGACGCAAGGGCAGACCGGGCCGCTCGGTTGGGCAGCCGGCCTCATGAACGTCGGCGGCTTCGTCGCGAACGAGAAGCAGTGGGTCGACGAGGCCAAGGACCGTCAGCGCAAGCGGAACATGGAGGAGAGCCAGACCTTCAACGATGCGCAGATGGCGACGATCCGCATGATGCAAGGCGGCGGCACGCCGATGGACAACCTCGCTGGCATGTCGCTCCAGCTGCCCGAGCAGAGCTTCGCGATCACGGTCGACATCAACGCGCCCGAGGGCGTGGTCAACGGGAAGCCCGAGGTGAAGGCCCCGCCCAACACGAAGACCACGTCGAGGGAGCTGAACAAGGGGTCGCGGACGACGCTGAAGGGCGGCGGCTAGCCCCCCTGCCGCCGCGGCCGCGCGGCCCGCTACACCCGTCGTCGTGAGCTGGCGCGAGGACATCCGGCAGCCGAGCTTCCGCGGCGTGCCCTTTGAGGCGACGGAGCTCTCCGGCGAGAGCGGCCGCCGCATCGTCGCCGAGGACACGCCGGAGACGGAAGAGATCCCGCCGACGGCAGACATGGGTCCGATCCGCCCGAGCTTCCGGATGCGCGCCTTCGTCGTCGGGGATGACTACCTGGACCGCCGCGACGCGCTCCTCGCAGCGCTGAACACGAAGGGGCCGGGGCTGCTCGTCCATCCGTGGCGCGGCGAGGTGCTGGTCGCGACCGGGCGGGTCAACCACTTCAACGATGTCGAGCACGGTCGGTGCGTCGTCGAGTTCGACTGCGTGCTGCACGGCGGCGTGGCCCGGCCGTACCTCGAGAAGGTCGCGAGCGCCTCGGTGCCGCTGCGGTCGACGAGCGCCGTCGCCGCCGCGGGCGCCTACTACGGCCCGCTCGCGATCCCCTCGGGCCGTGCGTGGCAGGCCGAGTGGGCGAGCCTGACGGCGTTCCTTGGCGGTGTGGACGACCTCTTCGGGGAAGACCTCTTTGAAAGCGACGAGTGGTCGCTCACGACGATGGACGAGATGGCGCAGGCGCTCCAGCTCGCGACGAGCGCGCGCGACCTCTTCCGCTACCTCCAGGGCCAGCTCGTCAACACGTTCGAGTCGATGTTCGGCACGCCGGCCGAGGACGAGCTCGACGCGGCGGCCGATGCGATGAACGGGGGGATCCGGACGCTGGTGATGGTCCGGATGGTCGAGCTCGCGGCGGCTGACACCTACGCGAGCGCGGACGCTGCCGAAGCGGCGATGGGTGCGTACGCGAACACCATCAGCGCATGGCTGGTAGGCATTCTCGACCGCGACCTCTACATCGCGCTCGCCGGCCTGCGGAACGCGCTCGTCGACGTCCTCATGGGGATCGCGAGCCGCCTGCCGCGCGAGCGTACGATCGTCGTGCCGGTGCCGACGCCGGCCATCCTGGTCGCTTTCAACACCTACGGCCCGCGTCGCCTCCTCGCACGCGAGGCCGAAATCATCGCGTCGAACGACCTCGGCCACCCCGGCTTCGTGCACGGGTCGCTGAAGGTGCTATCGCGGTGAGCGAAGCCATCCCCGAGCCGGACGAGGATCGCGTCGTCGTGCTGGCGCGCGGCCTGGCGTTCTCGGGCTGGACGAGCGTCCAGATCGAGACGTCGCTGACGGACTGCGCCTCGACCTTCAAGCTCGGGATCGCTGGCGTCTACGCCACCCACGCCGGCCAGATCGTCGAGGGCGATGCCGTCCAGATCCTCATTGGCCAGGACGAGGTCATCACTGGCGTCGCCGAGCGCGTGAGGCGCGGCGGCGACGCGACCGGCATGACGGTCCAGATCAGCGGCCGTTCGCGCACGCGCAACGTCGTCGACTGCTCGGCGCCCATCATCTCCCTGCAAGGCCAGAAGCTGTCGAAGCTCGCTGCCAAGCTCCTCGAAAACTATGGGATCCCGGTCGTCGACGAGGCCGGCGTCGGCGACCAGGTCGTTCGCTCCTTCCATGCGGAGGAGGGCGAGACCCTGCACGACGCCCTCGACCGGCTCTCGCAGGACCTGCACTACCTCATCACCGACGACGGCAAGGGCCGGCTCGTCTTCACCCTCGCGGGCAAGGCGGGCTCGGCGGCAGACGCCATCGTGCGGGGGGCCGGCCCGTTCCTCCAGGGCGAGGTCGATCGGACCGTCGACGAGCGCTTCAGCATCTACACCTGCAAAGGCCAGAGCTTCACCGACCTCGAGGTGAGCGCGGACGTCCAGGGCGGCGCCGTCGACGTCGGGATCAGCGAATTCCGCGAGCTCATCATCAAGCCGGAGCGCGGCGTCACGCCGAAGGGCGCGGCCGCTCGCGCCGCGTGGGAGGCAGCGACGCGCGCGGCGAAGGCGCTGACGTACACGTGCGTTCTGACCGGGTGGCGGCAGTCGACCGGCGCGCTGTGGGCGAAGAATCTGTTGGCGCCGGTGCGCGACGCGTACTGCGCGCTCCTCGACGTCGAGCTCCTCATCGTGGCGGTGACGTTCACGCTCGACGAGCAGGGGCGCAAGGTCGGCTTCACCATGCAGCCGCGGGAGGCCTTCACGCCGCCGCCGTCGAAGGGCGTCGATGTGACCGACTACGGGACGCTCGCGCTCGAGTCGACCGACCCCGAGGCGGAGTCCGATGGGATCGACGCCGACGGCGACACGGAGGCCGAATGAGCAGCCTCGGCCGCGCGGTGGATCGCATCCTCGGCTACGTGACGTGGGCGAATGTCACCGCGTCCAAGGCGGCCGCCGGCGCGATCGGCAAGCTCTGGGCCAAGGCGCACTCGGGGGTGCACTTGCAGCACCTCCAGCCCTACGGCTTCCAATCGCGGCCGAAGCCAGGCGCGGACGCGGTCGTGGTGTCGATGGGCTCGAGCGCCTCGCAGCGGGTGGTGCTCATGGCGGTCGACCGGCGATGGAACATCGAGCTCGAGGAGGGCGAGGTCGCGATCGTCGATGACCTCGGACAGCGCGTGCACTTCAAGCGCACGGGGCTCGTCGTCGATGCGCCCTCGATCAAGCTCGGCGCCAGCGCGACCGCCGGCGTGCTGACCGAAGGCGCCCTCATCTCCGGCACGATCGACGGGGGCGGCGGCACCTTCACCGGCACGATCACCAGCGGCGGCTCGACGGTCGTGAAGGCGGCGCCCTGATGGCCGATGCCGCACCGCCTCCATACGTCCAGCTCGGCAACACCGGCTTCGTCGACGGGCGCGAGGTCTTCGAGGTCGTCGACGGCGACCTGGTCGACGAGGACACGCAGGAGCTGATCGCGCTGTCGCTGTTCACCTGGCGCCGTGCGCTCGACTCCGACCCTATCCCCGACGGGGCCTCGCGTCATGGGTGGATCGGCGATGCGGAGTTCGGGTCGCGGCTCTACCTGCTGCAGCAGGACGTGACGACGACGGAGTCGCTCGCCGCGGCGAAGGCGTACGCGGAGCAGGCGCTCCGGTGGCTCATCGACGACGACATCTTCGCGACGGTCTCGGCGACCGCGACGGCCGTGATCCACGCGGCGACGAAGCAACCGGTCCTCGCCCTGAGCATCGAGATCACCCGCCCCCTGCAACCGGAGCGGCGCGAGCGCTACGCCTACCTCTGGAGCGCATGACCGATGGCCTTCGCACGTCCGCCGTTTGACGAGCTACTGACCCGGATCCGGGGCGACATGCGTTCGAAGATGCAGGAAGCGGGCAAGCGCCCGACGCTGCTCCGACGCACGAAGTTCTGGGTCCTGGCCTACGTCTACGCGTTCATCTGGCACATCCTCTACGGCGAGCTCGTCTGGATCGCGAAGCAGATCCTGCCGACGACCGCGACGGACATCGACTACCTCCAGGACTTCGGCGCCATCTACAAGATGGGCCTCGAGCAGGCGACGCGGTCGGAAGGCACCGTCGTCTTCACGGGAGCGAACGGCACCGCGATCCCGATCGACACCGAGTTCGTGCGCGAGGACGGCTTCGTGTACGTGGTCAAGGCGTCGGGCACGATATCCGGTGGTACGTGCACGCTCTACGCACAGGCCGAGCTCGCCGGCAGCGCCGGCAACATGGACAGCGACACGCCGCTGACGCTGTCGTCGCCGATCTCGGGGCTCGACGACGACATCACGATCGACGCTGGCTTCGACGCCGGCGTCGATGTCGAGACGATTGAGCCGTACCGCGACCGGATCCTCGAGCGCACATCGGAGCCGGCGCACGGCGGCGATCTCAACGACTACGCCGTCTGGGCGAAGCAGGTCGAAGGCGTCTTCCGCGTGAGAGTGCTGGGCGGCGAGGATGCGGGCGGCCACGGCGAAGGCACCGTCACCGTCTACTTCCTCCACCGGGCTGGCACGGGCCCCGGGATCCCGACGTCGCCTCAGATCGCCGCCGTGCTCGCCCGGATCAACGCCAAGAAGCCTGTGACCGCGAAGGTCTACGTGATGGCGCCGACGCCGGTCGAGCTCCCGATCACCATCGACGGCCTGGTGCCCGACGAGTCACCGAAGAAGATCGCCGTCGAGGCGTCCATCGACGCCTTCCTGGCCTCGAAGGCGCTGCTCGAGGACACCGTCTACCCGAACGAGCTGTACGCCACGATCGACGGCACCGCCGGTGTCGTCAGCTTCGACCTCGACGACCCGTCGGCACCGGTCACGGTCGCCGTCGGCGAGGTCCTCGTCCTGGCGGCCGGTACGCCCGGTGCGCGCGTGACCTGGACGTGAAGAAGCTCTCCCGGCTCGTGGAGGGCACGACCGCCTACCGCGACATGATCGGGCAGCTCCTACCGAGGGGCCCGATCTGGCGCTACCTCGCGCAGCGCGGGATGCTCGGTCTCGTCGGCGCCCTCGGCGAGGAGGCCGTCCGGTTCCACAACCGGATGGTCGACCTGATGCTCGAGGCCTTCCCGTCGACGGCCACCGAGCTGCTCGCGGAGTGGGAGAAGACCTACGGACTGCCGCTGTGCGCGGACGCGCCGACCTCCGAGGATGCGCGGCGCGCCGCGCTCGCTGGTCGCGTTGCCGCCGTTGGTGGCGCCTCGGTCGAGTACTTCACCGACTTGATCTGGGCGGTGCTCGAGTCGGGCGGCACCTTCTCGCGCACGGAGCAGCCGGACGGTGTGACGATCGAGGAGTGGCCCTACGGCGTGACCCTCCGGGCGTGGGAGGGGTCCGCCTGGGACGCGGTCGCCGACGTCGGCGCGATGTTCCACTGGCGCGTCAAGTTGCCCTCGGGCACGCCTCGCGACCTCGCCCACATCGTTGAGTGCCTGCTCCGGCGCTACAAGCCCGCTCACACGATCCTCGAGCTCGTGAGCGGCGTGACCGCGTACTATTCGAGCCCCGGCGGCCTCGGGAATTGGGCGAAGGCCAGCACGCCGCTCGCCGCGCGCCTCTTCTTCTCGAGCACCTCGAAGCCGGTGGTGTCCTACGTGTGCTGGGCTCGCAAGGCCGACACCGTCGAGACCCTGGCGCTGGTTGATGTGGTCCACGAGAGCGACGACACGCTTGCGCGGCTCCGCTGGACGGACGACCCGCTCCTGACCATCGAGGTGCAGAACTCGGCCGGCTCGGGCGCGTCGGCCGACCTCACCCCGCCCGACGAAGGCGCCGAGTGGCACCACTTCGCGCTTGTGTGCGACGGGACGGACGCGACGACCTACGTCGATGGCGTCGAGGTCGACTCGCAGTCGCTTGGTGCGACGCCGTACGGCAAGTGCGACGCCTTCATGATCTTCGCCCTGCACATCACCGGCCTCGCCGCAGAGGGCGACCTCCGGAACATCGGCATCTTCGACCGCGCCCTCTCCGCGGCCGAGATCGACGCCCTCCGCGCCGCGCCTGGCGCCGAGACCCACGACTGCCGCGTGGCGACGGGAGCGTGGGCCGGCGAGGTGCCGAGCGTCTACTGGTGCCAGGCGGCGGTCGCACGGCTCATGTGGAGCTACTACACCGAAGATCAGGGACTCCTGACGGTCGAGAACCCGATCGTTTCGGGTGACGCGACGGTGCTATTCTGGCTCTCCGTTGGGACGGCTGACGAAGGCGAGCATATCGTTCAAGGGCCCTTCGAGGTGGTAATCTCAGCGGGTGGCGGCGGCTTCGTTGTCGGGCTAGATTCCGGGTTCGATGCCGCCGTGTATGCGCACGACGCGCTGCACCAGTTCGCCCTCGTCGCGAACGGCACGGACCACAAGCTCTACGTCGATGGCATGCTCAGGATTACGCACGTCGACGCGTCGAGTTTCGTTGGTGACTTGGAGTTTTTCGGAGCGTTTGCGCTCCCCTCCGCCCGCTACACGATAGTGAACCCGGCCATATTCGATCGGGCGCTCTCGGCCGCCGAGATCGCTTGCCTCTATGTTGCCAGCAGTCCGCACGACTACCGGAACGCCGCGGGTGACGATTGGACGGGCGAAACTCCAGTCGGCTATTGGCGCGACGAGCCTATTGGCGGTGTCGTTGCCAGCATTGGGACTGCCGCGTTAACGCTGACGCTCGACACCGGCTGCGCCGCCGCGGCGGTAGAAGGCTCTGGTCTCCGGGTCCTCAGTTCCGGTTCGGCCGGCGTCTGCGACCTGAACCTCTACGCCAACGTGACCTCCGAGGAGGACTGAGACATGCACCAGATCGACGGCGCGAACGTTGCCGCCAGCTACCCGACTCCGGAAGCGGTGGGGCCGGTCGTTGGGTTCTTCGCTGGCAAGGGAGTGCTGCCCGCGACCCAGGTCACCGGCGACTTCCTGAACGCCCTCATGCTCGAGCTCAAGAACGCCATCGAGGGCGCCGGCCTGGTGCTCGACAAGACCGACAACACCCAGTTGATGCAGGCGCTCCAGGCTGCGCTCATCTCCGGCGCGGTCAGTGTGGGTGCCGCAACGTCGGTGCACAAGGCCGGTGTGCTCTTGTCCGAGGACTCGGGCGCCTTCGGCCAGTACTCCCTCGTTGCCGCCTGCAACGACGTCGACGTCGACGGCGACTGCTCTGTGGCGCTGGCGTCGGACATGGACGGCGCCGCCGCGCCCGGCGTCGTCGGTGATGGCTGCCTCATGGCGGCGTGCGACGCGCTCGGCGGCCTCGCGTCGGTCGCCGGCGTCAACTGCGCGGCCATCGCGTCGCGTGATCCGGTGACCGCGGCGCTCTTTGCCGCCATCATCGCGTCCGCCACGAGCGAGGTCACCTCCACCACATGCGCGGTGATCGGCAGCCAGGACAGCAAGGTCGTGGCGACAAGCGGCACGTCGCCGCAAGGCGTCGTGCTCCTCGCGTCGAAGAACGTGTCGTTCGCTGCCGGTGCCAACGGCTCGGCGCAGCGCCAGTACGCGGTGGCTGGCGGCTACCATGCGAGCTCGCCTGACACGGCGCCGTCGTGGCGCATCGAGAGCAACGGCGGGACGATGCGCTCAACGGCCGCGCACACGACCAGCGGCCTCGACTACGCTGAGATGGCGGAGAACGGCGACGGCTTCGAACACCCGCCGGGCCGCTTCCTGACGGAGCGGGATGAGCGCGGCGTTGTCCTCGCGAACGAGGGCGACTTCACGGTGGGCTTCGTTTCGGTGGCGCCGACGGTCGTGGGTGGCGACGACGGGATCGCCTGGGCGAAGCGCTACCGGCGCGACGAGTTCGGCGAGCTCCTGACCGAAGAGGTCGAGATCGAGCACGCGCTCGTCGATCAGGAGGCGAGCGCGGCGTACCAGGCGCAGCGCGCGTCCATCGCCGCGGCGATGCGCGTGGCCGCGGTCATGCCGCCGGCGCCGGCCTACAAGGCTCTCCCGAAGGGGCTGATGAAGGGACTGGAGCGGCGGCGGATCCGGGAGGAGAACGACGCCCTCTACCAGGCCCACGTTGGCGCCCTGCAAGCGCGCGTCGTCGCGGTGCAGACGCTGCGGGCGAAGCTGGACGAGCTCGAATCGCCGCCGCCGAAGATCGAGACGGCGAAGGTCCGGCAATTCGTGCTCGATCCGAAGTGGGACCCGACCAAACCGCAGGTGTCCCGACGCGACCGGAAGGAGGAGTGGACCTGCGTTGGCCTCACGGGCCAGATCCGGGTCGCGGTGAACGCGACCGTGACGGGCGCAGGCGAGTTCGTCGTGCCGTGGAAAGACGGCATCGGCCAAGCCGCCGCGACGCCGGGCCCCGGCAAGTGGGCGAGGGTGCGCCGCATCGTCGAGCCGTTCGACGCGACGAAGGGCTACGCGGTCGCGCTCTGCTGGGTCGGCTGAAGCCGCTACCGCGCCGTCCTCTTCGCGTACTCGAGCGCCGCGAAGAAGTTGTCGTGCAGGTGGTGGTCGACCGACTGCATCGCGTCCTCGAAGAAGGGCCAGTCGGCCTTGATCTGCACCTCGTCCTCGAGCGTCCACCAGAGCTTGAGGTGTCGCCGCGACTGCTCGGCCTTGGCGTTCTTCTTCCTTGAGCGCATCGGCACCGGACCGAAGGCGCCGGCCGCCAAGGCGGTCCGCTCGAAGACGCCGGTCTCTGGCCCCGAGCCGATCGTGAACGGGTCGCGGGAGAATGGGGCGACGAAGAAGTTCGGCCGGCCGAGGAGCTTCTTCGGGAACGTGTCGAGCCCCGTGATCGACTGCTCTGTCGGTCGGGCGCCGACCGGAATGCCCACTTGCCCGGAGCGGGCGGTCTTCGTGCCGCCCTCGGTGTGGGCCCACATCGGCCAGTAGACCGAGCCGACGATCGCCGTCGGGTCCGGGTCCTTCTTCTCGGCGCGCGTGATCTGCAGCGACTGCTCGACCCACGTGGAGCGGACCGTGAAGTGGTCGGGCAGCCTCGCGCGCAGGTGGTCGCGGGTCTCCTGGGCCGTTCGGGTGAGCGCGAGCGCTATCGCGAACGGCAGCTCCTTCTTCGCCATGTCGTCCAGGTCGCGGATGACCTCGGCGAGGTTCGTTCGGAAGCTGAACCGACCTGGCATCTGGACACCCCCCCTCCCGACCGGCACGTCACCGGCGGCATGGTCACCCTAACGCCGACCCACGGCGAACACACGAAGGAGTGACCAGATGCTGACGAAGATCCTGATGCTCTTGTGCTTGGGGCTGTTCGGAGCCCCCGCGGCCGCCGCCGCCACGCCCGATCACGACTGCCCGTGCCTCACCGCGCCCGCGTGCGCGGAACCCGTGCCCAACACCGTCGAAGCCGTCGCC
>ERZ724505.673-NODE-673-length-21145-cov-6.772641_pt1 | contig 21145 bp, 18 predicted proteins | sample MGYA00376038_ERZ724505 | MGnify/ENA primary metagenome ERZ724505 (study PRJEB28724, sample SAMN07190884) | wastewater metagenome | isolation source: effluent of sewage treatment plant in Hong Hong | place: Hong Kong | collected 2016-03-17 ...
CAGGCCCGTATCGCTTCCTGTCACTTATCGACGTGCCGGACAACATCATGCCCACAAGTCCGGCGCAGAGTCTGTATGCGCTCTTCTACCTCTACAACTTCCTGATGCGCCGTATTGCCGACCGGGCAATGCGGGCGAAGACGGTGATTTCATACGAGGCTGGCGCTGGGGAAGATGTCGCGCGGCTGAAAGACGCCCGCGATATGGAGCTAGTGAAAGTCAATCGCACGAAGGCGATGGAAGTTCAACAGTTTCCGGGGCCGGATCAGGGCTTGGTTAATTTCGCACTCGGCATTCACGAATTATTCAACCGTGCTGGCGGCAACCTTGAAAGCATGCTGGGCACGGGTCCGAGTGCGGCGACCGTTGGTCAAGAAGAGATGATCGACCAGCGAGTGGGTGCGCAGCTCGCCGAGTCGCGGAAGAAAGTCAATCGGTTTGTCAGCGAGTGTGGCCAGGACATTGGCTGGCTGCTGTTTGACGATCCGATGCAGGTCATTCCCGGCGAACGACAGATTCCGGGCACGGACTACACGGTCAATGCCGATTGGGCTCCGCCGGATATTCTGCCGCGGCACGGCACGTTTGCGGATTATGGGATTGAGGTGGAACCGTACTCGATGGAGTACAAGAGTCCGCAGCAACGATTGGGGCAAGCGTTCTCGATCATGGGTCAGCTCGCGCCGCTAATGCCGATGGCGCAGCAGCAAGGCCTGGAATTTCAGTTCGATGCGTTTCTCAAAGATGTGGCTGAACTCGCGGGCGAACCGCGATTAACGCAGTGGTTCCGCAGCGCGCCGCCGCCGCCGATGACTGAGCCCGGCCAAATGCCCGGCGTGCGCCCGCCGGGAACTGGCCAATACACGCGGACCAACATCAGCCAAGGCCCCACCAGCGCTGGCCGTTTGACGATGCTCACGCAACAGCAACCACAACAACCAATCATGTCCGGGGGTGCGATGCAATGAAGCGCGAGCGATTAGTCAAGGACGAATCCACTGGTGAATATCAGTGGGTGCCACTGGATGCCGCCGAAAACGTCCAGCGCGATCCACGCAAAACGCATTCGACCGCGTATCACGTTCCGCTGCGTTCGACGGCGGCCGGCGTGCATCCGCGGCAAGTAGCGGAATTCAACGAAATGTACCGCGCTCACGGGATCACCGGAGCCTACCACGACACAAACGGTGACTTGCTGATTGAAGGCAATGCCTCTCGCAACGCCGTTCTGAAACTTCGCGGCCTCTACGACCGCGATGCTGGGTATCACCAATACGCTGGAAACGCGAAGGACTAGCAGTTATGGCAACGGAACACACCACACTCGACCCAACTGGAACTTCCACTGGCGCGCTCGCACTGCCAGCCGAGCCGGACACCACCGCGCAGAGTATGACCGCGAGCGTGCTCGAAGCGCTCAAGGACACCGACCTCGTTAAGCGCAAGCCCGGTCGGCCTAAGAAACAACCGCAACCGCAGCCCGAAGAAGAAGACGACACGCTGCCGCCGCAAAAACTCATGGCCTCTGCGGACGACGATGAACCGAAGTCAGAGGCGGAAGACGAACCCGAACAACCTGCCGACGACACGGAAGTTGTCGATGAACAGGAGCCCGCTGATCTGGAAGGTCAGTTGACGGCTCTAGCGGATGAGCTTGGCGTAGATCATTCGCTATTTGCGGACGCCGAAAGCGTGGGTGAAGCCCGGAGGATTTTCCAAAAACTCACCGGCCTACAGTACGCATTCGGCGCTCAGCAAGAACCGCAGTACGCCCAGCAACGCGACTCCCTTCCTGCCGCTCGCAAGGCGGTCCAGACGCCGGAAGACGACGACGCTGAAACGGACCTGGCTGACCTCGATGACGACGAGCCGATCAAAAAGGTTTTGCAGAAACGCATCGAGCGCGAACGGGCGCTCAAGGCGGAATTGCGAGAACTGAAGGAACAGCATCGCCGCAGCGAAGAGGCTGAGGCCATTCGGGTACAGCAGCAAGTTGTACAGGAACTACACAACGAGTTTTATCGCATCGCGCCCGATCTGTTCGGCGACGGCAAAAAGCAAACGGTCGAGCAACGCAACAAGCTCAACCACGCGATTAGCCTGGCTGACGTGATTGTGCGGGGTGCGGTGCAAAACCCGAACTCTCCGCTCCGCACGATCCGCAGCATTGCGGCGGCGGCGGTGAATGCGGGTTTCCATGAAGAACTCGCCAACAAAAAAATTCTAGCCAAGCGCGAACAAGTGCAGCAGCGACAGCAGCGCCGCGCCGTGGGGCCGCCCGCCCGGCAGTCCCGAGCGCCCGCGCCACCGCCCGGCAAGAACTTCGACGGTCCTCTCTCGGAAGACCCGAACCTGATTGCCGCCGTGAGCAAGTCGATGCGCCGCGTTCGCACTGGCGAATGAGGTTAAACCATGCCCTACTATGTCGATGAAATCAGCGACGTAATCCAATCCACCCAGCCGGTGTTTGAACGCCGCAAGTGGCAGGACTTGTCGCACACCAATCAGCGTTACACGGTTACTTCCCGCGTGTTCCAGGGAGCGAAGTACGGCCTGTCCGGCGGTACGAAACTCTCGTGGCGCGTGCAAACGTCGATGACCAACAGCTACCAGCATGTTGGCGTGGGCGCTGTCGTGAATGCGTCGCCGGCCGAGCAGCTCGACGACTGCGAAGTGCCGTGGACGGCTTCCACCGTCTCGCGCTCGTGGTTCCTGGATGAAGTGGATCACAACACGGGCCCGGAAGAAATCGTCAACATCCTCGCGGTCAACATCAACGCGATGTATGGCGACTTGACGACGGGCGAAGAGAACGCCCTGTGGTCGAGTCCCGCCAGTTCCAGCGAAAAGCCCCGCAAGCCGTACGGCATCCCCTTCTGGATTCAGAAGGCGTCGAGCGGCACGGCGGCTTACAGCCTGGGCGGCGGCAACCCCAGTGGTTTCACCACCACGGCGGGCCTGGATGCGTCGACCGTAACGCAGTGGAAGAACGGCAACTTCGGCTATGCCGACGTGAGCCAAACCGACCTCTGCCCGAAGCTCGCGGAAGCGATGGAAAAGAGCTACTACGAGCCGCCGCGTTCGTATGCCCAGCTCGAAGACTCGAAGCCGCAGTTTGTGCTCTACACCACGTATCCGGTGTGGGAGGCAATGCAGAACCTGCAAACGTCCTCGAACGACAACCTCGGGACGGACATTGGCCGGTTCCGCAACACTGTCACGTTCAAGGGCGTGCCGATGACGTGGGTGCCCGCACTCACCAATGCGGGCTCGCCCGTGCGTGACACTCAGCACCCGATCTACGGCATGGATTGGTCCGTGTTCAAGATGTTCTTCAAGAACGGCTGGGATTGGAAGATGCTTGACCCGGAAGTGCCGAACAATCAACCGACAGCCCGCAAGGTTTATATGTGGGCCATCCGCAACTACCGCGCCATGTCGCGTCGGCAGTTGTTCGTCGGCCACACCACCACGTTCGCCCAGTAATCCAATCCATCCAAATAAGGAATTGAATCCATGACCATGCACTCTTTTGTGCCTGACCGCACCGGCCGCGAACGCACGCCGGCACTGTGGCGCGGCATTCCGTTTAACGAACTGCTCTCGAATCCCCGACTGGGCTTTGCCGCTCACTGGGACTTCTGCGGTTTCGACAACGACCTGTGGACCGTGACCAACGCCACCAGTGGCACGCTGGCCGCTATCAGTGGCCACGGTGGCGTGGTTCGCGTGTCGGCTGGCGCTGCCACGGACGCGCAGGGCGTGCGCTCGGCGCAACCTGGCGGCGCCGCCAGCCAGTTCATCACGCCGGCCGCCGGTCGGATCATCGTTGTGGAAGCTCTGCTGAAAGACACTCCGCAGACTTCCACGTTGAACTCCCGCTGGTTCGGGCTCGCTACCCAAACCACGGGCCTCGGAACGGCTGGCGATCCAGACGGCACCGACCGCATCGGCTTCATTGCTGAAAACGATGCGAACATCAAGTTCAACTACAAGGATGCCGGCGGGACGGAGTACGAGGTCGACACCACGTACGATGTGACGAGTGGCAACTGGACGAAGTGGGGCTTCCGTATCAACGGCCTCTCCAGCGTGGAGTGGACGGTGAACGGTGTCGCGCCCACGATCGTTGCCGCCACAACCACCTACGCCATCCCCGACGCGATCATGAACATCACGCTCGCGAACGTGGCGAACGGTGGCACCGGCACGCCGACGACCGACTTCGACTGGATCGACTTTGCCGTGTACGACGAACAAACGAGCGTCGTCACGGTGTAACAACAATTGGTTGCCCCGGAGTGGGTCGGCAGGTACCACCTTCGCACCACCTGCCGGCCCCGCCGGGTTGCAACCAGCAACCAAGAACCTGCGAAGGGCAACCATGCGAATTGAAATGAAGGAAGGTGAACGCGAAATCCTGCACTCGATGCTGGAGGGACCGATTACCCCAGCGTGCGCGTCATTGTACGCGCGGGTGCGGCGGCGGCTGCTGCTCAGCGGCCACAGTTACGATATGCCCAAAGAGATGCTGGCGCTGATTGCCGAACTCTCGGATGCCGTATCCGCTGTGCAGCCGACCGAGAAGCAATTGGTCCTCGAACCGGAGATTCCGTCCGATATTCCTGAGCCCACGCCGGTAGATGAACTCACGCTCAGCGAACGCGCGATGATCGAGGCTCAGAACGCAGAACTCAACCCGGAAGCCGCCGGCGGAGAATACCGCGGGCCACGCATTCCGAAGTGGGAAAGTGTGTTCAAAAGCACACCCAAAACGCCGATCAGCAAGTGGGAGAAGGGGCGTCCGATCATGTACCGCAGTCCGAAGGATGGGCAGATTCGCGCGGGCCGGTTCGTGAAGCTGCTCGCCCGAGACAAGAAGCTCGCCACGGTCTTTTCCAGCGAAATGAAGAAGGCGTTCCCGGTCCCCACGAAAGACATTGAAGCGCAGGATTTGAGTCCTCCGTCCACAATCCCGCTGGCAGTCCAGATTTAGCATGGCCGTCACCTCGCTCCAACTCACGTACAGTGAAATCCGCTCGCGGATGGCGCTGATGATGCCGATCAATCGGAGCACGTCGAACTGGACTTCCGATATGTCGAGCGACGTGGGCCTGATGATCCGCTCGGCGCTGCGCAAGGTGTATTACCATGCGTCGCTCGGGCCGGGGCAGCCGACGCATCAATGGTCGTTCTTGCGGCCGTGGGCGACGCTCACGACGAATGCGCCATACGAGACGGGCACGATTACCGTTGTTGATGGCGTGGTGACTGGCAGCGGCACGACGTTCCCCACGTGGGCCACCAATGCCTGGATGGTGTACGGCGGCAAGTATTACGAAGTGGCGTCGCGCGCGAGCGGTACGTCGCTCACCCTGGCCAACACCGCGACCAACAACGACGCTTCAGCCGGTACGGAATATCAACTGCTGCAATACCTCATCGACTTGCCGAGCGACTTTGCCTCGCTGGCCGGGCCGATGTATTTCTCGCCCGATGAATCCGATACGAGAATTCCCCTTGTCCGCCGTGGAGATATTGAACTGCGGAATTGGTATCAGGATTCCAACCGGGACACACTTGCCAGTGAGCCCAGGTTTTTCGCCTTGGTGAAGTCGCCTATTTCCCAATCCGCCGTCGACAAATGGAAGCTGGCCATTTGGCCCTCGTCGCAGCAGGTGTGGAATTTCAAGTTTCGCTACAACGTCCAGATGAACGACCTGGATGGCACCGACCAGTATCCGCCCGGCGGCGCTCAGCATTCGGAGATGATTCTCGAAGCGTGCTTGGCGGAAGTCGAGTACACGTATAACGACGGGGCTGGGCCGCATACCGAGAAGGCCCGCGAACTACTCATGGCGAGCATTGAACTGGATCGCCAGATTAGCGAAGCGGATTCGTATGGCCGGCTACCAGTCAACGCTACTTGTCCGCCACCTACGGTGGCAATCACTAACAACGATTACGTAATTCGGGATGGCTACACGTTAGCCGATTACCAGACATAGGAGATTCGAAATGTCCTCTGGACACCGTTTGTTAACTGATTTGTTGCAGGCAACGCTCCAGGGCGGGGCGAAAATTCCTGATCCTGGTACTGGAAAAAACGTTTCGCTGCAAAAGAACTTTGGCAATTGTCCGCTAACAATTGCCGCAGTTGGAGAAACTCGCGCGCTTCCCAGTCCGACTGCGAGCACGAGCAATGTCGGGGTTGGAGCTCGGATTACGTTTGTAGCCGATGAAATCACGAACAGCGGCACCGTGACATTTTCTGGAACGTCGCGTTCCGTCACGCTGGCCAATGAGGGTGATTTCGTTACATACGAAGTCCAGCAGTACAACAGTACGAAAGCGTGGGTTCCGATTGTCGGCAAGGTGCAAGAAACGATTCAGCTAAATCCAGAAGGCTGGCGAGTATGGGATGCCATGCAAACCAACCTTCCAGGAACGGCTGCATCGGACGACCTGGGGCTGAGCACGGGCACATTTGGGTCTGCCACAAACTATCTGGCCGGTGTTGATTACGGCGGTACTTCGACGACCGCTTACGCTCGACGAACGCTGGCGGTTCCGACAGATTATGTGGCTGGAACAAGTCTGTCGCTGTTACTGGATGCTGTAATGGTTGTGGTCTCAGACACTTCAGCCTCGGTTGACGTGGAGGTATTTCCGACCGTCAACGGTGACAATACGATTGGGTCCGACATTTGCGCGACTGCGGCCCAAAGCGTCAACAGCGCAACCCAAGCGACGATAACATTTTCGCTTACAGGAACTGGTCTTACTGGCGGTGTATTACTTGACATTCGGCTCAAGCATACCGGCACCGATGCTGGTAATGCCCAGAACAACATCAACGTGCAAATCCGCAATGTGCGTTTGACGTACACTCGCCGCCTGTAAGATGAATGGCCAAGATCCGCGAAATTGTCGTTCGCCCGCCAGTCGGCGGTGTAGTGCGCAGCTACGATTTCCAGTCACAGCCGCCCTATACCGCCGTCAATGCGCTGAACTTCTGGGGACGGGATAACAAAACTGGCCGGCAACGGTGCGCGCTCCGCCCGCGGCTGGTGTCGTACGGCACTGGCCTATCATCGACGGTGCGCGGGCTAGCGCAGGTCAACGTCGCCACGCAGCAAACGCTCGACCGCGGGCTGTTTGCCATTAGTGGTGGCACGCTCTATCGGTACGCCTCCGGGGCGTGGGGCAGCGAAGGCGCGGCGGCCGATTCGACGCGCCTGATCTCGATGGCCCCGTACCTGCAAAAGCTCTACATCGCCGGCAAGGCCGCTGGCCGGCCCAAGGTCTACGATTGTGTTGGAGATACGCTAGCGGATATTGCCATCAGCCCCGGTACGGCCAGCACGATCGACAATTGCACACTGGTATGTGTGGCATTTGATCGGCTGTTCTGGTCGGGTAATTCCTCCACGCCGCACGGCTGGTGGGCTTCGCGCGTCGCCACGCCGCTTGATTACGAATTTGACCTCGACGCTACCGACGTACAGCAAGCCATCAACGGCACGAATCTGGATGGCGGCAATATCGGCGAGAAGATTACCGCCATGCTCGCGCACAATCGCGAGTGCCTGTTGTTCGGCGCTACCGACTCAATGCACATTATGCGCGGCGATCCGCTGTTGGGTGGCCGGCTGGAAACGCTCTCCCACGTCGTAGGACCACTGGGCGCGGCGTCGTGGTGCAAAACAGGCGACGACCAAACCGTGATTCTCACCCGCAATGGGCTCTATGTGATGGCGGCGGGCTGCGGGACGGCTCCGCAGCAACTCAGTAAGCAAAGACTTCCCGACGCTCTCATGGGCATCGACCGCGATACTTACGATGCGTTCCTGGCCTATGACTCGCGGTTCGATGGGGTCCATATCTACGTCACCGAAAAGGCCGGCGCGAGCACGGCCCGGCAGGCGTGGTGGATGGACTGGGAAACGGGCGGCTTCTGGCCACTCGAACTCACCACGAACGAACAGCCGCAGAGCATTATGCGATTCGATCCGCTCGATGGTTCGGACGTGTCGGGCGTACTGCTGGGCGGCAATAATGTGCGGCGGTTCGACAGGACGGACGCCAGCTCGATTTCAAGCGGATACCTGTACATTGGCCCCATCAAGCTCAGTCCCACGCCGTTCCACAAAGGCATCATCCAGCGGATGTCGGTGGTGTTCGGCAGCAACCATACCGACACCACGGGCACGCTCTCATTGTACTGTGCCGAAAGCGGTGAGGCTGCCTACAACGCCGCGGTAAACGATACAGCTAGCCGCAAATACTCGATCGCGGCTGGCGATATGGCGAACAACTTGAACTGCTTCCCGCGCGTGGGTGGCCATGCGGCCGTGTTGAAGTACACGCTAGGAAGTGGCACCGCATTCCCGTGCATCGAACAGATTACGCTCGCCGTCAAGGATGAGGGTCTGTACCGATGAACCTGGGAAATTTCCAAATTAACGTCAATCCGTGCGATGATGCGGCTAATAGGCAGAACTGGCGGACACTTGGCTCGCTAGTCAATCAGCAACTTGTTAATTACTACACGCAAAACGGCGAGGTTCATGCGGGCTGGGTGAGGTTTCAGCTAACGAGTGTCTTTAGCGGACAACTCGCGACAGCGCACGTTTATGACGAAAGCTGGACCGATACTGGCGAAGAAATCACGGTCTATGATATTCGCGACGCCTATAACGGTGCGGCTGGAACTGAAAAAGGTTTGGCGTTGCTGCGGGGGCAGAATCCAGTTACGTACGAAGTTGAGATTCTGGATTTCAACGACGGTGGTGGCGGTGGTGGAACGGCGTCACTTGCTGAAGGATATTGCATCACGCTTACTGGAACCGACCCGGTTACAGTGACGCATGACGCAATTACGTCATCGGCTGGTATTCAGGGTGGCGATTTTGACACCGACGAACTGCAACTGTGGATGCATCTCCCGTCCGCCACTCTGGCGACACACGCGAAGTGGAAAACAGTTGTCAATTACGACACCGCATTAGATCAGATTATCTGGAGCGACAACGGATCATGGAAGGCGGAGGAGGCAAACAAGGTTACCGTTAAGGTGCTTAACGGCAACCCAACCTTGACTATTGTTTCTGGTTCTCCCGACGTGCTTCGCGTGACTATTCCGTATCAGGAATACACGTTCTACGGCAAGGCTGGTTCAACAGGCAATCTGACCGGCGACATCAATCTGAAGACGTGCTCGTAATGGCGGACTTGCTATTACATCCTGATGGAGACGCCTTGCTGTTGCACGCCGATGGGGATGCGCTGTCTGAAGATTCAACATGCTGTTGTGTTGTTGACGACTGCACGAAACTTGCGAGATGCTTGGACGTTGACACGATGGCCGGAACTGCGGGGCGTGATATTGAAATAACGTTTGGCGGAATTGCTGACCACTCCTGCTCTGACTGCAACGAAATCCTCAATAACTCATTCATTATATCAGAGGCTTCCTATGAGGTATTGGATGCTTATCTATGTCGAATAATCGACTTTATTTTTGTAAACGTGTGTTTAAGCGGAACTCCAACGCCGCTAGTTATATCCGTGCTGCTAAGCCTCAATACATTGGCTGGCATCTTTGCCGTATCCGTTGAGCTTGAAAACCCCGGCGGTCCAGATTTTGGTTGGTTCGGAAGTAACCCGTTTACGACTTTTTGCGCCGGAGACTCGCTGTCGCTGACTCCAATAATTACACCGATCGCGACCTGCGATTACACAAATGTAACATGCTCGATTCGCTTGCTGTGAATTGTGAATTTCCAGCGTTGGTGGCTGGCACTGAGTGCTTGCGATGCGGCTATGTGCTGAAGCGCAATTACGATAAGGCTCCCGTTCGTAGGTGCGAGCGGCAAACAGTGAGTTTGGCAGATGTAATAACCAGAGATGGAGAGGAGTTTCCGGTGCGGCTGTTGCGGCCACTCTGCCAGCACCTCGGAGCAAAGAAATGCCTGCCAACTGGCGAACCCCTGATGGCCAAGGCCCAAGGCTGCAAAAACACCCCGGAAAACCGCCGTCCGGTGATATTCACCCCTGTTTACGAGTGTGCTGTCTATCGGCGCGCCGCGCCATTTGCACAATCAATTGAGGACGATTTTCCGCCCCATCCCTGCTATGGGTGCAAGGAGTACCAGCCATGCCCGCCGACGACCGAATGAACCTGCTCCTGCAACTGATCCTGGCCCAACAAGCCATGCAGCAGCAAGGCCGCTCGGATTCCCTCAGCGCCGAATACCAGCAGAAACTCGACCAGGCGAATCAGAAGAACGAGGATCGCTACCTCGACATTCTCTACGGCCGCAAGGGTACGAAAGAGCGGGTGCTGGCCGACCTCGAACGATTCGGCAATTCCCAAATTGCGGACGCCAACGACCGCTACAAGGCGCTTCAATCCCAAATGCTGGCCGACGTTCACGCCCGCGGATTCGGCGGTTCATCTTCGATGATTAACAGCGCCAACCGCTCCGCCGAAACAGCCCGCGGCAAGGAACTCGCCCGCATCCAGGACGACATCATCAATCGCCGCACGAACGCCGACGCTGGCCTGAGCGATTCGCTCTACAGCTTCATGGAAAGGAGAAACGACGTGCCACCGGACTTAAGCCAACTGATCGCCTTGCAGCAAGGACTGGGGCAGAGCGGCCCGATGCTGTCGAGCACGCGGCCGACCACCTCGGCCAGTACGAACCCCGCCTTCGGCTTCACGGGCGGCATGAGCCCGCGACCGCAATATGGCGGCAGCGCGATGCCCAATGTGATGCGCGGCGGCAACGCGATGGCGGGCGGCGACCTGCTGGCGCAACTGATGCCGTTCGTGACGGCTGGGCTCCTGCCGTCGGTATTGGGTTCTCCATTTGCTCGTCCTGCCGGTTCGGCGACGGCGTTCCAGGGCACGCCGCGTCCTAACATGCAACTCCGCGGCAGCGCCTCTCCACCGCGCTCGGCCGGCGATGCACCGTCCCTTCCCATGTCGCAGTTCGTGAGGGCGTGGGGATACAGCAACGACCCCAGCAAGGACTACGACGCCTACGAGCGACCGGGCCAGCAAGTGCCGACGATTCCCGGCATGGTTGGCGGGCCGATTGGCGGCGGCGGTTATGGGATGCCGTTTGGCGGCGTGCGTCCGACGTTCGCCGGAAGTTCATACCAATTTCAGCCGCGTGATTATTCGCAGCGTCAGCGCCCGGTGCGCTACTCGCGTCCACCGCAATATCAAGGCGGCGGTAGCACGATGCTCCCGATCCTCGGTCCATCCTATCAGCTTCAGTATGCGTAATGGCGATCACCGTCAACTATCAGCCGTCGCCACTATTGGTGGGGCAGGCGGCTTATGACATTGGACTGGGTGAGCGGCTGCAACGGCAGCAAGCGGAAGCCCTGCGCGGGCAGCAACTCGACGAACAAGCCCGCCAGTTCGATGTCTCGCATTCACTCGACTTGCTCCGCCTGCAACAAAGTGGGCAGCAGTTCGATGCCGAGCAAGCCTACCGCCAGCAAGCCCTGGCCGCTCAGCAAGAGCAAGATGCGTTTGCTCGGGAAGCAGCAAAGCATCGAGACTATCTGGCCCGCTACGGCCTCATGCAACAAGCAGCGAACGCCGACGCCAACAGAATGGCAGGTCTGGCGGAAGTTGATTTACGAGGCCAATACGGGCTCCTGGGCGACCAGCTTGCGGCCCAGACACAACTCGCCCGCGAGCAAATCCAGCAGCAGGGCCAGAACTTCCGTGAAGGCGAAACGATTCAGAATCGCTACGGCCTCACGTGGCAGGATCAGGCGTTCAAGCAAATGCAGGCTGATTGGCAGAACGTCCAAAAGGCCCTGCCCAAACTCGACCCGCAAGAGCGCGAGGAGCTGATCGGGAAGTTTCAGCAGCGGTGGCAGGACGCGAATGTGCCACTTCCTGTGGAAATGCCCGAGCAAGCCACGCCGGAATGGATGGACCCGCAAGCCAAGCTCAATCAGGCTCGGACGATGTACCCCAACGCTCCGTGGCAAATTAACGAGAAGGGTGAACTGCAATTGCCGCGTGGATGGAATTACCAGATGTCGCCTGAGTACTTGGAGCGGCAGAAGGAATTGGAGTCCATCAAGTCCGAGAACAAAGCGAAGGCGGCTGAAGAGAAGGCGGTGCAGGACGCCATTAAGAACCAAGCGAAACTGCATATCGACCAGCAGCGGGCCTACTCGAAGTCGGTTGCCGACTACATGGATACCAAGATTTCGCTGCAACAGAAGATCCATGAGGCGCGGGCGAAGTTGCAAGCCGCCAAGCTAAAGGACGCAGAGCAACGATCTAAGGCAAAACAATCTGATGCACTTGGCAAATACGTAGAGCCTCCCGCCACTGATTGGTCGGAGCAAGAAAACGATATCAAGGTGATGCAGGACGCGCTCAATAATCTCTCGCCACCATCGTCACCAACGGCGACAGAGCAAGGTGTCATGTATTCATCTCAGCCGCAGTTCGCGCCGCAATCCGAAGGCCCTCCGCAATGGTATCTTGATCTCCCCAGCGGCGCAACCTACACCGCTCCCGATGGTACTCAGCGAGTGAAACCGTAATGGCATGGTGGGACAACGATCCACTGGCGAGCAATACGGCAACGCTCTCACCGCCCAAGGCCGGCAACTGGTGGGATAGCGACCCCGTTGCGCCGTCTCAGCCTGCCCCAACTCCATCGCTCGAAGATCAAGCCGCGGCGAACTCCGCCCAGCCGTACGTGAATCGAATGTTTGGCGCGGTGGGGCTAGATGCACCGCAGCCGACAAACGACCCGCTCGCGGAATTGCAATCGTTACAGGCGCCGAAGCCAACCGCTCCTCAACCCGCGCAGTCCGACGCCGACTATATGCGGGGCTTGCTTCAGAAGAACGAAGAGCAAAAAAACCAGTTGCGCGCCGCTGGTATCCCAGAAGATCAATTGGACGCGGCGCTGTATCAGCAGAATTTGCAATCGCAAGCCGCGGCCGACGTGGCCAACCGGCCCGCCAACGCGGTCACTGGGTCGCTGGCGTATCGAATACCGCAGAATATCGCCACCAGCCTGGGAACGCATTTCGCTTCTATCGCTGGCATGATCGAATCAGGGCTGGCCAAAGTGGCCCCTGAATCCGTTGGGGAATTTATAAAGCAAGGCCGAGAAGATGTCCGCAATTACCAGCGGGCTGACGCCGCTCGGCAGGCCGAACTCGACAAGCAAGGTTGGTTGGGAGAGTCGGCCACGGGCGTCATTCGCTCGGCAGGCTCGACGGTTGGCGAAGCGGCGGCGCTCGCTCCGCTTGGCTTGCCCGGTATGGCCGCGTACTTTGGTTTGTCACGTGCTTCCGAAGGGATGACGGACGGTGAGTCGCCCATCCTTGCGGGCACGCACGGCGCAATCGACGCGGCCTGGACGTATCTCGGCGGCAAGCTACTGGGCGCTGGTACAGGTAAGTTGGCGAACGAAGCGGAAGGCATCGGCGGCAAGGCCGCTCAGTGGCTCGCGCAGAAGTTCCGGTTGCCGACCTGGACCGCCCCACTCATCGAAGGCTCGAGCGGTCAAGCGGCTCAGGCGGTGGGTCAGGAAGCGTCCAATTACTTGGCCGATATAGCGGCTGGCAAGCATTCATTCAATCGCGACGACTTCATTAACCGCATGGAGTCGGCTGCCGCCCAAGCGGCACTCGTGGGCGGTGTGGCTTCGGGCGTACACCAGAGCATTCCTGCTATTCGCACGTGGGCGGGTGGTATGGCCGACGCGATGCAGGAACGCATCAAGGCTGGGCCGCGTGTCGTTGAGGCCGTGAAGGATGCGCAGCAGTACGACGGGGAAGTTCCGCCCACCGCGCGGCGCGGATTCGAGCAAGCCACCGGGCAGACGAACACGAACAAGCTCTACCGCGAAGCGTTCGTGGATGAGGTTCGGCAGCGGAATGCGGAACTCAATCAAGAGCCAGCCACAGAAGAGGGCCCACTGCCTGACACGGCTGGGGATCGACTCTACACTCAGCCGCTCACGCCGGAACGGGCGGCGAGTTTTCAGAAGGAACTGGCATCCATCCGCCGCCAGTCCCCCGAGTTGGCCGACGAGCTAGCCCAACTCCATCCGCAGGAAGCGGCGCTGGTGCTGGCCGACGCGAGTGAACGGGCCCAGGGCGAGAATGAATATCTGGCGACTCTGCGACAGCAATATGGGGAAGTGTTTGGCGACGGCCGGACGGCAGGTGCTCGCTCCGCCCGTGCCGCCAAGAAGCTAGCGAACGGCGCTGATGAAACGTCGCTCAAGCACTACGACCTGATTGCTGAAGAGTTGCGGTCCGATAAATATGCCGAACTCGCCTCGGAAGTCTCGAAGCGGGGTTACGGCAACATCGAATCCGGCATCCTGGCCATGCAGGCTGGCGGCAAGAAACAGTTCGCCCCGGTATCGAACATCGACTTTATCAGCGACTCGCTCGAAGCGTATCGCAAATCTTTACCGCCGGAGCACTCATATGCCCAATCGCCCGAAACGCAAGGCACCCAAGAAGTCCCGCAGCAAAGGCCGTCCAACCACGATGCCCAAAACGCCCAAGGGCAAGAAGTGCTAGATGGCGGGCCCGTGGCCCCGGAGCCCATGCCGGGGCCGTCACCAGCACCGAAGGGCGTCCTGCGTATCTCCCAAAACGTCCCGATGGATGACGTGATTAAAGACGCCCGCCACGGGCTCAATCGCGTGAAGGCACTACTGAAGCGTGGATTCTTGGGGCAAGGCACGCTGCCCAAGGACATTTACTCCCAGAAGCTGGCGAAGGATGCCCGCATTGCCTCGGACCTCAAGCAGCTCGACTTCGGCGTGCGGGATTACGAGCAGGCGCTCCAGCGAGTCTACGGCGGGCGCGAGTATGTTCCGGCTACCGAACGGGCCAATCTCTCCGCGGCGCTCAAAGGCGAATTGCCGGCCACGGAGCTCGACCCGCGGCTGCAAGAGCCGATTGCTAAGATGCGGACCCACATCGACGCCCTCAGCCGCCGCATGATCGAGAGCGGCGCGGCCGAAGGCCCGGTGTCGCTCACCATCGAAAACAACTTGGGTACCTACGTCACGCGGAGCTACCGCGTGTTTGACGATCCGGCCTGGGCTGCCAAAGTCCCCGAGCCAATCCGCAATCAGGCGAAGGCGGCGCTGCGAGCGGAATACCCCGACGCCACGGAACAGCAAATCGCCCACTCGATTGAATCGCTGCTGTATTCCGGCAAAGCCGCTGATACGCCGATGGCGGTGCTCTCCCGCTCGAAACTCGGCAGTAAAGACTTGTCGGTGCTGATGGAACGCAAGAACTTGCCGCTGTGGCTTCGTCAGCTGTGGGGAGAGTACGACGACCCGGCGGTGCAGTACACCCGCAGCGTCACCAAGATGGCCCATCTCATCGGCAACCATCAATTCCTCTCCACCGTGCGAGACGAAGGGTTGGGCCGCTACTTCTTCGAGAAGTCGGACCAGAACATCGACCCGGAAGCGAAGGCGCAGATTTCGTCAGACGGCAGTAAGGTGATGGCTCCACTCAATGGCTTGTGGACCTTCCCCGAGATTAAGGCGGCGTTTGAGCGGGAATATGATCCGCCAAATACGCATTGGTTCATGCGGAATTACCTGCGCGTCAACGGCCTGGTGAAGACCGCTAAAACCATCTTCGCGCCGGTCACGCAGATTCGCAATTTCACGGCCAATTTTGAGTTTGGCTGGATTGCCGGCGTGCGGTTGCGAGAAGGATTGAGGGGGCTCACGGAATCGGCACCGGGAATTGAGTCGATCTTGGGACCGCGTGCGGAAGAGTCCCGCACTGCGCACAAGCGACTAATTGAACTAGGCGTCATCGACGAAGGGGTGAATGCCAGCGAGCTGCGGCAGGCGCTTAGTGATGCCGCCGATATGAATCCCGACCAGTTCAGCGAGCGTACGATTGAACGCTGGCTGGCCAAAGCGAAAAAGTCCGTCACGGACCTCTATCAATTCTCGGATGCCGCTCACCGGGTAATGGGGTTCTACGCCCTGAAACGCCAGTACGGAGAAGTTCACCCCGACTGGACCCCACAGCAACTGGACGCCAAGGCCGCTGAATTAGTGAGCCGCATTTACCCCACCTATTCCCGCGTGGGGGAAGGCGTCAAAAAACTCGGCAGCCGCATTCCTCTGGTAGGCACGTTTGTGCAATTCCCGGCTGAGGTGGTGCGGACCACGATTTCCACGTTGCAGCTGATTCGGGAGGAATTGGCCGATCCCGCCACCCGCCAGGTTGGGGCGAATCGCCTGGCCCGCGTCGTGGCCGCCGCCTCCATTCCCGCTGCCGCCGGCGCTGCCTCTCGGCTAATGACTGGCGTGAGTCGAGACGATGAACAAGATGCTCGGCTATTCTTGCCGCCGTGGAGTGAGAATGCCGATATTCTCTGGATGGAGCGCGACAAGGATGGCTCGCTGCGGTATGTCGATACGTCCTATTCCGATCCCCACTCCTACCTTAAGAAACCCGTGCGGGCATTTTTGCGGGGCGAGGAGCAAGGTCCTGCCGACGCGGCAAAGGAATTCTTTGCGCCGTTTGCGAGTGAGGAAATTCTCGCCGGCAAGCTCATCGATCTGGCCCGCAATCGTACCCCCGATGGACGCACGGTCTACAATCCGCAGGCTCCCGCCACCGAGCAATTCCGCGATTCGTTTGCGCACGTCTGGGACGCCTTGGAGCCGGGTGTCATTACGAGCGCCAATCGCGTCAAGAAGGGTCTCACCGGAGAGATTGAACCGACGGGCCGCAGTTACAACGCCAAAGATGAACTGCTGGCTCTGGCGACTGGCACGCGCATCCAGAAAATCGACCTTCGCAAGAGTCTTGGCTTCAAAGCGTACCAATACGCCCAACAGCTTCAGGATGCCCGGCGGATGTTCACGACCGCCGCCACAAGCCGGGGCACGGTCAGCGAAGACGACCTGAAATCCGCCTACTCCAGTGCGGAGTCGGCCCAGCGCGAACTCTTCGACAACATGCACAAGGTGGTCACGGCCGCCATGCGGCTCGGTGTCTCTGAGTCGGAAGCCACCCAAATCATCGCGGACGCTGCGGGCAAGGATAACGCGCAGGCCATCGTGGCCGGCATCTATCGCCCGTACGTGCCGTCGCCGCAAATTCTCCGCAAGGTCGTGAGAGCCCCCGGCGGCCAGCAGCGGTTGCAATACGTGCGGGGTGCGCTCAACCCGCCCGCTGCCGCTCCTCAGTGAGAATATGCCGGATCGCGGCAATAGCGACGTGGCACACCGCTAAGAGATTGCTCCGCGCCGCTAGTTTGCCGGGATCGGAGTTGGCAATATCCGAGAGCGTGTGCGTCCCTCCGTCGTCCAGCTCCCGAGCCAGCCGCGGGCACGCGCCAACATCCAATACGCTGATGTCGGCATAGCGTGTCTGATTGCTGAACTCCTTCGCCAGCTCATCAATCACTGCATGCGCGCCGCGCACGTCTCCGCGCACGAGTCGAACTTGGGCCGCTCGCATGCCTTCGGCCACACGATCCAGCGCCGCGAATTCCTCGCGTGGACGGTCGCGGTGGCTGGCAGTGGACTGGAAGGAATTGGCGGGACTGAACTGGCTGCGGGAGCTAGGACGTTTCTTGGTTGCCACGAGCATTGGTTGCCCCGGAGGGTGAGAGACTAGTCAAACAAACAGGCGAATTGGTTGGCGGTGAGAGTCGTTCCGCCCCCAGTCACGGCGCCGTAGTTTTGCACCGGATAGACGGCACCGGACGGCATGGTAATGGTTTCTTTGTTGCCCTGGGCGTCGACGATATCGAGCGCTCCATCGGCCATAAACACGATTCCCTTGTAGAGAATGCCGGCGTCCAGCGCAGCCTGAGTGGTGGCGTGGAGGGCGGGTGTGGAGTGGCCGCGGGCGGGCCAGCTGTTGTTGTAGACGTTGCGTGATGCCATGATTAAACCCCTATCGTGAGTCCTAGTGACAAAGTGCGTGATGTGGCCGTGCGAACAACGGTTGGCGTATAACCAGTCTGCGCATTGCGCGCATCGAGCGTGCGGCAAGCATCCACGATGGAACTAAGGTAATTGCGAACAAATGGTCCGCCGCCGGCCCCGCCTGTGACCAGACTGGTGAGGTAAATCAGCTGAGTACCGCTCACGGCAAAGACCGGCGAGCCGCTGTCTCCTGGAATACTGACTTCGTAATACTGGTCGCGAGTCGGGCTGGTTGGCTGAACCATCAATAGGTCAAGCGTAAACAGGTCCGCAATGAGCGCTTGGTTCTGTTGGTCGAGTTTGATGAGCGGTGTCCCGGTTGGAATCGCGCCAGCCATCACCGGGTAAATGGCAATGCCACTGGGCAGGTCGCTATTGCAGTACAGCACACGAAAACCATTCGGGTCGCTGCCGCCAATATTCTTGATGCCATCGGATAAGTTTCGCGTAACCAGCGTGCCGTCGCGTTTGATCCAGGTGACATTCCCGCCGATGCCATGCCCGCCGTGGTTCGTGCAGATAACGTGTCGCTTGGTGATGGCAACTCCGTTGGCGATGGACGCATAGCCGGTTGGTTCGTCGCCCGTGTTATCGTCGTGCCAGATGATTCCCGAGAAGTCGAGTGAATGCCCTCCACCGCCCCAGAGATTCGTGTTGTACACGCTCGAGTTGTCCGACGTGCTGAAGGTCGAGAAAATCGACTTAAAATCGCCCGTGGGCGAAGCCGACAGCAGTGCATCGAGTGAGCTGGCATAGGACATTACAGGCTGATTCCTATGCCGAGGGAGAGTCTGCTTCGCGGAGTTGCGGTCGCATACAACTCTGCCCCGACCAACTGGCCAAGAGTCAGATTAACCAGCGAGTCCAGTGACATGGTAATGATGCCTGGCATGCTTAGAATCCTGTCCAGATCGTGCCGTCGTTAAGCGTTGTCGGCGCACGAACCGTGATGTTGGCGCTCTTGTCCTTGTTCGAAACCAACGGCCCATATGACTCAATGGTTTGAGCCGATCCCGAGAGAATGCAGGTCGTTGCCGAGTTTTCGACGATGATCGGGCCGACGTTGATAAGCCGCAGCTTGAACAGCGAATTGACGGCTTTGAACTCGATGGGCACTGCCGAGCCACCGGACCACGAACGGAAGAAACCGCCCACGACTGTAATCTTCACGCCGTCCGACGTGTCGGCGTTGGATGGAATTTGAATGATGTTGTCTTGCCCGTCGGTGTTCTCATACTTCTGCGACATCACGACTAACTCGCCGCGACGGTTCACGATCGCAGGATTTCCCGAGCCCGTGCCCTTGATGCGATAGCGGGCGAATACGTTGAGCGTGGTCGCGCTGAAGGCGTTGTAGGCGTTGTGGATTCGCTCCGCGTAACCGCAATCAACGATGAATCGGCCGCTTCCGTCGGTTCGCAGGCCACGTAGGAAGTTGCAGAAGATGTAAACGATTCGGGCGTCGATACGGAAGTAGAATTGGGAATTCGACCCTTGGCCGTCGTCCATGCTGTACTCAACTCGAATCGAACTGCCTTCGTCCCCTAGGTTTCCCGAGGCGATGCGAATATCCAGCATCGTCGCACCACGAGCATTGGCGTTTACGATGTCTTGACATTGAATGTGGAACTGGTAGCACTTCGTCGTACTGTAGGCGGTCATTACGACCGCCCCAGTCGTGCTGGAATTAGATAAGAACCGACAATGCCCAAGGATGTAGAGAATCTTTCCGCTGTGGTCGCCGGTCCAATCGTACAGATGGCCAGAGCCAGTGATCGTGTGCGTCGTGCCGGGGTCGTAGTAATAGGCCAGCGTCGCGTCAGCGTCACCCGGAAGCAGTCCGGTGTCGGTGTACGCTCCGGCCCGAATGTGGATGAGCCATGTTCCGCCGGCGGTGAGGGCGGCTGTTTGGGCCGCGGCAATGGTCGCGTATGGTTTGTCGGGGCGGCCGAGCGATCCGGTGACATTGCTTCCTTTCGTGGCATCCACCCACGCGACGTTCTGCCACGTAGCACCGGCCGCATTTGCCAAGATGGCGGCGGAACTGGCAATCACATCTCCGCCGTCACCGGTAACGTCCGACACTGGAGTGGTTGGCGCGCCGGAGTCCACAACACACTTAACGCCGTTTACTGTTGCTATTTGATATGCCACCTTATTTCCCCTCCCACACCACATCGCTCGTGTCGATGGGCTTGGCTTTCTGCTGCATGAACTCGGGTATGCTCACCCGGTTGAATTCCAGTTGGTCGTTCGGCGCAATCCACCCGTCCGTCTTCACGTGCCACTTGATGTAGCCCATATCGAAGCCGGGGTTGAATTCGTACTGCGGCCCGGCGTACTCGAATAGCGTGAGCTGCGACTTGCACGGAAATCGATCGAACTCGAAATCTCTTAGCCGCAAGTAGCAGTTGTTCGGCGAGTAATCCTTGACGCGAAACACCGTGAGCAGTGGCACGCATGACACGATATGTTCCGCCGTGATGAGTCCGCCGCGCTCAATGTCGAATGCCACAACGGTTGATGGCTCGCCTTCCTGATTGATGATCCAGCGGCGAAAGAGCCAGTTCTGGGCCTGCTGATTCTGACTGTGGAAGATGCCGCAGTTCCACGTTTCACAGTTTTCGGCAAGCGAGTTGTCGGCGTGGTTTTCGTCGGCGATAAACTTGCCGCGTTCGTAGTAACCGCCGAGCGCCCGGATGGCCACTGCCCAGTTGCGAAAGTGCGGGCCGTTGATTTGATGACGCCCCGTGGCGGGGTTCGAGCGACCTTCCACTTCGACACACGCCGCCTTGCCCCTGCCGATGATTTCCGCTTGGCCATCCCAGACGAAGCCCGAGCCGCGGATGCGCAGGAATGGGCCATCGTCTTGCCAGAGGATCCGCGTCGCCATTTGACCGGTGAATGGATTGGGTTTCACGGCGTAGCCGCCGGCACTGGGGACTTCCACGCGGCCGCATGAGACCCGGGCGGGAGTCGAGAGTGGTCCGTCGCCCTTGGGGTCTAGGTAGATGTCGCCCTTCGGCACGGTGACAGTGCGGCCTCTGGTGATGGCCCGTTGCCAGTTGTCGTAGTTCTCGCGGCCGGCGACGACGGAATCGGCAATGAGGCCCACATTCTCCGCGCGCACGGCGGACGCGGCGAGT
>ERZ724505.674-NODE-674-length-21124-cov-7.127059_pt1 | contig 21124 bp, 49 predicted proteins | sample MGYA00376038_ERZ724505 | MGnify/ENA primary metagenome ERZ724505 (study PRJEB28724, sample SAMN07190884) | wastewater metagenome | isolation source: effluent of sewage treatment plant in Hong Hong | place: Hong Kong | collected 2016-03-17 ...
TGTCAAATGGATCGGTGAACGGCGGGCCGTCTTTGAAGTTCTGGACAATGTGTAACATCTTGCAGTGCAATCCGCCACCGCTAATTTGATAGTGTACGCCCGTTACAGCCAACGGTACTGTTTGGTATTGTGTAATCGTCGGTTGCATTTGTGGTCAACTATCCGGTCATTTTGCTTAACATCAACAATTTTCGTATAGCAGATTTTCAGTTGATTTTTGCTGCAAAAAATTTTTTGGATAGCGACATGCAGCACCCCGGGGTTTCCCGGGGGTATGCGTATATAGGGATCCTAACGGCATTTTATTATTGCGGCGGTGACTTCCGGCTGCGAGGGTCCTCGCACGCAGCTTTAGCTGCTTCGATAAGCTCAGAAGCTAGCATAGTCCTGTCGTCGACGCTCTGGCCAGCACAGCGTCGCGGGCTGACCTTGATGTTGTCGTAGCCACTTGTGCATCGATGCTAGCACTGCCACCGCCTGTGTGATTGGTACAACCTGATCGATGCGAGCAAGCACCGGATGGTCTCCTTGCACTAGCACCTTGTCGTATGGTACGACGACCCCCAGCGTGCGAGCATCCTCCTCCCATTCAGGCAGACTACTGTTAGCAGTGTCGGGTGTGCGATAGTGAAGGTCTTGCAGCGAGTAATGGTTAGCCAAGGCAGCGGCACGTGCTTGTGCTACAGTATGCAGGCCTCGGGCGGAAGCTGCCTGGATCAAGTAATACAAGCCAGTCGCAATCGTCATTGCTGCGTGGGTGGGCGAGTAGGCCTAGCATGATGTTCGTTTGTTGATTGCTGCGATTAGTTCGTAGATTGCAATGATGATTGTAGCGAGTACGATGATCATGCTAGTCGTTGCCGAACACGATTGTTGCACTGTCGTACCAGTCGTGCCAAGCGCCTTTGACATCGCCGAGCTTGTATGGATCGATTCCGATCTTGCCAGTGTCGTATGTTGCAGCCTGGAGCGACAACAGTTCGTCCAGACCGTATTCAGGCCAGATTGCTACCAAGTAGCCTTCGTTTACATCCCAGTTGTCCTTACGAGCAAATTTGATGCCTGCAGCTGTCAGGTTTGCTGCGACGGTGTTGGCGAGTTTGAAGGCGGGCGATGTGTTACTCATACCAATACTATCCGACAGTTCGTATGTTAGTCAACGACTTTGTTCGCGTCATCACGAAACAATTTGTACACGAACCTGGCGATTATTGCGACGAACAATGAGATCATCAACACAGTCATTGCCTGCTCGTTATATGTAAGCTCACTGAAGCTCTTGTGAGCAGGCCCGCTGTCTTTGCCTGGTCGAACGACCACAATGGGAACAGATGCAAGCATACAGATTAATTGTTAATAGTTGAGGTCGTCGCATAGATAGTAGCGATCCAACCACTCGCGCTCCATTTGTTGATCGTACGGATCTGGCTGTGGCTCGTCGATGGTCCATGGATCGGGCTCTCTCTCGAATAGACCTGACAAGCTACTGTCAGCTTGCATGCGATACCAGTCATACATCAGCTCGTCGTTCAGCTGCTGCAACTCACGTTCCGCTTGCAGCTCTTCGTCAATGTCGGCCTTGGTTGGCTTGGGGTCGACAGTCTCCAGCAGATACTTGCTTTCGCGATATCTATGTTGACGCTGGCAGTCAGGACATCTGCATTCGCGCCCTCTGCAGCCAGCATCGAACTGACGCGAATCACGATAAGGTTGTTTGAATGATCTGCTCATATCAATAGCTGTAATTGCTTCCTTGATCCTTTGACCACTGGTGGAGTTCGTCCAAGAATGATTCGAATGTTCCGAATACGTCGTCTGAAGAGCACCACCACAGATCATTATGACGTCGGCTGCTACTCTTGATTTCCAACACCGTCAAACCATCTTCACGGTCTTCCCGTGTGCCGCCATGATAGCGGACGATGCGAGCTGCCATTTCAAGTTCTTCGGTTGTGATCATACAAATACTATCCGACAGTCCGCACCGAAGTCAACTACATATCCGGATAAATCGTCGCGGGCAGATCAAGGAATGCGATCGCCTGGTCCTCCGTGACGTCCGTCACTTCCGGCTCAATGTAACCATCAGACATTACGCAATAAACTGTCCGCACGATCCAATACAGATTGGCACCCCAATACTCGCTGTAGTATGAATACAACGTGCGCACGTCGTGTTCCTCGTGGTCGACGAACCCTGTGCTGTGCTCCTCGCGAGCGTTGTCATTGATCCACTGCAAGTCGACTGATGCCATATTGTTACGGGGAAATGAACTCGATGTCTTGTTCGTTGAACGTGTATTGATCACCGCGCTCTGTAACCACAGATACCAATCCTGGTCGTGGCCGCGTGATCGTTCCGTATACCGTCGCACCCTTGCTCCAGCGAATTGTTGAGTCGCTAGGGTCGACGGTCCAGTTGACTAGTCTGATTGTTCTGTTCATTGGTGTGAGCGTTTGTCGATTGCAATGTCGTTTAACTGGCGGACATACTTAACGATTCTTGGCAGGCCATTGCGTGTAGGAGCCATCCAAACGTCCACTTGCCAATCGAGTAGCGTTCCGTGCTTAATGAAGTATTTTGCTGTGATTGACCCCTTCTTGGCATCTGCCTGACTGAACCCAACATTGTTGGTGTTGTGAGTGTCGTTGATCTGGCGTTCGTCTTCGGTCTGTTTGTTGAACAACGCCTTTAGCGCTCTGCCGATCACAACCTTGCGAGTGTTGTCATCGCCGGTGTTAAGCATGTGCATCAGAATGTCTCGGGTAACGATCTTTGGTTTGCTCATACTAATATTATCGCCCAGTCCGAACCGAAGTCAACTGACTTTATTTCGCTGCAAGCATCTTCGTCAGAAGATCGGCTGCTGTTTTGCCGATCAGGTCGTGCAGTTCTTGCTGATTGACGTCCATCAGCGCGCCTCGATCGAACGTTGCGATTGCCGACGACACACGCACGACCATTGAAACATTTTCGATGTCACAACGTGTGCGGGGAGCATTATCGTCAGACTGATCGAATGCGGATGTCAATTCGAGAAGGAACCTGTGTGCTGCTCGAAGCTGAGAGACAGTGTAATCCATCAGGCGGCTGCGACTAGGGTGGCCATTGAGCGCCAGTGAGATAACCCTTTCGATCTTGTCGGCTTTGTTGAATGCTGCGAGATACTGGCGGTGGGTCATTACGACTGTAGTAGGTTTGCTCATGGGGATACGATACGTCAGTTTCGATGTTTAGTCAACTTGTTTAATCAAATTGTTCGCTTTTGCTTGGCTTATGATTAAATCCTGGGTCTTGCGTGGGGCCCACAGTCTTCGCAGCTTATTGCGAGCTTGTGCGAACGTCATCCCCCTGATCAGCTCGATCGCGATTGGGTGGGGGTTGTTGCGATCGAGCTGATCCTCGTCACGGACGAACCTTTTGTCCGGTTGCATAGTTGACATCACTAGGAAAGATTTCGACGAACCAATTGGTCCTGCTGGTGGCACCAATCTTAGCCCACGCTGGCAATTGCTGATCGCCTTCGGTGATCCCCGCAGCCTTCATCTTCTTGCTGCCGTAGAACACTCCATCCAGAAGCCACACAGGACCAAAGCGACCGCTGATCAGCTTGGCACGTTCAATCACTTTGCCTTCGCTGTCGAGCAGAGCAGGGAATGAGCTGGTGCCACCTTGCTTGAGGATCTGAATCTTGGCGCGAAGCACGTCAGCTGACACCTGATTGGCTGCGATGCTCAAGAAGCAATCGCTCCATTCAACGTCACAGTTGCTGATCCGCGTTTCGCGATCTCGGGCGATCTGAGCGTTCTGCTTGAGTTCCAGTTGCAGCTGCTCCAGTAGTTGTGTTCCGTACTTCATGACAATACTATCGCATAGTTCTAACTGAAGTCAACTACAAAGAGAAGTCAGGCGCATGGTGTCCAGCACATAATCAGGCGTAGAGAACGTCCCCCCAACCGAACCAACCACAAGCGCTGAAGTTGGGAACGGCAACCAACAGCTTCTGACCAATCAGTACGACGGTGACATCGTATCCGGTGCAGTTGCCAGGCTCATAACGGAACGAAATCCCATCCTGTAGTGCAGTGATCCATTTCGATTCGTCGAACATATCGATCACTTGTCTGGAACTATTGTAGATATCGTATAGGTTGGTCATGTGATACTATCGGTTGGTTTGCAAGTTGAGTCAACTATTATACTAGTTCCAGTAGCCTTTTTTCGGCACGCTCGATCCGAGCTTGTAGCTGCTGAATCTCTGAGCGCAACGCCCGTCGTTCAGCATCAACCGCATCTTGTTCGACGCCATCAATCATCACCTTGAACTCGGTGTCGCCGCCAATCGAATACAGGTCAACTTCTCCTCGACCCGCCAGTCCGAGATCGTCGATAATTTCGCCGAGAGCATCGACGATCCCCTCAGCACCATATCCTTTGTCGGCGCCGACGGTGTGAGCCGTTGTCATGATTGCATCCAACGGATTTTGAATAAACTCCAGTAGATCGATTTTAGCAGCTTTGAGATCGCTGGCTTTGACACGAATGATAATCGGTTGGGATTTGCTCATAAGATACTATCGTTTGGTTTGATTGTTAAGTCAACTTCTATAATGTCAGCTCACGAATGATTTCCTCGCCAGCGGCAAAGGATGCGTGTATATCATAGTATCTGACCTTTGCGAACGTTGCGCAGCACGAATCTTCACACTCCTCCGTGACACCCATTTCGCGCTGCAATGCAGTAACGAGAGCGTTGTAGGTGTTCAGTGCTTGCCTGGCGTCTTCGATGTTCTTGTATACCATGTGATACAATACATCAGTTCGTCGCCGAAGTCAACTATTTTCTTCGGTCCACCGTTCGATTGGACGCCACGAGTTTGGGCGATGAATCAGTGGACGTTCGTCGACACCAAACCAAGCATCACCGTTCCATTTTGCAGGACGCTGATACTTGGGCTTGCCTGCAATAAGCATGCACGTCATCACCCACTTATCGTTTACTGGCATTTGGCTCTTGCAGTTTGTCCAATTCATGCTATTCGCTTTCCTTGTGGTGAAATTATGATAATTTGTTCGTCTTGAGCCCAGCCATTGAACTCGATAACCATGCTACTTGCTAACTGCAGCGCTGTAGGCAAATCGTCCGCTACATCTACCAACTTGCCCAGCACCCAAATCTGGAACTTGTCGTTTAGCTCCACACAGCAATTTCGCTCGGGATCAAGTCTTGGATGACATCATATGGCATGTTCTTCTGATCCAGGCGAATCCGCAAACGCTCCTTGTACGCATCCCAGCCGTCTGCCATCAATCTTGGCCGCATTGTCCTGTCGTCAGCGTTCTTGCTTGCGTGCGCCTTTTTATGTTCTTCATACAAGACAATGCCGACACATTGAGCAGCTGGCATAGGAAACATCGAATGCTGCTTGATGCACATTGCGATCGAACCAATGATGTATTTGGCAGTGGTGCCGGTGTCGATCAAGTCATCCAGTATCAAGTAGTCATTGTTGACAATTTTGCCTGTGCGGCTGATGTCGACCTGCAAACCTTCAACATGAAAATAGCTGTGCGTGGAAGTATCGTCATGCTTGCGGACAACGATCAGACGCTTGCGGAGCTTGGAAGCAACGATCGAACCGACGACGATGCCACTGACGCCACTGACAGCAATTGCAGCGAAATCCAATTGCGGTTCTGCTGTGATGTGTTGCTTGATCACACGGACGACATTGTTGATCATCTTGGTGCGACACTTGGGCTCCAAGCTGGAAGTGAGATACCCGCTACACTGAATTGAAGGACGTGGTGCTTTAGCCATGTGATACAATCCGATACATTGACAGTTTGTCAACTTATTTGTTAATATTCTCCGATCACCGGTTCGAAGTGAATGTCTACCACGTCAGGTTCGCTTCGCGGATTGATCGCGACAGCTGCGTGCGTAATGTTGCTCGCATTGCCGGAAGTGATTGCCGCAGCGATCGTATTACAACTTACGCGCAAAACACCGCTAATGGTACTCCACCTGCGTGGTACTCGCGAATAACGCTGAATATTGGCGAGTTTGTCGAAAGTTGGAGTTTTAAGCTGTTCAAGCACCAGATCCCCGTCGCAAGGTTTGAACTGAATCACGCGTCTGATGCCGTGATCGCGTGTTCCCGAAATTCGGATGATATCACCGACTTTGAGATGCTTGCGAGCCCACGCAGCGATTGCCTTGCTTTTGGATTGTTTGCGTGTTTGTTCGCGATGGCGCTTAGCGTCCTGTTTGATTCGATATTCACGACTGTTTAGATATCGACTCTTCTTGTCGTAGATCTGTTTGTCAACCAATTCGAATGCTCGCAGCAACTCTTCGCGATGCTCGACAGCCTGCTCGTCAGACAACTTAGTTGGCAGCGAGTTGACGATCGCGATTACGTCAGCAACCAATTGACGGCAACCTGAAGGTGCAGCGGATTTATCAGCGACGACGACCACAGCGTAATCGCTTAGCGTTTCCTGGTGTGGCTTGAGGTATTCAATGCAATCAAATACGCTGTGCGACCACCTGATTGCTGTCTTGCCTGCGTCGTTGGATACACCGAAAATGAAACCCGGAAGAGTGCCTGTCATGCTATTCATCGTGCTGAGTGGTGTTGGTGCGTTTACGATCGTATTTGCTTTTGTCTTTGAATGCGAACGAGCCAATTTTACCTTTGCCCGCCGGCCCCTTGCGGATCTTTGGTGTTGGCACTTTGATCAACATTGGATTGCTAGTCGTTGAGCACATGAAGTTGGATGTCGCGGATCGAATCAAAAAAGGCTGCTGGCACACCACGGTTGATTCGTGCGGAGCGAATCGGGCGATACACACGAGCTGCCAGATCGCCTTCGAAGCGAACGTCATTGTCGTGAACGAACATGATCGAGTGCTGTCGCCCATTGACGATGATCCCCAAGTCGCAAGCATCATCAAACGCCTGTTCGTGATACTCTCCGAAGTTGCCTCGAAGCGTGCTGTCTTCGACAACAAGAGTTCGAGTCTCTTTGGACCATGTCAGAAATTCGAAAGGAATGCTCATGTGATACTATCCGATGATCGGCGTTGCAGTCAACTTATTTGGTGATATTATTGACGTGTTCAGCGGCAAGCGCATTGAGGTTGTCAATCAGTATGACGCATGCCTCTGGTTCGTCGGGGATAAAATACAGATTCTTCCACAGATCGTAATCTGCAGTTTTGATCAGTGCTTCAACCATTTGTGCGATCTGTTCGTTTTTCATAAGATACTATCCGTCAGTTCGGATGCCAAGTCAACTTATTTGGCGACATTATTGACCCACAGATACGTGCTCCACAGAGCCAGGATCAGGTAGGTCAGCTTGACGACCAGGTTGATATTGCCTTTGGATTTCCAGATGCTAAACATAAACCAGTTGATCACCGTTGAAACGATCAGGAACGAATTGAAACTATTGAGTAAGGCGTCGTGCATATTGTGTAGATGTTAGAAGCTGTAGTCGTAGTAATGGTCGCGATGGCCGATAAGAAGGCATGTGCCTTTCTGTGATTCGCCTTTGCGAACCCAGCGTCCGTTCTTGCGAAGAGTGAAGATGTCTTTGGGAGCAGTTGGGCACCGTTCGTAGTCGTAAGACTGACTGTCCGACATGCCGTGGCCGTCTGTGCGAATGGCGATGTCTTCTTGAATCACGACGTGCTTGCTGCCAACTTCAATGATCGTTGCTGCGTGACGATCACTGTACATCAGAATCGTCGCACCATCGCCAACAGTTGGCTGCTTTTGCTTAGACCTTTCGGCCAGTCGGTTGATTAGAGATCCTTGCATGTTGGTGTTGATTAAGCTTTGTCGAGATAGTGACTGTGGAATCCCAAGATGCGACCGTCGTCGAACTGAACGTAGTAGCGAGTGAACTGTCTTGCCGAAGTCCAATTTGCGTTGTCAGGGTGTGGTGAAACTCCGCGACACTTTCCATCCGCTGCGACCGTCACTGCGACCACTTTGCCGCTGTGGCCGATGCGATTGCGAAGAGTCTTTGATTCGCAATCGAGAACATCACCGCGAACGGTAACTTGATCGTTCGCCTGAAACTTGCACTTGGCTGGGAAGTTGCCAATGATGACGTTTGCTTTGATCTGAGATGTTCTTGTGTACATGATATACTGTCAGTCCGTTTGAAAGTTAGTCAACTTATTTGATGTGTTATTCGCACTCCTGCTCCAGGACCTCTCTGATGTTGTCATACACAGTCTGGGCGACGTCTCCAAACAGTTCTTCCCCTTCCACCATCAGATCGTCCACTTCCGGACTGTCACCCGAATCTTCCCAAGCATCGTAGTCTCCATCCCATGAGTTATACAAGTCCGAGCGGAGTTCTTTGTTCAGTTCGTCTGTCCAGTCTTCAAGTGTTTTGCTCATATGTAACTATCCTTCAGTTCGAATGACAAGTCAACTTGTTTCGTTAGTTGTTTCCGTCGATCACTTCGAGAACGACAGTTCCAGAATCGACGAAACCATTTGAACACACTTCATCGTCTTCGGTGATGATCATAATGCCCTCTGGCTCGAACAGTTCAACAATCCCAGACAGGAAAATCGTGACTGATTGATCTTTCTGTTCAGGAGTCATCTTAGCGATTTTTTCTGCGAGCTGTTTGTATGTCATAAGAAACTATCCCTTAGTTTGAATGACAAGTCAACTTGTTTCGACACTAAAGAGCCCCAGCAACCGTCGCTGCTGGGGCTCACCTAGGTCGTCCCGTCGGACTGTGTGTTTGTCATTTGCCTGTTTCGACGGCTGGGATAGCAACATTCCGCTCTCTAGCGCATTATTCAGTTTTGGACTGCATGTTGGGAGTTAGCACACCATTGGCAGCAGGATTATTCAATTGATAACGTTCAATAAGCTTCTCGGCTGATGTAAACGGCATTGGTTTTGAGTTTAAATTGACATCTGGTTGTGTGCTCACCTGCGGCCACTGGCCTGTGGTCAAATTTGTTATACTACTTTAGTTTCATGATCGTGTGAAGAAAGTAAGAGTTAAAAGTTGGGTCTAATTGAGTTCCGATAATTAGCAGAGATGGTTGGTGGCTACATAATCGTGGTTGTTACACTCCTATTGGCTGTGACTTATACCTTCTGGTCTTTTGACAGTTGTGTCAACTATTTTTTGATGATCAACCAATCATGAACCACCGCGACAATGAATCCAACAGCCGTCAGCACAGTCGCAGGACCAAGCAGGTTTAAAGCCCTGTTGACGTTGCCGTAAACAATGTTGCCAGCTATCGTCATAGCGATTATTGCATCGACCGACATCAGTATGATCAATATCGTTGTCAAAAAAATCTCGATCATGCTGGCACTAGTTCGTGATCTTCTGGCTCCGGTTCGGCCTCTGCGGCCGCGGACAGTGTTGGCAAACTCGGTCTCGGCTTCAACTTGGCAGCAATCGCTGGATCGCCATCGTTCAAATCGTTGTCGTCGACGGGGGGCAAACCAGGATGATCGAGCACGTTGCTTTTACGTGCTGTGTTCAACTTGCTGTCATACCACTCAGCAAATGTGGTTGGTTTGCCCCCCGCCAAAAATTGATTGTAAGCATCGAGCATACTGTCGACATTTTTGAAACCAAGCTTGCGGTGATCAACTTTTGTGCTCATGTATTACTATCGGGTAGATTATTTGTATTGGCAACTTGTATTGACAGATTACCACTGTGGGTCAAACTTGATCATATCGCCAGTGAGATCGTTGCGAATGAACCACACCTGCGCAAAGTTGTCCAATTCAGGAGTTGCCTGCAACAGATTGTAATACAGCTCTTCGAACGTGAACGACAACATGCCGTTCTCATAAATTGCCTTGAGTGTGTCGAATTCGACCAAATCAGCGAAGTGCTGCGCAGTTGCAGTCATCACTTCACGTTCGTCTTTGTCATTATAGCACATGTCATCCTCCATCATCCCCGACAGTTGGATGATGCCATGTCGACGAAGATTGGTGCTGGAGAATACAAACAATGCTCTGCGTTCGGCATTGCGAATTTCAACTGCGAGGGGAGTCAGATTTGAATGGATGTTGCTCATGTGATACTATACAACAGTTCGAGTGACAAGTCAACTTATTTGTGCTTATTTCAAGCGTTCTCCAAAGTAACTTTGCCGTGAAATTTGGTCCATGTTGAGTCGTAAGTTACGCTGCTCCAACCAGCGCTGTAATAGCCGACGTTGTAATTGGAACTGCCAGCGTCAATGACTGTGCCGCAATTGGGTCCCGTGAATAGTACGACGAAAGGTTTCGTGCTTTCTTCGTACTTCATCAGCACAGGATACTCCAGATTAAGCTTGGATGCAGGCGTGGGTTCAGATGTTGCTTTGATCATATAATCAGTCGTTTGATAGTGTCACTTGCTTGTCGTATGGTCTCCAGCTTTCAGCATCTTCGGGGCAGGACCAATCAGTGCGATACTCGCCAAGCTTGCGCAGGGATGTTGAATCAACGTATACAACCATACCCGTTTTGTTGGCAGTCAACAAAACGACGAATGCTGGATCTTTGTCGACTGTGTACGTGTAATAGCCCATCATGATGGGTTCGGCGGCACTAGCACGTCATGTAGGGAACGGTGAATGTCGTCCGCTGCCCGCACGACGGGCAAACGTATTCGTATTCGCCAGGGTCGAGCACGATATGAGATGGTGGGTTGTGCTCAGGACTCAGGCACGGCGGTTTCGCGTCCCGTATCTTTCTCAGGCCACCCGTGCCGCCGAACAAGTCGCTGGAGGCAACAGCGCCCCCGCCTTCTGTTTTCGCTTGGTCTTGGTTGTTCATATATTCTTGGTGTTGTCGGAGTCATTCGCCGGGGCGCTGTGCCTCAGCTTGTCGGTACACAATTGGTTTGCCCTTCGCGGCCGCGTTCGTAGTTATTTGAGACTTCATAGTTTATAGATTGATTACGGTTTTTTCGTTGCCTTTGAGGTAGCTGGTTTCCTGTGTGGCTTCATTGAATTCTTTGAGGACGATCACCTTTTTGCCGACCTTGATTTCTGTGCGGATGATGTCGGTGTTGTCCTTCTTGCCAAGTTTGTGCACCCAGTTGCACACAGTCATCGATGGTCCATTACTAACAGCGACTTTGCTGGTTTTAGCAACCGATTTGTTGATCTTTGGTGCACGAGTGGTTTTTGCTGACTGGCGGCCGCTGTAGTTGAAGAACAACTTCTCGATTGAACCACCGTATTCAGCGAGCTTCTTTGCGAAGTAAGCCTTTGCGGTCATCGCGCACTTCTTGCCAGTCTTGTTGCAGAACACAAACAGAGGACGCTTGCCGCTGTAGAACTTGTTCAGCTGGACGACGATCTCAGCGATCACTTTGGTGTCGTCCTTGCTGCAGCTGTTGGCGTCTGTCAAACCCTTACGAACGCTAGCGATGGTTGCTTTGTTGCTCATATGATACTATACGACAGTCCGATACCGAAGTCAACTTATTTGTACACTTTTTAGATGCCCGTGTTGGCATATACTCCGCCACGTTCGAAGCACTTGGTTTCGGACAACACTTCCAACAAAATGTCCCTTACAGCATTCGTGGTGAAATTGATCATGCACTCGTCAGAACCATAACATCCACCATAACCACACTGTTTTGGGAACTTGATAGACCGCTCATTAGCCAGCTTGCGGGCTTGAGCAATTACAGCATCAATATCTCTTCTGACCGACAAACAGCTGTCCGTACGCTTGCGTTTCCAGATCAGGCCAATGTGACGGAACGATAGTGGTTTGCTCATGTGATACTATCCTTCAGTTCGGACGTTAAGTCAACTTATTTGTCTTTAAACTGCAACGTTGCGATGCTGCGCTTTCTTGCCGCAGCACGGACACTTACCATCGACAGGAGCAATTCCGTCCAGGAACTGATCATATTGACACCGAAGCTCAGTCGCTGCCGTCACGTGTTTGCACTGCCCGCGGAATTGAAATCCCTTGCACTGACAATGCCAGTTATGAGTATACCTGCCGCGATTGTGACTGTTGAATGTCACGAAGTAATCTCCGATTTTGACCTCGAAGTCAACTTGGTCCAGACACATTGCAAACGGATGGAAGGTAAGGTCGCTCATACAATACTATCATACGGACCGGTCGCCAAGTCAACTAGTTAATTGCGTAATACGTATTTTCATCTTCAGCTACGACCTTCATCCATTTGAGAACGCCGCCCAGCCAGTGGCTGTTGATTCCCTTGGGGTCGTTTGCAGCCCCGACCGGGCAGTAATACTTCTGGATCTCGCCGACCGTCTTGCGCTTGCCACCAGCGTAGTTATGGCTAGCTAGTAGACTGATTGTTTTGATAATGCACTGGTCGACACTGTCGAAGTTGACATACGTCTTGCGCTTGCCGTCATAGATGCCCGCAACGTTGTTCTTGTTTCTCGAGAACGCGCTGGATCCATTACCGCTTTCGTGAATCAACACGCCACAAACGAACACCGGACACACGCGCAGCTTATAACACTGTTCAATGATTAGCTGACCCTTGTTCTTCAGCACACCGCTGAGATGTCTGTTCAACTGATCAGCATCGACGACAGCAGGACGAGAAACATCATAACTCGCTGATATTGCAACCAGCTTAGCTGGCACAGCACTTGCGGGCGAGCGACTGACGTTAACCGTTGGAGCATCGTCACCAGTTATCGTTGTTTGGCTTTGGTAGTCGAACGTACCAGCATGGTCCTGGCGCAGCGTTACTTTGTGCGCGACGGACCACGCCGACAACATCAGCGGCGTGCACAAGATTGTCGACACGATCGTTCTCGTAATTGCAATAGTTTTGCTCATGGATAACGATCATGTAATCTGACCAAAAGTCAACTAGTTTGTTCGGTAACTTAGTCGCTAAGATCGTTTGAACATGCTGTCACCATAGCCGCAATTCGTACGGCAACGGGCAATGGAATCGCAAGATCAGTAGCATCGTCCGTGATCCCCGACGGCGTGATTACGTAAGTGATATTGTTGCGTTCATCGAACACTGTGCCGCGAAATTGTTCGACGGGCAATGGCGTGGAAAGGAACTCATCAAGCGATTGGTAGCAGTCGCTGTGACTCTTATCGGTTGTATACCCTTCGATTTTCATGCTGCTGTCCACACCTATCCAAGGAAATACAGAGTGGTATGGATACGGTCTCGGCGTAACGCCGCCGAGCGCCGCAAAGTTTTCAACTGCTGTTCGCGACTTTTGATCTCTGCAGTGAATTCTCACTTGACCGGATACCAACCAGTTAAGGTGGTTGACGTACTTCAATTTGGCCATAATCGTTACAGGTAGCTCTTGCCGTTGCCGAGGTTGATCTGATCACCGATCTTGCGAGTGCCGATCGCAACGTTGGCTGGGTGGCGCTTTGTCTGGCGCCAGCTGCGTGGGCTTTGGCGCTTACGGGCGATGTCCGGCATCTGGAATGCCAACTTGCCGTGCCATTCCGCGATCACGCCCTTGCGCTTAAGCTTGCGGTCTGCGTTCAACTTTGCTTTGCTGTTCTTGTTTGCCATAAGATTAATATCGGGGCTTTTGATTGTTTGTCAACTAGTTTAGTGATTATTTGCTAACGACATCAAATAAGGTCGTCGATGTGTTGACCAACCCAGCGAAACGATTGCCAGGAAGCGGATCAATGAATCTGACCTTGACGCGAGTGCGGTTGACTTTGACGACCGTCGCGCGCTTGCCAATCAGGTATGTTGGACGAACCTTGCTGTTGAACTTGACAGTATTGCCAACTGCTACAGCGTTGATGCTGGTGCCGATGTTAGCGAATTCGCGTTTGCTTGCAGCAGCGCGACTAGCGAATCTCGCCAGCGCATCCAGTTCAGCCAAAGAGAACTGGTCTTTGTTGATTGCTGTAGTGACTTGAACGAATGTAAGGTCTTGTGACATGACTAACTATCCTGCCAAATGGCTGTTGGTTCAACTTATTTGTCGTTCTTTTTATCGGACGACCCATTGCGACGCTTATCGACATACGTACGTACAACATCGATGTGATTGCATTGACGTAGGGCATCGAATACCATCGCGTCGGTCATTTCGTAGCCAGCAGCGATGCAACGCCCCTGCACGTTAAGTGACTTCCATCCATCAAGTATGTCCGTGGTAATGTGGATTTGAATCATCGCAGTTCGTATGAAAGCTTTGGTGTTAAGAACAGGACAAGATCGCGAACATTGCTCATGTGAAGTAGCATCGATTGGCGATCTTGTGGTTGACGATCGGGCATACAAACTACACGCTCGATCGAATCTAGGCTTGCGCGCAGCAGGTCTAAGTCGTGTAGTATTGATTGCTCAATGGTCATTATCACTGGCGGTCCTTTTCCGGCGTCAGGCGAAGTGCGGGTCTGCATCGTGCATATGCTTCACTGTTTGCGCTATAAATGCCGAGCAGGCCTGCTCCGTCACCCCTGACAGTTTTGTTGTGCATGAAGTGACTGAGTGCAAGTTCAGGACCGTCAAAAGGACCAATCAGAACGTCTACGAAGTCCTCAGCGTGAACGTAGAATTTGTTCTGATTGTCCAGTAGAAGCTGTGCGGCAGGTGATGGTGGTTGTGACATGGGATACGATCACGCAGTTTTCGATTAAGTCAACAACATTGACGAACTTTGTTAAGCGAATGCGGCAATGACACGCGCCAGCGTGCCGCCGATAAACGTAACAAACCAACCGGCCGGGCCAGCGATAATGAATTTGATGATGCCGAATGCGACGCCGGTGGAGCTGACCGGATTGCTCTTTGCAGCTTCGATCAACTGAACGATGCCGTCAATCAGGCACAACTTGATTCCGGTGTACAGGCCAGCGACAACCGACAAGATCAACACAACTACGGACAGCGTGGTAAACAGCGCACTGATAAACCTACTGACGTTTGATTGCTTGCGAAATGACATATATTAAAGGGGGTGGGTGTAGGGTCAAACGCGTGAGGTGCACAGGGGTTTGTCTGTGCGCCTTACACGTTTTGTGTTTTGCGCTGCGAGATTATTCGCCAGCAACTGCGGAAAGCGCCTTGAGGGCCTTAGCCTTCTTTGCGGCGAACTCAGCTGCAGCAGCAGCCTTGCGAGCCTTTGCGGACACCTGGCCGACGATCTTGTCGATCACCTGTTCGTTGACCGGCGAACTGTTGTCAACTCCGAAAGCCTGGCGAATCGTCGCGATAGCTGCCGAAGGTTCCACGTCTTGTTCGGTCACCAGCTTCTTAAGCTGATTGGCGCCGGTGCGGCCGATGTAGCTTTGCTTCAACTGATCAATCGATACGCCGTATCGTTTGGCGCGAGCTTCGAACACAGCGGGAGTTGTGCCAGCAGGTTCTCCGGTAAGGACGCAAGTGATGTTGTAGATGCCGTTTGTTTTAAGGGTACGAGCCATATTGGTATTACTGTTTGGGTTGGGTGTGTTTGTGTTTAACAATGTTACTATAAGCGCAAATCGGGACTTGGGCAACTTATTTGTTGAAATTAGTCGACCGCAATATCCGAAATGCTGATGTATGCCGCAGGGTCGACCATCGCTTCGATGATCCGCTTTGGTCATCAATGATAACGTCGCCTGGTTGCAACTGTACCTTGCTGATGTCATTGTCGATTACAATTGTGTTTGACATATGTATATACTATCGGTGCAAAGTTATCAATTGACAACATACAATCCGCATATTTTGTAGCGATTTCTAATGGCGCATAAAAACATGGCCATTAGATTAGCCGCCAAGTTTTCGCCAGACGATCGTGGTGCTTCAATGCTTTGATTGCATCACTGTAGCACATCGCCATCGTCTGGTAGTAAAGGTTGCTACGCTTGGCTGTGTCATACGAGAATGTAAACGTCCTAAGTCGCTCGTTCATCATGATACGTTCCGACAAAGTTATCAATAGTCAACGTCAATGTTTCCCCGTAAATCCGCGGGAAATCTAATGGCGCATAAAAACATGGCCATTACCAAGTAAAGTTATCAATCCGTAACGTAGTCCGAATAAAACAAAATCTCGCTGTTTTTGTCCGATTGTTTAATGGTATGCGATTTTCAAACGTTTCGCATTCTATGCGGGTTAAACCTATCTCGCTCCCCGGCGAAACAGCAATAAAGATCCACTGTTCAAATTCTACGATTCGTTGACTTAAAAATCGTATACAGATAATTGTTGATTACGGCGAGCGACTGTTGGGACAGACTACAATCGATATCTTTTGCGTCGCCGAGCTCGCGTATCTATGATATAATCAAAGTTATCAATCGCAACCACGTACAATGTGGTAGTTGCGCGTTATTTACATTATTGTCACTATTTCGATGTTTGTCGAACTATCGCGTTTTATGCGGGTTGCGCGGCGATTTGATACTTTTGCCTAAACAGTGCTTTTACATGGGCAATTTGCGAACATTCGCCAGGCAATTGTACAACTTCGCCGATAGCATTGATCGCAAAATTGCCAATCAAGTCATACAACCAGAACATGTTTGTATCGCCATCATGATCAAAGATCACCGTTGTTGGATTGCTATGGTTTGGATGCAATGATGCAAATGTTTGATACAGGTCACCATACGAACGAGTGTACCTAGTAGGCAACGGTACGATCATCGCTTGTATTGCTGTTGGTGTGATCGGGAATGATTGTATATTCATTGCTTTGGTATTGCGTCAAAAGTTATTACTCGCACGTCATCATGATCATCGTCCAAGACAACAATGTCAAATTTGTCGCTATGGGTTTGCATAAAGCGATTGATCACTGCAACTGTAATATCATACGTACGTTTGTCGCTGTAGTGATAACGAATGTGCAATGCAATTTTATTATCGCTTGCGTATGTTGCTTGCTTGATCAACGCATTGTAGCTAGTGTCGATGTGTTTACTATCCAGTTGATCAATATGGTCAGCGGTTGCTTGCCTGAATTGTTCAATTGCTTGTTGATCATTGGCATGATTGTGCTGGTTGCCGTGAGATGATACTGTCGGAGTCATATTGGCGTTACTTAGTAATCACCTTGGTCTAGGCGATATGATTGGCTAATGCTGTATTATGTCAAATACTCCCAAGGGAACACAATGTAGTCATTGCTGTTGTCAGTCACTGCTGATATCACTTTGACATTGTCTGGCAACTGGTTTGACCTATTGAGTAACGTAACAATTGCAATGTTTGGTATAAACCGTTGACATTTAATTGCTTGATCAAACATCACTTGGTACGCTCGTCGAAATGATTGTCCACTATCAATAATGTCATCAACGTACACAATCATTGTTTGGTGATCTAGCTGGGACAGTTGTTGTATAATCGATCGTGTTTTGTCGCAATCATTATCAACGTCATAGACATGGATGTTGCTCTTTGCAATTGATTGTATGCCGTGCAAATTTGTCAAAGCATGTATTACAGCAGTTGCCAGTGGCATAGCACTTAATGTCGGTACGATCCAAACGATGTGATCGAAGTGAAAGTCCGGTCGTTTGGCAACATAAAACACGATACGCTGAGCCAAATACTTGCAATATTGGTCAAACTGTTGCCAGGAAACGTAGTAATGGTTCTGTGATTTGTGATCGTTAGTGATTGTTGACATAGTAACTGTGTAGTCTGTTTATCAATTGTAGGTGAGGTTTGTATACCATTTTTTGCGCTTGATCAATTGTCATCCACCGTAAGTGTGCGGTCTCAGGGATTTCAGTGCCGTTAATAGTGACGGTATCACTATACCAATCGATCGTTTGCAAATCAATCATTTTATTGCAACGCGCAGCGAATGCAAACACGTTCTTGCCACTGTACTGAGTCACTGATCCTAGTGCCAGATCAACAGTGGCAGTCAATTGATTAAGGTCAATGTGTGTTTCTTCATACCATTCGCGCAACGCTGCGTTGAGAACACTATCATTGTCGTCGACAGGATCGTATCCGCCTTTGACCGCGACCCATATCCGTTTGTTATCTAACACTTGTTGCTTGCGTTTAACAACAGTGCCAGCGACCGACATCAATAGATGCATTTGTTGATCGCCATCGATGTGATAAGGGATCAATGCTGCACTGACAGGGGTGGGCGAATCGTTGTCGATCATTCGTTGCATTGCAATCACGCGACTGTAGAACTGGTCAGCTGTTTGCAGGTGTGGCAAGACAGTTGTCAAGCCTGTGGGGCGGGAACGCATCATTTCCACGACGCGGCAAATGCGATAGTTATCCATTAGACACTATCGCATTTGCGGCAAAGACAATCAACTGTCTATAAGTTAAAATTCGCTCAAACGATCGACGATCGTGTATTTGTGAATATTTTCGCTGTTTTGGCGTTCGCTTGTCAATCTGTCGATCATCGAACGCATGCTTTGTGCAGGATCTGTTTGGTATGACCAGTTATAAGGTCCGTCGAATTGTAGCTTGGCACCGAAGTATGTTGCTTGCCACCATTTGCCCTTGCTGTCGATATAGCTCAAGTAACCGCCTTGTGCAACCTGCAATGGCTTTTTAAGTGCTCCTGTGAAGCTGTAACTGGAATGGTTGGCAACAGGATCGAAGTATCGCGGCAGATAGAAGTCACTGACTTTGATACCATTGATCGTATAAGCAAACATTTCACACGGATCTGCGACTTCTAGCAAATAACGTACGCGTTGTTTGTTTTTTGGATCAACGCTATTGCCTGCAACCATGCGGTTACCGAACGGGTCAGCCAACATTTCCAAAAGTTCGTGGCTGATTGTGATTGAAAGGTCTGGATCATCCGATGCTTGTACCAAGCTGTAAGGCTGTCCGTGATTGTCCATATGGACACCAGCTGCTCCTGGTGTGCCGATGTCATCTTTGATGTAGATTGGCCAGTAACCTGGTGGCACTTTGCCGTCAGCAAATACATCGACCGTTGCTCTGACATTCCAAACTGGCGAAAAATCGCGCAGCACTTGTTTGCTCAATGCAGCGGCAATTGGCGACAATTCGTTGATGGTGACCTTAGCCGATTGGCTAACTAATGCGACATGGATTGGTAGTGACATATTAGTTACTTATAAGTAATCGATTATGGCACTTGCAACAATTACTTGGTATTTGGACGCGACAACAGTAGCGGATAGTCAGTATTCGCCAATGATCAAAAGCATTACGTTTGGATTGTCTTTATGGCGAAAAGGAGCGTCATTCAAACTGATCGATCGTGTGCAAGACAAAAGCGATGTTCTACATGTTACGATATACATGCGCGAATTTACTGATGTTGAGTATCCTAGCATTGCTATCAGCGAACCAGTTTCATTTAACCGCGCCAACATTGCATTGGACAAGCAGACACCTTGGAACATGGATACCGTTCATTGGTGGAATCGCTTTTTTGGTAACGGACTAGACCTTTCGAGGACAATAACGCACGAGATCGGCCATTGTGTTGGCTTGAGGCACACAACCGTTGTCTCCAGTATCATGGTACAACAAGAAACGGCATTGCCAAGCAAGCCGTCTCCTCAAGACATCACTAATTTTGCTAGCAGAGTTGCAGCACTAGCTGCTGATGCTAGTTTGCGGACGCGACAGCAGCGTTTCTCGACGAGAACAAATCGGTGATAATTCGCTCCAAACAGTTGGGTGTGCTCGTATCAACTACATTGCGTGACAATGCAGTTAGCAATTGTGTCAAGTCGTACGCTGTTGGGATTGTTGTGCCATCACCAGTAACCACTAGTGCCTGATCAGTGCTGGTGTGCTCAATGATCGAACTGATGTTGTCGACATTGACCCAGATTACTTTGTCTTTGTCCGATAGAGATTGAAGTGGTAGTAGTTTCATTTGTTAATACTTAGTTGTCTAGTAGATGTTTGAACTGCGCACCTGTCAACCACCGGCTGTCAGCTTTATTAGCTTGTTGGCTAGTCTGGTGTGCTTAGCGACTAGCCGTTTATAACGAATGTTCTGCTCGGCTACTTTGGCAGTAACAGCTTCGACAATCCAACCGATACGCATCTTTAACGCGGATTCGCCAAGGCATTCCCATACCAAGCGCTTATCTTGCTCGTCATGTAAACTTTGGTCAATGACAGCCAGTTTATCCTGCAAGCGACCAATTCTCCACTTGCGAAATCGACTTTTAATTGTCATCGATCATTACCTTGGTTGTGTTGACGTGAGTCTTGCCGTACGGTTCTAGTCTATTGACCGTAATTGTGCCATTGCAGCCATCCGGTCCTGTTACAAAATACACGTGATCCGCCATCGAATTCAAATAGTGCTGAACATTGAACTGATATACGTGGCGTCCGTCTGGCAGCGTTGCAATGTACGAAGCGTTGCTAATGTATTTTTCGGAGATCGCTCCTGGTGGATCCAATTTGCCGTTCGCCTGGTTATGACCATTGGGGTCCCAACCACACCCTGTTAACGTGCATGCGCACAATGTTACTGTCAATAGCGCTTTGATTACGCCTGTCTTGCAGAATTTGGTAGCCATACTGATTGTTTTTGTCCTAGGTTTGGATTTTGGTTGTAAGTTGCAAACAACTTCTTGATGTAACTGTAAGCGACTGGGTGATAGTTGCAAGCGTCAATGCCAACATCGGTAGTGTATCCGAAGTTTTGATCGTCAGATACGAATTTGCGACATGCATGAACGTGTCCGTACAAATGCCACGATCCTCGGTGTGCTCCGTCCCATGCCCGCAGCGGATAGTGATCGAGAATGATTTTCTGGTGTCCATTAAACGCCTGTGGATCAGGCACCGACAGACAAACACGGTCATCGACGATCACGCGTAACTTGTTGTAACCAACTTTGCGATTGACTTCGTTGACAACAATCGTCAGCTTACCACGATCGTCATGATTGCCAAGAATGAAGTTCAGCTGACCATTGATCGTTGAAAGAATGGAACCAATGTCGTCTAGCGCGGCTCTAATGTTATCTCGTACCAGAAACGTGTCACCGAGAACGTACACAACATCGTTTGGTGAGATGCTTTGATTGAAATTATCAACGATTTGTGCGTGCATATCACCGAGATCGGTGAATGGGCGACGACACAGCTCGATAATGCGAGCATACCTCATGTGCAAATTGGCAGT
>ERZ724505.675-NODE-675-length-21095-cov-23.666540_pt1 | contig 21095 bp, 17 predicted proteins | sample MGYA00376038_ERZ724505 | MGnify/ENA primary metagenome ERZ724505 (study PRJEB28724, sample SAMN07190884) | wastewater metagenome | isolation source: effluent of sewage treatment plant in Hong Hong | place: Hong Kong | collected 2016-03-17 ...
GGGATGTAGCTGGTGACGTATGAGGCAGGTGCCTTGCCATCCATGCCCCACACGTAGATATCGAGCGCATTCCGAGCCAAGTCGCCGTTGTGCGGCCGGTTCGCGCCGAACTGACAGTACCGCGCGAGCGTGCCGCTCCCGGCTGAATCCACGTAGGAACACCGAGTCCATGATCCAGTGACGTAGGTGCATGGCGTGCAGCCCCAAACCGCGCCGTCGAACCCGCACACGTCCATTGTGTCGCTAGCCGAGACGCCCTTCACGTAGATGGAACAGGCAAGACCATCACCGAGAGCCCCGGTGTTCCACGTCTGATACCAGTCGCTGAACTGCCCCGTGGTGCCGGTAGCCGGAATCTGCACACGGTCGGCCGTAGTGGTCCCGTCTGGGGCAACTGCTTGGTCGGCGGTCACAGTTGGAGTGCGTGGAGCCGCATCTTGCTCTTTCGTCCATGCCGCATTGTCTACTTCCTGCGAGCGCAGAACAGAATTCGTCCCTGCCGACTCCACCAGCAGCCCCAGCACGCCCTGCGAGTCGTACTCCACGCGGGGCTGGTTGCTGCTGCACACCACGAGGTCGCCGTTCGCGATGCCGGTTGTAGTGAGGCCGCCCGTCGTGGTCTTCGTGCAGGTGCCGTTGCTGGCGCGGGTGAATGTCAGCGCCTCGCCCTTCGCTCCGGTGGGCGTCGTACAGGCGCACGGCGCGCCCATGCCAGCGCCACCAGACGGAGCGAACTCGAAGAAGGCGTAGCCCCGAGTTCCCTTCCGCCCACCCGGAGTGCGGACCCCCGGCAGCCGGTCCACGCGGACGACGCGCGAGTTCGAGGCGGAGGGGCCGCTCGCGATCTCATTCTTGAACTCGGAGCGATCTCCGCGAATCGGCTCCTGCTCCCACGAGCCGTGCTCCTCTGGCACCTCCTCAAGCGTCGGAGCTGAGAGCCACTGACGAGGCTCCTCTGGGCGCACAACCGCCCTTGGAGCGCAGGCCACCAGAAGCAGTGTCGAGAACCAGAGGTATCGCATGACTCAGAAGATCGGCTTCTTGCGCGGGGTCTTCATGAACTTGCAGGTGCCCGCAGTGGTCACCGCCAGCACGGACACGTGAAGATCGTTCTTGTCAAGAAGGATCATCACCTTGTCCTTGTTGTTGGTGAAATCGACCATTTCCATACTCGAAGTGGCCGCCGTGACGGTCCCTCCGAATACTGAAGTAGTCGAGGACACGTACACGTCAGTCGTACACTGCATGAGCACCTGGCTCCCGGCAGTCCACGTCGCCGAGCCCGTAGTGCAGCTCGCGGTCGAAGCGGCGGCTCCGGTCGCGGTAGTGAGGGTACAGACCACCGACTCGGAGGCCAGCGCCGGGCCAGCGAAGACGGCGAACAGCGCCAAGGTGACGATCATCTTCTTCATCGGCTCTCCAGTTTTTGTGCTTCCGTCTGAATCTGCTCTTCGTTGACATCCTGCCGACCATCCGGCCTACTCGGATTTGTACCACCAGGACCACCCGGCCCGCCAGCAGGCACTTGCGTCGCCATCTGGAGAATCTGGACCTGCTGGGGCGTCATGGCCAGCGCCTTCGGACCCAGAATCGCCGAGAAGGCGAGGCGCTGCTGGTACGTCAGGGGCTTCTGCCACACCGCCAGCCGCTCGCCGATCTTCTGCTGGAGATCCGCGTAGGTCGCCGGGTAGACCGCCTTGAGCGCGTCCACCTGCTCCTGAGAGATGTAGCCGTTGGCCATGTTCTTCAGGACTCGAGCGGGGCTCTCGACGGCTTCCTTGTAGCGGTTGAAGCGGTCCAGATCAGCCGCCGAGGGCTGCCACTCGGGACGCACGGAGGCAGGCATTCCCTCGTAAGGGTCCTTCGGCATCTTGGAGTTGAGGAACTGCGCGGCGCGAAGCATCGTCATCGCGGCAAGGCCCGATGTCTCGGAAGCCGAGCTGGTGATCTCCGGTGGAATTCGAGCGTAGGCGGCCTCGGGATCCGCGAGAATCTGACGATTCAGGTCCCTGAACTTCTCGAACTCTTTGGCCGACAGGGTAGACCCCTGTGGACCCTTCCGCCCCGGCGCGGTGCCGAAGAGGCCGTCGATGGCGCTCTGCGTAGCATCGTCGCGCTGCTGACCTGCTCTTTGGAGCGCATCAAGCGCCGAAAGTCGCTGCCCGATGCCTGCCATCTGCTCCGGCGACTCCGGCTCCATGCCGATTTTCGACAGATACTCAGGTCCCACTCGCGACATGGCCAGGTTCGCGTGAGTGTCCAGCGTCGCCTCGGGGCCCTGGATGAGCGCCGCCTCGACGGTATTGCGGAACGCGCCGAACAACTCCGGAGCCACTGCCATGCGCTGCGTCAGGTTCCGGTGGAGCGACTCGGCCACCGACTGCATGAGGTCCGACTTGCCGAGTTGACTCAGCGTCTCGCCGAGCATGAAGCCGCCGCGCTTCCGAAGCGAGTGCGTGCCGATGGCTACGGCGGCTCCGGGCGCTCCACCGAAGTAGGCACCCGCGGCGAGTTCCTTGAAGCCGAGTCCGCGCGCCTTGTAGGACTGGGTGGCGTCCTCAAGCCCGTTGGCGAACGCGGAGATCGCCGCGTAGCGCTTGTTCAGCTCGCGGAGTGACTTCCCGATGTCGCCGGTCGTCTCCGGCACGCTGTCCATGATGGCATCGCGGAGAGCCTTGCGAGCATCGTTGAGAACGTCGGCGCGAATCGTGGTGGCATCTTGTGCGCTGGTGCGCCACGTCTTCTGGAGGTCCCACAACTCGCGCTGAGTCAGCTTCCGCGCCGAGGCCTCCCCCAGCACCTGCTCCACCTCGGAGACGGCAGCGTCAGCCAGGGGGTTGCGCGTGTAGGGCTTAATCGCCTGCATCACCTTGTTCGCCACGACGGGGTAGTTGGGCGGACGGACGTACTGGGCCTTGTCGAGCTTCTCGGACATCTGCTCCCAGATGCGATCTTCCGCCCCCTTTGCAGCAGCCACCGACTCGTCAGAGAGCGAGGTGGCGCGATTCAACACGCCCTCTTCTCGAGCAACGCGAGCGATGTCGTCCTCGAAGGTGCCGAACTTCTTGGCCCAGCTCTTCGATTCGATCATGCTCAGACTGGTCTTCGTCCCGGCCTCTTCGAGCGTCTTGCTCAGAGCGCCGCCGCCGATCTTCTTCAGAAGCCCACTCGCGCCCTTCGCGACAACCCCCATGCCGAAGTCCATCACAGCGCCGGTCGCTGCCGACTCGAAGACGTTGGCAGCCAGCTTCTCGGCAGTCAGCGGCTTGTTCTGAAGAATCGACTCGTTGACCGCTTCGTTCAGCCCCAGCGCAGAGCCCTCGAGTGCGCCCGCAGCAGCCGTCCCGAGGAGTCCCGCGGCACGGAGGGGCGCGGTAACCGGCGCGAGCAACTTGGCGGGGCCGAGAAAGCCCACACCCGTACCAACAGCCGCGGCGACCGGGTTCTCAGTGCGACGAAGCTCCTGCCCCTTTCGAGCCTCATCCACCGACTGACCGGAGCCCGATGCGTTGAGGCCGGTGACGATGCCTTCGCCCAAGCCGAGCGGAAGCGCGGTACGCACTGCGGCCTCGACTCCGGCCTGAATGGGATGCCGAGCCGCCTCGACCTGATCCATCGAAGCAGGGACGTAGCCCTTCTTCCGAGCCTGATCAGCGAACTGATCGGCCACCTCGACGAAGGAGCCATCTGGCTTCTTGTAGAGGCTCATTCCACCGCCACCTCTGGAAAGTCACCCTCACCCGAGGGCGTAGAGCCGAGGTCGCCAGCCGTAGCATTAGCCGCAGTCTCCTCGTCGATCTTCAGCGCCGCCTCGGCCTTCTTGATCGCCTCTTCGATGCCAGGGACCGGATCGAACCGGCCGCTCCGATCGTTGATGAGCGGGAGCAGCGCCTCTTGCTCTGGCTTCTGGAGCGACGACCCGGCGCGAAGGCGAGCGATCTCGAACTGGCCCGCCTGATACTGCTTCAGCTTGCCGTTCTCTTCGGAAGTGAGTTGCTCAGCACCCGCGCGGCGCATCCGGTCGAAGAGGCCGCTGTTCTGAGCCAGCTCCTTCATGTTCTGGAGCGTGGAGATCATCAGCTTCGTGTTGGCCACCCGAGCCGCAAGCTGGGGGCTCACGGCGCGACCCTTCCCCCCAGCCCCGCCCTTCGCCTTCATCGACATCGCGAAGCTCTGCGCGTTGAGGTGGTTGATCTGCGCCTGCTTCAGCCGCGCGTCCTGCGCGTCGATGGCGGTCTGCCGCTGGTAGTCAGAGATGTTCTTCGCGGCGCTGGCGCGAATGGCGAGCGCGGCCTGCTCGGCCTGAATCTTCAACTCCGGCTGTGCGTAGTTCTTCGCGTTCAGGAGAAGCTGGTCAGCGAGGTTCTCCTTCGCGGTCGCCACGGCGGCGTCGTAGGCCTGCTTGCCTCGGAGCCCCTGCGCCTCGGCCATGGCGATCAGGTTGTTCTGCATGTTCGCCGCGTCGGAGAGCGCGCCGCGCTTCCGCTGGAGATCGCTCGCCTGCGCCTGGATGTCCTGCTCCACCAGCGAATCGAGACGCTGGAGCCACTGCATCCCCTGTCCCGTGAAGCCGAAGAGGGCTCCAGCGATGACTGCCGCCGCCTTCTGTCCGTCGCTCTTGTTGTTCCAGAAGCGGTTGGGGTCGATGCTCTGCTTCGAGAGGTCGAGCACCTGCGCCTGAAGATTCTGAAGACTCTGCTCCCGCTGACGCATCACCCCCTCGAACGCGGCCTGCCGCTTCGCCTCATCGGCCGAGAGCTGGTCGCGCAGGTCCATGCTGTGCTTGATGGCCTCGGCTTCCTTCGCCGCCTTCTCCTGCGCGAGCCCCGAGCCCGCCGCGATGAGCGCCTGCTGCTCTCGAGCGGCTTGCTTGATCTGTTTCTCGTAGTCCGACTCGGGAGAAGGTGCGGGAACGGAGCCAGTCCCCGGCACCTTGCCGCTGATGGACATCGAGCCACCGCCCTGCGGAGTAGCAGGGGGCTGTACGGGGGGCTGCGCCGGAGGAGGTGCGGCGGGCTGGTCAGCGGTGAGCGGGTCGAGCTGACGAGACTCCGCAGTCGCCTGCCGGACAGAGGCAGGCGTGAGCGCCTCGTACATCTTGTCCACGAAGGTCGAGGAGCCGTTGGACGGGTCGTTCAGCGAGGGAATCGTTCCGAGGGGCCCCTGAGGAGCGCCGGGGCGAACGGCAGCATCTCCGATAGCGCGCTGCTCCTCGGGGCTGTAGGTGCGGCCGGGGTCAGGCATCGTCGCGGCCTGCGCCGCCGCAGCCGCGTTCAGCGCGGGGTTCGAGCCCTCGGGGCTCGGTCCGACGATCAGCGAGCGCAGCGCGTTCTTCGGAATCGGCCGACCCGTAGGCTGCTCGGCTCCTGGATTCGGAGGGAGGCTCGCAGCGTCCACGGCATCGTTCGCGCTCTTGCTCGCCGCCTCGAGATCTGACGACATCGCGCCGCCCCCGCCACCGCCTCCACCGCCGCCACCGCCACCGCCGACGAACGTGGTGTCCTCGGTGTTCGACATCCCCTTCTGCGAGGGCGCGGGCATCGGCTTGAAGTCAGTCTCAGGTGAGCCCTGGTCGCGCTTCGGAGGGGCGACATCGGCGGTCGCCGGGGGCTCGTTGATGTCGTAGCCGTGCTTCTTGAGGCGCTCCTTGATGAACCCCACCCGGTTCTCGGGGGAGGTGGTCAGGAGCATCTTCTTCTCCTCGGGCGAGATTACCGAGTCGGCGATGAAGTCGAGATTCTTCGAGATGGCATCGACCGAGCCCGCGGTGATGCGCTTCGTCTCCGGCGAGCCGTCGCGCTCGTTCAGCTTGCTGGGCTGGTCGCTCTTGGACTGCGCCGTCTTCTTGACGGCCTCCCAGTCAGCGTCGCTCATGCCGCCGCGAACGATGGTGTGCGGCACCCCGCCCACCACGTAGTCGAAGCTTTCCATGCGCTTGCTCTTGGGGGCCACCTTGTCAGCCTGAGCAGCGAGCGCTTCGCGGAAGTCCACCTTCTTTTTCTTGTTGTCGGCCATTTACTTCTTGCCCCCTGCGGTGGCTGCGGTCCCCATCAGACCTGCGCCCGACTGCATCGTCTTGTTCACGAGGTCCATGTCCTGCGCGTTCTTCTTCGCGAGTAGTTGGTAGTAGGTGACCTGACGGTTCGTCAGCGCCTGATCTCGAGCATTCTGGAGGTTCATGCCCGCCTGCGCGTACATCTGACGAAGCGCCTCATCCTGCCGAGCCGCCGCCAGCCCGTTCTGCGACTGGTAGCCTGCGCTGTTGAGGTCGTTCCCGCGGAGCCCGCCAGCCAGGCCGCCCTGAGCCGCCTGCATTCGCATGACCTCGGCCAGCCGCGCCTGTCCGGCGTCGCCTGCGAGGCCACCGCCCACCTGCCCAGCCTGCATCATCGCAGCACGGCCGGGCGCACCCATCGCGGCAGCGGCCAGCGCCGACTGACCTGACTGCGCCAGCGCCCGCTGAGTCTGGAGCGCGGCGAGCGACGGTCCCTGCTGCATTGCGCGCATCTGCGCGAGAAGCGCGAGCTGCGCCCCGCGAGACTGATCCGCGATGCCCGCGTTGTAGGGGTTGCCACGAGGCCCCTGGTTCGCTCCGGCGCGCATGATCGCGTCGAGGGCAGCGGCGTTGCGAATGTCGGGATTCATCCCGAACGAGCCTGCGAGCGCTCCGGCCTCGTTGAAGCCTCGAGTGGGGTGAGGACCACCGCCACTGGCCTGAGTCGCCTGCGCGGGACCCCCGGTGCCGTTGATGAAGGTGTCCCACCAGAGCTTGAGCGGATCTGGCCCGCCAGGGCCGTTGACGTAGGTATTGGCGGCCTGCTGCGCGTCAGGGACGCTTCCGCCGAAGAACTGGTTGGCGTCCTGTGGAGAGAGATTAGGCATGGTCCTTACTCCCGTCGTTCGCGGTCAAGCCGCCGCCACCGCCCCCGCCACCGCCGCCCATCCCGGCCCACGTCGAGAGCCCCGTGGTGAATCCGTTGACGCCATTGTTCGCGAGCTGCGTGTACAGACCGCGCATCTGGTCGTTGAAGCCGAGACGGGCGCGGGCAATCTCTGCCGCACGGTCAGACGCCCCGACATCCTGACCCAGCATCCCGTTGAGGTAGAAGCCCTTCATCTGATCCTCGAGCGCGCGGTTGCCGAGCGTATTGCCCGCCATGCCCTGGGCCTGCGCGATGTCCTGCTGCTGCTGCTGCTGAAGCATCTGAGCCAGCATCGACTGCGCAGCCTGCTGTTCCTGAAGCTGGAGCATCTGCTGATCGCCGGGGAGCCCTCGAGCGATGTCCTGCTGCCCCTGCTGAATCCCGCGCAGGGCGGCACCGGCCGACTGGCCGCGCATCGTCGATCCGAGGCTGGACTGCTGCGCCTGTGCCTGGCCGTAGGCGTTGCGAAGCTGCTGCTGCGCCTGCGAGCTCGGATCGCCTGCCGCCTGCGCCTGAAGCGCCTGAATGACGCGCTGCTGCTCGAGCCGCGCCTGATCCTGATTCGTGGTGTTGTAGCCGACCGGCGCGGGGCTGGAGTTCAGCCCGCGACGGAAGTAGTTGTACCAGTACGAGTCGCCCCCTGGAGGGGTTCCTACGTTCCCCTCCGTGGTGCCCAGCGAAACGGGCTGACCGCCGCCCTGCGTCGAGTAGGGATCAACCTGGTCGTAGCTGAAGACAGGCGCGTTCGGGTCCGGCATTTAGAACCTCTGTGATGACGGCATCTTGAAGAAACCACCCTTCACGCCCACCTGCAAGGTCAGATCGACCAGACGCAACCTGGGGTTGGTGGTCGAGTAGAACAGAACGCCGATCTTCAGCGACTCGCACTTCTGCTTGGCCAGATGATGCTGAAGCTGCTCGATGCCCGTGGCGCTAGAGGCAACCGTGACTGCGGCCGTCTCTGCGGTAGGTGGAGAGGTAGGGTCGAAATTGAAACCCAGCGCGATCTGCGCGTTGATGTCTGCGGACGCCGAGCCATTGAACAGCATCAACAGCCGGTAGACTCGCTGGAACCCCTGAATGCCAGCAAGCGAGAGCCACTGCGTCTCGGTGTACCCTGGGACAGTGGCCTGAACGATAGTGGCCCCGGAGATCACCCAGTCAGTCGAAGCCGTGACATCGGTGTACCGGAGAAGCGGGGTAGAGGTGTTGTAGTTCGTCAGCGTGTAGTAGCGATCATCCGCGTAGCACGCATCGACGTTCTGCATTTGCGTGAAACGGGTCCACTGCCTCCACTGGTAGTCCCACACGAGCGCGGTGCCACTCGACTGGTAGAAGCGGATCTGCTGCTTCGCGTCGCCTGCCACAGCGATGACCGTCCCGCTGACCAACGAATCTACCTCTGCGCCTGCCTGCCTGCCGTCCGGAGAGAGGGCGAGCGCCAGATTTCGGCCGATCAGCCGGATCCCGAAGGGGGAACGGAACCACACGCCCTCGGGACCTCGAGCGATGGACTTGGGGGAGTCCCACGAACAGCCCGTCTCAGTGACCACCGAACTGAAGTCGCTGTACTGCCCCGCAGTGCCGGTAGGAGCAGGCCCCTGGCCGCCGATGACACCCACACCGTTCTCACAGAGCACGACGAGGCGATCGTCCATCTCCTTCGAGCCAACCACTCGGCCCTTGTCGGAGGGCACCTGCATCTGGTGCGTAGGGTCGCCCGAACTGAACTCGACTCCGTAGCCAGGAGTCGTCTGCTTGCTCCAGTGGATTCGGCTCCCGTCACCACAGCCCGAGAGAACGAGTCGCTTCTGGAAAACGGAGACGTGGCGACACGCCGGGGCAGGAGTGTTCGGAAGCACGCCGCCAGCGGTGTAGAGCTGCTCGCTCAGGATCAACTCAGGGTCGCTGGTGATGTACGTGCCATCCAGCTTTGACGCCAAGTACAGCGCGGTGTTGGTCCCCAGCGCTGGAGTTCGGTACATCACGACCTGGTAGTTGGCCTTCTGACTCGGAGGCAGAACCACTGCTGCGATTGGAATGTAGTAGTTGCCCGAACCGCCCGTGACGCTGAACGTGCGCTGATTCGACGGGGCTGATTCGTGCCAGTTCCCCTGCGCATCTTCCCACCCAACTGTGAAGCAAACCGTGTATGAAGTCGTCGCGTTCGGGAGCTGGTAGCCTCCTGTGCCAGCGTTCACCAGCGCGGCGGTCGTGTCGATCTCAGGCCCGTGGTGGAAGCCCTCCTCGACCATGTTCGAGCCATCGTAGATGTACGGGCAAGCCCCCGCGAGAAAGGTCAGCCCGTTGATTTCTTCATGCTGAAGCTGTGACTGGAGGTTAATACTGACTCGATGAACTGCGATCGGGGTGTCGTTGCTGCTGCCCGCGATGCGGAGGTCCGTCTCCGTCTTGAGGTAGGCAAAGTCAATCGTGTTGCTGTTGACGACCGTGTTTGGGACTCGAGTGCTCAGATTCCACCGGTTCGAGTCCAGAGCACCTTCCCCGTAGTCGATACGAGCAAGCACCTGCCACGGAGCCCCCGTGTTGCCCGCTACTCCGAGGTTGTTCAGCGCCTCCGTCAAGTCGATCAAGTAGTGAGTGATCTGGTAGTTCGCCGAGAGAAAGAACATCGGCAGGTAGAGACGCGACTGCACCGACGCGATGCGTCCGGCAATGAGCCACGGACCACTCGAGGCGCACTCAGTCAACGCGCCATAAGTATGCGAGAAACGCGAGAGCCGCATCGTAGAGACGGTCATCGCGCCCGGACTGCTGGTCGCATCGAACGCCAGAAAGATCTGCGTCGTGGAGTTCTCGTAGGCCACGATCCTACCCACGGTGCCGGACGGGGCAGTACCTACGGTGGACTCGGCTGAGACACCAATCGAGGTGTCGTAGTTCATGGCCTTCGCCACAGCCGTTCCGATTCCGTAGAAAGCGTGCAGCTTGTAGCCCGAGCCGTAGTTCGAGAAGAGGCAGGTGAGCGTCGTGATCGCGGCGGAGGCCGTGCCGCTGTTGGTGTTGATGACGGTGAACCCGTCTGACGTACTCAGACTCCTGAAGAGAATGGTTGTGCGAGCGGCCGTCGCGTCGCGAATGACGACACCCAGCTTCGCGCCATCAGCCGAGTAGGCGGCATCAAACATCGCGGAATCAACCGCGGTACCTTCGATGGTGCCGCCCGTGGCTGCGGTAGTCTGAACGTTATTGACGGAACCCACGCCAGTGGAAGAGAGCGACACGACTTTGAGGGACCACGACACCCCACCACTGACGAATGAGGCGAAGTAGAGATACGTGGTCTTACCCGTCGAGTAGGCAATCCTGGGCTTCGTCAGAACGTTCGTGCCGTCTGAGAGCAGCCCGTCCACGACCTTGAAGCCCGAGGCATCGTCGTAGATGGCGTACTTGATGGTCTGCTTCCCCGAAGCAGGATCTCGAGTCTCAGCGGCGTAGTACCGATAGCCGTCAACGATCGCGAAGTCGTAGCTACCGTCGTAGAACGGAGTACCAGCCCCATACGCGGTGCCTTTGCGATCCACACCCATCACGCGATCGGCGACCATGCCCGCTCTGCGGAATCGAAAGGGGCTGGTGAATCCAGTGACCGTTTGAGGGTTGCCCACTGGCGACGTGCTCCCGCCAGATCGAACTCGGTGAAGCCCGCCTCCCAGCGCGCCAACGGCGTCGCCGCGGCTCTCGATGTGAGCGATGCCCTTGTGCGTAAAGAGCCGTTCGCCCTGGCGAACCGGAATTGCCGCCAACAGCGAAGAGAGCGAAACCAGCGACTGGCCGCCTCGAGTAGCAACGGTACTCAGGTCATCGAACTCAACGTTGTCGGCCACCGCGAGCTTGCTGGGGATCGCGATGAGCGGATCTTCTTTCTTCTGAAGACCGCCCGACATGTTCAGGTGAACGAGCTGCTTCTGGAGGCTCATCAGGATTCCGTGTCGAAAGAGATGCCGTCGAGACTGAAGTAGGTGTACCACGTCGCCGAGTCAGCCGCGACCACCTGAACGACACCGCCGCTCGTCACCTCCAGGCGAGCGAACTTGTCGTTGGCCATCACGGCGAACTGCGAGTTCTTCGCCGGTCGATACCCCTGCGGCAAGTAGAAAACTGCGGTGGAGAGGGCCGCTGCACCGCGAGATGCGAGCCCGCGCAGGTAGACGCGCCCCAGCGGATCCTTCTTGTACGACGTAGGCTGAAACACGGCCGTCGAGTAGTCCGAAAACGAGTTCTGAAACGTGACTGCCTGCCACTTCTCTTTCTGAACGAATGGCTGAAGCACATCGACCGCGGCGCGCAGTACGACCAGAATCGCGTCCAGGGCTCGCTGGACGGGGCCGTTGTCTACGCGAGGCACGTCCCCCAGTTGAGGCAGTGGGGGTGTGCGGTTGAGGCGCGCGACCATCCGTTACCTCCAGAGGAAGTCGGACTCCAACTCAACCAGCTCGAAGTCCACGGCCCTCTTGGGGGTGGCCATGTCTCGAGCCTCCTTGGCCTCGCGGATCTCCTGCTCGATGCGAGCGCGCTCCTGCATCAGCGCAGTGACACTCGACTCTTCCTTGAGGAGCGCTTGGATGGCCGCGTCGATGACGATGTATTTCTCCCAGCCGTTGGGGTACGACACCGAGTCCGACCCGGCCGTGAGAACCGTAGCCTCTGGCGCGTACAGGATGGAGCCCGAAAGCCCGCCTACGTCGGAGGGATACAGCCGAAGGTTGCTGCCCACGATGGAGTACCTGGGGAGCAGGTCGGGGCGCATCTCACGGTAGGCGTTGCGCTCGGAACGCTCGTACCGGAGAAGAGAGCGCCACGCACCCTGGAAGTTCAGGTCCACGCCGTAGAGTTTGTAGAACCCAGCGGGAAGCGCGTAGTCAGCGGTCCCGCTGACGGTGGTGAAACTCGAGGTCGAGGAGACGTACTCCTCACCCATCGCATCCACGAGCATCCCGTGAAGCTTCTGGTTGGCCTCGTTGATCCACGCATCGAGGCCGGTCGCTGCGTCTGCGATGAACGAGGAGCCCACCATGTCCGCACGCTCGCGAACTCGCGAACGAAGTGTCGTGAGCGTGACGGTAGCCATAGGTGGGCTCCTCGGTCAGTTGTTAGACGTTGGCGGGCTTGGTGTGGCTGTCGCCGAACGTCACCTTGATGTGCAGCACGTTGTCCGCGTTCGCAGCAGGCCACTCGGCCGCCACGGCAGCACTGGTGATGCAGTTGACGGTGAGCGTGCGGGTGGACTGCACGTAGGTTCCGACCTGCGCCCAGGTGTTGCCGATCGCTGCGAGGCGAAGGTGCGCCTTGGCTTCCAGCAGGTCGAGGTACTTGTGACCGGCCGAGAAGACGATGGTGTAGACGCCCACACCAGTGCGGGTGACGACTGCACCGCGGCCTCGAATACCCGAGGCGACGGGGGTGGTCGCGCCGTTCGTCGGAATCGCGAACTCGAACTCGACCTTGGAGGGGTTGGCGTTGCGCGACTCCCCGTAAAGCTGACGGATTCCCATGATGTGTCTCCTTGTGGAGAGAAGAGGGGAGGGGCCGAAGCCCCTCCCCTCAGCTCAGGATTACGTGGGCAGCGTCGCGACCATGTTCGCCGCGGGCTTGTAGCAGAGCAGGTTGCCGTAGAAGCTGAACCGCGCCTCGAAGCGATCCGCCTGGTACTCGCGAGCCATCCCGCCGTCCTGGCCAGCATCGCCCTTGTTGATCATGTCCCCGAGGTACTTCAGCTCCCAGGTGTTCAGGGTCAGGATGCGCGCGTAGCCGACCGGCGCGTTGCGATCCGCGTACACCTTGACGGTGCCGTTCGGGCCGCGCAGGCGGATGGACTCGAAGCCCACGTCACCGACCTGGGTATACTCGGCGTCCACGCGCGAGCCGAGCGCCAGCTTGAGGTTCTTCTCGTCGGTGAACGACGTGAAGATGTGGCTGGGATCGCCGTCCTCGCGAGCGAGCGCCGCGAGCGCAGTGATGTAGCCTTCCTCGGGCTGGTAGCTCGAGATGTCGAGACGCTGACCGGCGAGACGGGTCGCATCGACCGAGCGATCCGTGCCCCAGAAGTTGTCGCCGCCCGTAGGAGCAGTGACAGGGTTCCACGCCTCCATGCCGGAGATCTTCAGCATCGAGCCGATCGCCGTGGTAGCGCCAGCGGGACGATCGCCCTTGATGAACAGCCAGTCGCCGGTCGCCGCGGAGTCGGTGTTCGCGTTGACCACGAAGGTCCCCGCCGAGCGGTTGACGCTCGTGACGTAGCAGCCGGTGCCCGAGTTGCGGAGTGCGGCGGTCTTGGTCGAGCCGGTCGAGACGACCAGTTCCATGCCGACTTCGATCTGCGTGATGGCTTCGCCGACCGTGAAGGTCGTACCCGAGACGTTGGTGAGCTGACCGATCTCACCGAGACCCGAGCCGTAGATGTCGCGGCCGAAGTCGTTGCGCATCGTCTGAAGGGTGCCGTCGATGAGCTGGGTCGCCGCCTTCACGAACGCAGCGTTGTTCTTGCCTCGAGCCGCCAGGAGAAGCTCCTGCTCGATCGACGCCATCGCGTAGTTCTTCACGCGGCTGATGGTGAAGTTCACGTCGAGGTTCTTGCCCACGTCACCGGCAGGCGAAGCCGAGGTGCCGTTGATCGCCGCGCGGCCCTGGGCAGTCGCGAACGCGGCAGAGCGCGCCAGCGAGTTGCCGTAGGTGATCGCGTGAACGATGCTGCGGCCCTCGAAGCCACCGGACTTCGGAACGAGCGCGAACAGCGGGTTCTTGTCGTACACCGCGTTCTCGAGATCACGCGAGGTGTACAGGTACTTCAGGATCTTGTCAGCAGTGGTAATCGTTGCAGCCATTGTGAGTCACCTCATGGCGACTCACAATGGAGTCGCCGGGTTACTCGAGATCGGCCAGTCGGCCTTCTGAGAGTGCCGCGAGGCGCTCTCCTCGAGTCTTGAGAACGGACTTCACCGCAGCGGGTGCTGTGGTGTTGGAGTTGGTCAGCGTCCGGGGGGTGTCCGTTCCGGCAGAAGGCTGTGACTCTGGGGCCTTCGCGGGTACTGGAGCAGAAGACGCGGGGGTCGTCAAGCCCTGAATTCGCTCCCACTGCTTTTTCGTCAACGGCACGTCGCCGGAGCGCAGCCGAGCCTCGTAGACCTCGGCGGCGAGCTTGACGCTCTCCTCGAAGTTCGAGCCCGGCAAGTCCCCGAATTGACGATGGTAGTCGAGGAGAACGCCCTCCACTCCATCCAGCGCCTCAAGTGCGTTGATGTAGGAGAACTTGGAGTCGTCCTTGAGCATCGTCTTCATCTGCCCGAGGGTCTGCGACCGGGTGACCTGGAAGCGCTCCTGCTCGCGCTCCTGCTTGAGCCGCTCCACCTCGGCCTTGAGCGTCGCCACGTCACTCGAAGGCTCGGGCGCGGCCTTCTCCTCCGGCTGCTCCTCCTTCATGTTCAGGAGCGCCTTGGTGTACTGGGTGTGATCGAACCCGAGCGCACGAAGCGCCGCCACCGGATCGCCTGCCTTGCGAGCCTGCGCGATGCGCTCAGCTTCCTGCGGAGTGAACGCGGCCAGGAGGTCGTTCTGGGGCTTGGCGGCCTGTTCTGCCTGCCGCTTCGCGGCCTTCTCTCGAGCCAGCTTCAGCAGCGCGGGCTCCTCGGATTTCTGAGGCTCGGTCTTCGGCTCAGCCGGGACCGCCTCCGTCTTGGCGGGTGTGGGGGTGGCCTCGGGCGAAGGAACAATGCCCTCCTCCTGAAGCGCCTTCGCGAGCGCTCCTTCGATCATGTCGTCCGATCGACGAGAAGGCGGAATGTACGGGGTCGCTGCGGGGGTCTGCTCTGGGTCAGCCACGGTTTCTCCTGGGTGTGGTGGTGCTTCAGCCGCCCACGACGGGCGGGGTCATCGGGATGATGGGCGGGGGAACGTTCAGCGTGTTGGTGATGTTCGGAGCCCCTCCTGGCATCGGCGGCGGAGCCATCGAGGGACCGCCCGGCATCGGGGGAGCCGCGGGACTCGGCGCTCCGGGCATCGGAGGACCACCGGGCACGGGGGGCGGGGCCATGAGGGCGGCCTTCTGCGAGGTGGCGTTGTCGATGAGGTTCCGCAGCAGCGCGAGCCGATCTTCGGGGCAGCCTCGGTGCCGAGCGTAGAGGTACTGAGCCACGCCACGCTGAATCAGCATGTCGAGGTTCTGGTAGGGCTCGAGCGGGAGCAGCTTGCCGTCATCGAGGACCGCGCTGATGGTTGCGTCCACGTCATCGACGATGGCGTTGGCCAGATTCGTTTCGGCTTCGATGTCCGGCATGTCGAGCAGGCGGAGGGCCACGTCCTCGGTGATCTTGTTCGGGAAGTCGGCTCGCAGCTCCTTGACGTACTGCTTGCGCGCTGCCGGGGTCTGCGGGAGAGACGACGCAGGGAACATCTGCATCACGTAGTCGTCTCGCTCGAGGTCCACATCAGCCCAGTCCACCTCAAGCAGATCGCGGCGTCCCGGCACGAGAACCTTGTACGCCTTCCAGCCGTACTGCTTGGTGATCAGGTCGATCGCCAGCTCGGTGTAGTCGAGGAAGAGCTGCTCCCAATCCTGGTGACTCGGAGCGAAGCGCTCGCTCTCGATGTCACTGTACTCGCGCAATGCCACCGCGGCATCGAGCCCGCTGGGCTTCTTGGCAGCGGCCGACAACTCGCTGATGCCGACCTCCTGAAACGCCTGCTGACGGAGCTGGAGGACGTAGTTGAACTCCTCCTGAGCGATGGCGTTGTTGTTGTCCACCACCGGAGGCGAGCCGACATACTGAACGATGTCGCCGCCGTCGCGATTCGTCAGGTGCGAAGCCACGACCTTCGAGCCGACATGCACGAAGATGCGCCCCTTTCCCTTGCGATGCATCTGCGAGGAGATGGAGCGAACGGCGCGGTTCAGCTCGACCTGAATGGGCTGCACCGTCTCGATGACGCCCTTGCCCCAGAAACCCGTGGTGCGACGCTTGAATCGGAAGATGGCGAACGGGAACTTGTCGATCTTCCACGGCTCGCTGTAGAGAACGCAGCCGCTGATGGCGATGACGTGCTTCCCATCACCAGCGCCGGGGCCGCTCGGCAGATGCCACGCCTCAAAGACCTCAACGGTGTCCTCGGCCACCTCGGATAGCGCGTTCGCAGACATCTCAGCGCCTTCCTTCTTACCCTCGTCTCGGATCTCATCGGCGCACTTGGGGTACAGCCGGGTCAGCACGTCTCGAGGAACGTACTTGACTCTGAACATCTGCCGAGGCGAGCCGTACTGACCATCGAGATCGTCCACCAGAATCTCGTTAGGGAGCACGCGCTCGCAGCACAGCTTCCCTTCCTTCTCCGGATAAACCTGAAGGAAGGCGGTTCCGAACTCGCAGCCATCCACGAAAACAGGACGCGCCTTCTGGTAAACCTTCGTCTCGTAGAAGAAGCCGCGGCACCACCTCTCCAGGTTGCGAGCCTGGATCTGCTTCTTCCACGACGCACCGGAGGTGAGGAAGGTCGGCTTCGGGCGGTTCTTGGTCACCTTGGCGGTGAGGGTGTCCACGCAGCTTGCGCCGACGTTGAGCGACATCAGGCCAGCGCCGGTCATCAACTGCCGAACGATGCTGGCCCCGAAGTCTCGACCACCCAACGACTCGAAGTCGCAGTTCTCGTAGAGTCGCGCATGGCGCACCATCGTCGCGTGACGCTGACCCGAGTTGTCGAGAATCGCCGCGCCGGTGTCCATGACGGCCCCGGCCATCTCGCCCTCGTCCTCGATCTCCCACCACCGCTGACGGAGGCCCCCGTTGTCGCGCGCCTTGGTGGGCTTTTCCTTGTACGAAACAGCGTCACGGTAGTCGAGGGCCACGGGTCATTCCTCTTCGTAGACGGGCGGGATCGCGTCGCGAACCTCTCCGTACAGGGCTTCCTGTTCTTCAGCGGTACAGCCGTCCTTGCCCAGCACTCCGGGCTTGACAAGTCTCTTCGATTTCACGGGCTTGTCAATGGGTGGTGCGGCTGAAGTTCGACCCAGATGGATCTCCACGTCACCCCAGCGGATGGAGTCCACGCCCTTCTCGCGCAGGAGGTCGATCAGGTCAGAGAGCGTCGAGATCGACTGAATCGTATTCGTCCTCCCACCACTCTCGTTCTTCGCTGCTTCGGGTGAGTCGTTCTTCATCTTCTCTCTCCGTTCGTTCTTCGATGGTTTCCGGCACTTCTTCCTGCTGAAAGTCCACATGCGCCAGCACGCGCCGAAATGCGTAGAGCCCGGCATCGCACTTGTGGTTGGGGAAGCGGGGATCTTCACCCTGGGGCTTGCCGCTGTAGGGATCCCAGTCCGGGTCCTTGGGCAGCGACGCCATCTCCATCGAATACTCCCCGCCCCGCTGGAGCTTGATGCGGCCGGAGAGCAGCTCGTCGTTCATCAGTCGAACGTGCTCGACTTTCTCCGTCTTCTTGGCGGCCTCGAAGACCTGCGAATAGCGACTCATCACGTCCTCGACGTACATGCGACCGCCGCCGCCCGTGTCGGCCACCTTGGCGAGAAAGTTGAAGCCCAGCTTCTCCCAGCGCTGGATCTGCTCCATCACTTCCTCGGCTCGGGCGCCCGCCTTGCTCCAGCTCGCTGCCTCGTAGACCACCTTCTCGCTCGAGTGCCAGCCCCAGGCCACGAGGGCCATGTCGTCGCGGAAGCCCAAGTCCCACCCGAGCACATGGTTCCACCCCGGCCCCCAAGGCTTCGTCTCAGCCAGGGTGAAAGTGTTGCGCACGTCGTTGAACTTGTAGAACAGCACCCCGTCGTCTTTGACCCAGCGCCCCAGGTACTCGCGACGGTAGGTAGGAGTCTCGAGCGTCCAGCCCTTCTTCCTGCGGAGGGCTACCATGTCCTCGGCGGCGACGCGCTGCCAGTCAGGGTTGCCAATCCACCGGGGGATCTTCGGGTTGTTCAGTAGCGACCAGCGGTGGCACGACCAGCCAGCGCCCACCATCTCCTTCTCGTCGTTGCCGTTCTCGTCCTTCCCGCCCGTGGGCACGGTCATGCCCTTCGATGTCCACGTCCCAGTGTCGGGAGCGCTCTCGTCTCCAGTGACCCAGTACCAGAACCCGGTCGGCACGGGGCCGGGCGTACCCTCCATGCACATCGTCCCCTGCAAGTCGAAGAGACAGGGCTCGGCCACGTCTTCGACCAGCGTGCGCAGGAAGGGGCCGAAGAGCTGGCTCTCGAGGATGACCTCCATCAGCGTCTTGTCGCCGCGCTTCTTCTGCGCTTCCTTGTCCTTGTCTGCACCGAGGAGGCGGATCTCGCTCCCGTTGGCGAAGCGAATGGTGAGTTCCGTCTCGTGGGTCTTGATGGGTACTTTGTGACGCGCGGCCACGTCGAGGAACTCCTGCCAGAGAAGCTGCTTCGAGCGCAGGCGGCTGATGCCCCAGATGCGGATGAGCGCCCGCGGGTGCTCCAGGCAACGCATCGTGCAGTAGCGCGCCCACATCGAGGTCTTCCCTGCGCGCCGAGTGCACAGGGCTGCTTTGTTCCGGCTGGGGTCGTCGATGAACGCGAGCTGCTCGGCGAACAGCTCGGCTCGGATGGCCGAAGAGACGACGCCCGCCTTCTGACGCTCTACTGCGCGTCGGGCGATCTCTTCCTTGACCTTCCGAGCCTCGAGCTTCACTTCTTCTTGACCTCGGCGGGCTTCGGCTCGTCCTCAAGGTCCATGCCGCTCACGTTCGTCATGGGGACGATCTTCACCTGCTCCTTGCCGTTGACCTGCTTGGTCAGCGACACGAAGCGCATGTCGGGATCCATCTCGAGCGCGGCCGGAGTCTCGCCGGGTCGCGCGCCCGAGACGCGGGTGCTGATGCTCTTGAGGGTCCCACCGAAGTTGACGGGGGCGATGAAATCGATTCGCTTGATCTGCATGGTTACTCCACGAGGTACGGGTTGAACTGCGCGCCGATCTTCTCCATGAAGCGGCGTCCTGCTTCGTTGGCGAAGTGGGAGTACCACTTCACCCTGCCCTCGGTCATCCCGGTGGCGATTCCTGCGCTGCGGTACGTGGACTTCACGTAGACATAGTGGAGCGTCTCCCCTGAGAGACACGCCCATCCCAGCACCTCATCCGGCACCTCTGGAAAGTAGGCGACGAGCACGACGCCTTCCTTCACCAGCCGAGCGATGCGCCGGTCCTGCCCCGGCCAGTACGACTCCCAGGGCATCCGCTTGTTGGCCCACGTCTTCCAGTAGTTGTGGTGCCAGCTCGAGTGTACCAGCCGCATGTCGTCGGCGGTGGCTCGGCGGATGAGAGGGGTGGTCACTGCGACTTCTCTCCTTCCTCGATGAGCACCGCGTCTTCCTCGCCTTCGCGCACGCGCTCGAGGAACTGGTTGAGTTGCTCGTCGGAGAGCGCGCGGTACTGCTCCACGTCTTCCGCCTCCTTCTCCGCGCGGAGCACTTCGGTCTGGGCGACGGCCTTGCCGTTGATGAACTCGAAGAGGTCCTTCGCCGCGGCGCGCTGCGTGTCGAGCGATGGCACCTCGGGCTCGGTGTAGTTGCCGTTCTCGAGTTTCGCCGAGAAGGGCACGCCCATGGCGATGTCGTAGAGCTTCTTCAGCAGGTCCACGCCGCCGTTCGTGATCTCGTGCGCCTGCTTCCGCCAGTTCTTCGGGTTGGCCAGGGTCAGTGGGCTGGTCGCGGCTTCGATCTTCCCCAGGTGCCGCTTCACGAGACGCGAGCCCTGTCGCTCCACGCCATCGGAGGGGGGCAGCACGACGGGCGGTGGCTTGAAGCGAGGCAGGGTCATTCGCGTGCGCGTCTCCTGGTGCGCGCGGAGATGAAGGCACGAATTCAACTCCGCTGTCAAGAAGCCGGTGTCTAGTGTCATCGCTCTCCAGATCCACCACTGCTTGTGTGTTCTCGAGACTGGTGGCTCACTCCATCGACGTGGGCCTATACTCGGCAATTAAATTCAATATCCAGCCGCTAGATGTAGGATAGTTGTCTACACTTAGTTTAAAATCACCCCAGAAATTGGTCCCGTAGTAGCACTTTTCACCCCCTCCCCCCGCCTGGAGTCGATCGATTTTGCGACTCGTTCTCAGAATCCAGCCCCACTGTAAATCAATATCCGCTCCCACTGTACGATTACCGTGACGCTGTATCTATCGCAAGATATTGAATATCCTAGAGCTCCTGTGAATCCAGGGGTTTAGGGGGTAGGTAATTAACGCAATGCGGCAAATATGGGTCTAGGTTGGGTCACCGAGATCGAAAAAGTCATGCCGACTCTATCTCCTAGTCGTCTAACCCCTTGATTTCATTGGGTTTTTAGGAAGAAAGAGTCACTTTGACTCTATGGACACCCTAGGCAGAACCCTAGGCCACTTGCAACCATGCGGATTCATTGCACAAAAGGTAGGTGTCCTAGGTGTCCTATCCTCTTCTACTGATCTATAGAGAAGATCTAGTAATATATATATCCACGAAACCATTATTTAATTCAGATGGTTAGGTCGGGCCTAGTCTACCCTGCCCAACCCTAGGCCAAACGTAAAGTCACAACATAAGTATATGATTTCATTTGGACATTGCCCTGTCCTAGGGTGGGCCAGCGACCCTAGGCCACTAGGGCCAGATCGTGCAACCATGCGGAATAACTCGAGTTTCGTCTGGCCTAGGTAGGCAATCGTGACTCTCGTTGCGCATGGGCGCGGACTCGATCCGTCTTTGTGCAGTGACAGTGAAGCCCTTGATTCAGGCCGTGTCGATTTTTCTGCAAAACTCACTTACTTAGAAGCTCTTGAAAACGTGCGAGTTTCTCGAAAAGAATTCGCGGAAAACTCACTCGGAAATGTCGGCGCGACACCATATAGTAGAGGGTCGCAATCAAGCGACTCACGCAAACGAGGGTAGACCGATGCTCTGTGAATCCTGCGGTGAGACTGAGGCGGTTGTTGAAGGTGGCGCTGGCATGGTGTGCGGCCTTTGCTACTGCGACGGCGTGGGGCACGGGTGCCAAGGTGAGTACACGTTCGATGACACCGTGAGCTACTGCACTGACGCACTGGGGCGCGATCTGACTGAGAGTGAGCTGAGCATCCTCCGCGCGCCTCAGTACGTCTACGCGCGCTGAAACACACTCGCTGGGTAGCCACGCCCACTGCGCTACTGCGAGGTAGCGCGCGAGT
>ERZ724505.676-NODE-676-length-21049-cov-21.957655_pt1 | contig 21049 bp, 20 predicted proteins | sample MGYA00376038_ERZ724505 | MGnify/ENA primary metagenome ERZ724505 (study PRJEB28724, sample SAMN07190884) | wastewater metagenome | isolation source: effluent of sewage treatment plant in Hong Hong | place: Hong Kong | collected 2016-03-17 ...
GGCTCTGCGGGGGTGAGGGAGAACTCTGCAAAGAATGGTACGGCGCCAAAGAGGTGGAGTCGCTGGCGCTCAGTCTGCGATCCGAGCGTAGGAGTCTGGATTTCGATCGAGCGGTTGTGGCAGAGCACATGAGGGCTGCACGTGTGGTATCGAAGGCGGATAGCCCGCCCAAGGCTTCTTCGGAGGCTGCTTCTGTCGCCCAAGCGTCAAAGCCATCGAAGCCTGACCTGCTGGGCCTGGTGCAAGATATCCTGCGTACACCGCCGGCGCCTGCGCCTGCTCCCGTACGCAAACTCTTTGAGCAGACGGTTACACAGTTTCGCACCGCCTCGGAGATGGCCATCTTCGCCCCTCGACCTGTGCGTGAACCCGAGACTTGGGATCTTGTCTCCACCGTACAGGTACCGGATGGTGCCCACCACGTGGTGTTCTTCTTCTGGCAACGCGAGAAACTTCCAGAGCCAAAGATTGACCCGGCTCCTACCCCGGCCCCGGCTCCTGCTCCTGTGCAAGAGTTCAAGAAGAAAGAGGATGCTGCAGCCGTCACGTATGTGGATCTGTCCAAGCTCTCGCTAAACCTTCCCGACGGTGGTGGCTGGGAGTTGACGGGTTACGACCGCGATAAGACACCCATCAAGTTCGATCACAAGGACATCGTACAAGGCTACCTCGACGATCGCGATTCCAAGGTGTACTGGCTCGAGACAAAGACAACCACCTACCGCCTGGTCTCACGCACTGGCGAACCCATGACGTTGCTCGCACACGCGCTGCAATACCACGGCGTACCCAATCACCAACCCCCCAAGCCGTCTACAGAGAACGCCAAGGAGAGTTCAACCCCCGTCCGAGAAAATAAGGGTTTCGTCAACCTACGCAGAGCCTCGGTGCTCTACCCGCCTGGACGAGGCTGGTTTGTGGGAGCTACCGCGACGAACGGCCAAACTGTCACGATTGAACCCGGCAGCATTGTTCGAGGAGACATCGACTTCTTTCACTCCGACGTGTACTGGCTCTGGACACACGGCCTCACCTATCGCCTGGCTGGGGAAAACGCTGCCGAGATAAAGAAGTTCGCAGACGACCTGCGCTTGCACGGCGTGCCCACCCAACCCGCCACGCCATACACACCAGGCGTAGAGGACGCCAAAGAAATCAAGCCGTCGACAACAGACGCCGACACCGACAAAACGGTACGGTTACGACGTTTCACGTGAAACGCTGCTGGGGGGTCAGCGGTTGTTTTTAGCCAACAAACTGTCCTACGCGCCACCAGGATCGCGGTGGAGGCACTGGGCGGCACTTGTTGGCCTTTTTCTCGAACCGTTTTGCGCTAGGCGCATCTCAGTTCCACAAGGACGAAAATCATGGATCCTTCTCTCGATCTCGATGAATCTGCTGTTGACGCAGTGTGTCAATGTTTGTTGCTTCTCCTCGATCGCGCCGCCCAATGGGTTCGGCATGGGTGGAGCCGTAGCTGTGGCCTGTTCGATCGCAACGGCAAACAGCTCCCAACCTCCGCACCCCATGAGGACATTGCGGTCTGTTCGTTGGTGGGGGCACTGCAACGAAGCATCTGGGAGTTCCACCAGGGGCTGCTGGATGAAGGAGGGCTACTCGAAAAGGTGCCCAGGTACGTGACGGTGACACGGGGGGTACAGCGCGGAAGGGTGTACGACACGGGCAGACAGACGTTGCGTGTGGATTTGCTTCTGCATGTTCTAGAGAATGCTCTGCGATCGTACCGTGGGGGTTATGCGTGTGGTGCGCCCGGTGAGTGGTTGGGGATCGATCTATGGAACAGTCGACCCCAGAGCAACCAACAGGACGCCGTTCAGCTACTTGAGACAGCGCACCAGTGGTTGGAGCCTTGGTACGTGGAACCCTGGCTGCGCCACAAGCCACTACCCGATCTCCTGCACTTGCATCGCTTGCAGGGTACAGCCAAACGCGCTGGGGCGCAGAAAGTGAGCGAGTCGCTGCACCTGCTCATGACTCGCATCGATCGCGAACACAGGGCTAAATAAAAACGTACAGCCGCCCCTCAATCGCCCACAGTCCGCACTAGGCCGCAAGGAGTTGTGACCACACGCGACGTCCTGGTTTTCCGCTGAACCGCGCGTGATTGAACCAGTAGCGCACACGGGATCGAATCTCCGTGTACTGCTCTCGTGTAATACGACTGTCACAGCGCGCTTTGTGCAACACAGGCACCAGCTCCCGCAGGAACTGGACGAGCGCGACCTGACTACTGTAGCAGCCGCAGTAAAAGATAGCGGCACCCTGCACAGTGACCGCCAGCTTCATTGTGGTGCCATTACGCATACCGCCTAGAAACCGGTCCGGTACTCGCTCTCCATAGCGCTCGAACAGTACAACGGTTCCATCCTCGAGGGTTCGTGTGGTTTCTGTGGTTGTTGTCATGGTAGTTTCCTCCATTTATTTTATGCCTAAAAACCTCGGTGTTTTTGCTAAAAAGGCGCATCCGTGTGAGGCATAACTTAGGTGGAAGAAGCTACTACTTCCCTCCCCTCTCCCAGAAAGAAAACACCATGCGCACCAACACACCACGTTACCTTCAACCCAACCGCTGGAGCCTCTATTTCGCATACCTGGGTGCCTGTAGTAGGGGCGCTAGCGACTTCATTCATAAACTCTCGTGCTATGACCTGTACCGCGAAGCGGCTCTGCACACCGCCTGGCGCGCTACGTCTCCCAATGACAAACTTTGGTACCTCTGCCGCATAGGGCTTGGGCCGTTCGACCATCCCTACCGCAAGGCTATCACACGCTCTTTCGCGCCGTTGCTGCGAACAGTGAGCCAGGGAGCTATCGCGCCCCTCGTCGACAACTACCTGCAAGACGTCTACGCGTCTGCTGACGACATGTGGCAGGACCTGCACTATCTACTGCGAAAGCAGTCCTTGCCTGCCAGCAACAACCCAAGGGCCTGCGAGCTGCTTGAGCATCTTCTGGAGCAGGAGGAAGACCAGCGCAACGGTTGGACGCGTGTGTTGCCGCGCTATCCCGATCTCCTAGAGATACGCTGGTTGGTGTTGGCGCTGTGTCAGGAGCACCTCTGCAGCCACATCTACGCTGCACGGCTTCTGAGCTACATGCCAGAATGCAGCTGGCCAGCTCCCCCCGAGCTAACCAAAGCCTACATACACGCGCGACTCAACGCCGAGTTCCCAGAACTACCCTGCGCCCACGATAAGAATGTACTGAGGTATCAACAGGAGGCGTTTGGGCGCCTTCTTCCAGGCACCACACGACAACCCGTCAGCACCCCCACCACCCTGCTACCCTCCGCAGCAGGCGCGCTCCATGGGCCGCGGGTGGTGCAAGGTAGAGAACAATGGTGAAGAGACGAACCCAGAGCCAAGGCCCCACCGGGTCGAGGTCTCTGATGAGACGTCCACCTAAACTGGTGGAGCTGCTGCACCTGTGGCGCACCGAAGGCATACCCGACCTTGCGACAGCGCCCACGCCCCCGCTGTGCACCGAAGACCTGGCCGCCCAGGAGCGCGATGCTGGCGCACTCTTCGTGGTCAACCACTCCGGTGGCAAAGACTCACAGGCCATGATGATCCGTCTGCTTGACTGGGTACCGCGTGAGCAACTTGTCGTGGTGCACGCTACCCTGGGGGATGTCGAGTGGCCTGGCGCGCTCGAGCAAGCCCAGGAACAAGCACAGAATGCAGGTGTGGCGTTCCGTGTTGCCCAAGCGAACAAGACACTCCTGGGCATGGTGGAGAATCGGTACCGCACCGATCCCACCGTGCCTAGTTGGCCCTCGGCGCAATACAGACAGTGCACATCCGACCTCAAGCGTGGACCGATTGCCAAAGAGATCCGGGCGCACTGTGTTCAACACGGGTTTACTCGTGTCGTCAGCTGCGTGGGTATTCGCGCGCAAGAGAGCCCTCGGCGTGCGAAGCTCCAGGTGTGGCAACACGTCAGCAAGAACTCCACGCGCACACGGAACTGGTTCAACTGGTTGCCTATCCACACCCACACAGTGCATGACGTGGCCTTGGCCCTCGTGCGAGCAGGCCAAGAACCCCACCCTGCCTACTTGCTCGGTAATGAGAGACTGTCTTGTGTGTTCTGCATTCTGAGCAGCGCAAACGACTTGCGCCTGGGCGCCCTGTACAACCCAGACCTGTACGAGCAGTACTTGGAGCTAGAGAAGAAAACTGGGTACACCGCCCACGAAAGTCGCAAGGCCCTGCACGAGATCACAGGCCTCACAGCCTCCCAAGCCCAACAAGCCCATGCCGCACTCCTCGCTCAGCCACCGCGCGACCTGACAGAGGGAGAAAGCACGAACGATGCTTCCAGATGCCTACCACCTGCACTATCGACCGAACTACGTACACAGCCCCTCGAGAACCACGACTACGGAGACCATGTTCATGACAGTGAACTCTGCTGGTGAAGGACGGCAACGAACCGCCAAAGAACTCGAAGATCTCAAAGGTGCCATCCGCGAGGCCATTCGAACCTGCCAGCGTGATGGCCTCTTGTTGATCCGGGGTGCCTGGTCGATTGCACTATGTATCGATCGCGCGGCAGATCTCTTCCACTACGAGGCCCCGTGCGGTTGGGCCTCCCCCCTGGAGATGTTTCTGCTGTGCTACCCATCTGCACCCTACATCATCGACAGCTCCTTCCCAGATGCGCTGAAGCCCTATGCGGGTACATGGTTGATTGGGGAGACGATTGCGATGGCTCTCGATCTCACCTCGAACGAGATCTGCGCCTTCTCACAAGGCTATGACCTGCCCGAGCACCGTGTGAAGATCTCGCCCAACAAGATCGGGGAGGCCTACTGGTACCAGGTGGGCGTGCAGATGGCAGAAGAGTTCAAGCCCGAGGACAAGTATGTGGTGCGTAGCGATGCCTATCGTCAACCCTTGCTGCCTTCATTGCGCGAGTTGTTCGATCAACTCCAGGCACAACGCCAGGCGCAGGGCCTTGAACTCTACTCCCCGCTGGTGACCTACCGTGGACCAGGCATGGGGTGAGACCGTCAAATCGGTCAAAACACCCCCGTTGTGTTCAACACAACGAGCCTTTTTTAGCTGTAATGAGCGAGATAGCGCACCTGTGCCTACCTCAGCCCCGCGTGAACGATATCTTGCCGTCGTCTGGAACGAACGCCGCCAGCCTACCAAGGTTGATACCGTCCTCGCTGCGTTGCAATCTCCATTGCCGTCGGTCGTCCATCGTGAGTGCGATCAAGGTGAAGGGTGTGGTCACCGAGGTCACGCCCTTACGACTCAACAGCGCAATGATGTCGCTCGCCTCCAGACGATCGAATGTCTCGAGCTTAGCGATGTACGCTTCGGTCGCACGCTGCAGCGCCGCGGGAGACGGGTTGCCTTGATAGCGAATGGCCAAGCGGATGTAGTGAGGGGGTAGCTGCTTGGCGAGAGGGTTCGCGTTGATGGCACGCTGCGAGTCAGCGCGCAGGTAGCTATCTAGTTGGCTGATGGTCTGCGAAGTCTCGTACTCTATCTGCAGCGACTGGTCTGCGAGCAACACACGCTGATCTGGATCGTCATCGGCCCCCACTTCCAGGATGCTGCGAGACAGGTGCATATGGATCACCTCCTGCGGAGAGTAAGCAAGGGCCGGCTCTTCGTTGCTGAGCCAGTATCCGTCCGACTGGTGACCACGCATCGTCATCGAGAGGTTCTCTGGGATGTTGTAGATATCCCCCGTACCTTCCGACACGAGCTCCACATCGAAGTAATACAAGCCCTCGTCGGTCGAGGACAGTTGCGTCGCCATGTGTGTGGCGATGATTCGCTGCATGTCTTGGCGGTGTACGCGGAACTGCTGGCGCGTCAGCGTACCTGCATGAGACGAAAACAGGCCATTGCCTCCAGGAATGTAGACCTGCACCGAGTTCGCAGACAGTGCCAAGATCTCGTACATGCCCTGGTAGGGGGAGTCGTTCGTTACGTCCACAGGACCCGTGGCGATGCCCAACAGCGTGTTGGCTGAGGTAGATAGGCCTGTGCCGGCTCGAATCGTCAACGCGATGGTGGGATTGAACTCAAGGTAATAATCCGTACCATCCTGCACGATCGCACACAGCTCCATGCCGAACGCCTGGTTGATCTGCTGCGCCACACCCGCACGGGTTACCGCGCCCGCTGGAATCGTCGTAGAGTCACGCAGGAAGATCACCTCGCGGTCGCGCCCCGAACCCACACGCAGCGTGATCCGTGTCAGCGCCAGGTTGAGCACAGGGTCCGCCAGAGCCACCGTCCCACGGATGGGCTGATACGTGATCTCCAGCATGTCGCCATGCTGGGGTGGGATGGCCGCTACGTCTCGCGCACGCAGGCCGTACGACAAGAAGTCTGTCCCCGTGGACAGAAAGACGTCTGTGTCTTGATCGATATACCCGTCCTTCGGTACCTGTGCGGGATCTTGCGCCTCTAGGGCCTGACCCCCCGACGGTGGGATCATCTGATACAGCAGGGTTGGATCGGGACGGTAGGCTACACGCTGCCCTGCGAAGGGGCCCGTGGCATGCTCCACGAAAAAGCGTGTGTGGTGGTCGACTGTGATGCTGGTTGGGTTCAAGAAGAATAGGCGTGCAGAACCCAGCGAGCGCGTACCCATTTGCAGATGTCTGCGTACTTCAGGCTGCAAGGGTTGACCCAGTTGCAGGTAAGCGCCATCCCCCGTGACGCTCAAACCGTCGTAAACCCCTTGCTGGTAGCCCGTGCGTACCTGCAACACACCCAGGCGTGTATCCACGCCACCAGACGCCGCACCCCAGCCATCCTGCGATGTTACCTCGGCAGAACGCACGCTGTGGGTGCTGATACCCAACAAGGCGTTGCCCTGGAACAGTGCAGACAAGATGGTCGGGGAGCCCCCGATCAAGGCAATCTTCTCTTGATTGGGTCCGGGATACAGACCAAACGCCACAGCTGGCAAGGATGGCGATTGGCTGACTTCCGTAGCGGCCACATAGCCGAACGCTTGGTTGACTTGCTCTACGATGCGGGCAAAGGAGATGAACCCTGCCACGGGAAAAGAGAACTGAACCGAAACAGCCGTCTCTGTGCCGTCCTGCTCGTACACGAGAAACTGCAACGTCTCGTTGTCGAGAAGTGTGTTGTCTAGGCCACCATCCGACACAATCTCACTTACGAGACCCAGCATACCGTCTTCAACATCCCACTGTACCCCGTGTGCTACGTTGCTGAACCCTCGGGAGACAATCGACACGGGGTGTGCGTACGGGATCTCGGTGCCTGTGGGTTGGCCTGTGGAATCAAGAAGGGCCACCTTGGTGATACGCAACAGCGGTAGAAGAAGTCCACCACCGAGGTTCTTGCGGTAAATCTTGTACTGTACGTTCCCTGCGGTGTAGCGCAGCTTGCGATCGAGTCGCAGTGCAGTGAAGTCCGGGGCAGGTACATCTTTGATGGTGTACTCCCCGCGATCGAATCCGTTGATTAGCTCGATCGTATCTCCCACGCCGATACCTAGCTCCTCGAAGTTGAGGTCTGCGCCAGAGAACACGAGATCCGTGTTCTGTGTCGTGAGCAGATCTGTACCCTCCAGCTTGGCTTCTCTAGGCGCTACCAGGTTGACGTCAATGTCGTCGAGCAGTCTCCAGCGGAACGTGCCCTCCACCGCCATAGGCGCAGGTAGTACCGCCATGACCGGGTTTGCTCCATTGACCTGCGATACCTCCACCACACGGTAGCTGCCCTGCAGGCCTGCAGGCCCGCTCAAGATCTGTAGGGTGTACTGCCGTTGCTGGGCCTGAGACAGTGTGCGGTATGTGTTGTCCTGCTCCAGGTAGTCGGTGCTCAGGGTCAGATCTTCGAGCACCACCAAACCGCCGCCAGAGCTGCGAAGGCGTGTGCCTGCCAAGACTGGCGTCTCGTCCACCACGCGATCGAGAACCAGCGCCTGCGTCTCCGCACCACCTGCGTGTACATACGTGTCGAAGGCGCCACCCACATGAACCTGCTCGGGGGACACAGACACTTCGCCGTTTGGCCCTTGTGGTACCAAGATACCGCCAGGAACCTTGTGCAGCAGCAGCTCACGCTTGCGAAGCGTCCAGAACAGGTTGGTCAGGTTGGGTTCGAAGACCTGGTCGACTACCTCGATCGTGGTGGGCGAGATCACACGGTCCACGCGTAGGTCCCGCACATCCTCCACAGCGTCAGCGCCGTACGCACGAAACACGGTGAGCACGAACGAGCGTGTTTCACTCTGCTGCTGCTCCATCTCGGTCTCCATGCGCTGCGCCAGGTCCGCATCGCCCACAAGCAGATCTTCCGCATCCACTGTCGACATGACCCCTGGCGGTGCGAGACCCTGGGTGGAGGCGTCCGCACGGCGATCTGTCACTCCCAGGGCTGGCCCAATCAACAAGGTGAAGTCGACGCCCTCCGCAGGGTCCACATAAAAGCGACGTGTGGTGGGTTTGCCTTCTCCGTCTGCCAGTGTCTGGCCGGTGACCCCGTAGGCACGAATGGGCCCAAGTGCACCCCCCTCGAGCACATCTCGACGCATCTCCGGGTCTCCCATGCCCACGGTCGCCATGCGCGTGGTTTCGGGGAACACCGTAGGTACCTGTGCAAATAGGCCTCGTTCGGTAACCAAGCTCTCTTCACCAAGAGATCTCTCCAGGCGATCGAGGTAGGCCTGTGCGTCTTCTTCGGGTAGGCCCTTGATGGCGCGTGTGAGGTTAGTCGCCTTGGTGTAGTTGCCGGGCAACGCGATGTACGTGATCTCGTTGGCTTCTACGTTGTACTCGTCCCCCGGTGCTTCCGCTTCCAGAGGGATATCCAGGTAGTACAGGTCCCCGGAGACGTTCTGCGCCATCTCATCCGAACGGATGCTGAGCGACGTGCGTGGATAAAAGCGCAGGCCTTGGCGAGATCGCGCGTAGTTGCTGGGGGTGACATCCACCTGGGTGGGTTTGGCGTAGTACACCCGCAAGGTCGCGGTGGCGCGCACACCCAGGGCTCTGGGCTTGAAGAAATGGCTTGCCAGGCTGTCGACCTCTTCCAGCGTGAGCGACGCGCCGTCGCGAAAGCTACGCGACCTGCGAAGGTCCTCGATGCCTCGCAGTACAGGCTCCAGGAGAAACCCAAGAGGCTGCACCATCAAGTCGTCCAGTGCGTCTCCTGACTGGTAGGCGTCTGGCTGCTCCTCACGCAAGCGTGCTTCACAGTACGACACCACATCCATGTTGAGCGGGTCGGTACCGAGACGCTGCAGCAGTGGCTGTATGAGTTTCTGGTCTGCCTCAGACCCTGGTGAGACGTCGGTGTCTGGGTAGAGCTTCGTCAGACATTCACGAACAAACTGCTGCACCGCAGACAGCCCTGTTGTAGCCATGGGCTGTATCGTAGCAAAGATACAAGCTTCGTTACAGGCCTACGAGTGCTTGTGCAGACTGGTTTGCTTGGTTGCGTAGGTCCACCGTGACGGCCAGGGTGCCTGTCGACGCATGAAACTGTTTCCCGATCACTTCTGCCGACAGCAAACGCTCGTGAGGCGGTAGCTGCGGTTGTCGAGCCTGGATCGCGATAAGCTGCCTGGCCGTCGTACTCACGCAGATTTGCACATCCCCGATCAAGGAGGTGGCTGAGGTCTTGTCGACACTGCGCGCCAGGAGGCGAAAGAGACCGCCACCACTTGATCGGTTTCGCAGGTTGGTGCCAGGTGTCTGGATCAGGAGTTTGCAGAACCCTTGCAGCAGCTTGAGAAGACCTTGCACGGGCGTTGGGTTCTTGTGGAGCACGAACGAGAGTTTGCTCTTCTTGGTAAGCGTGAGGGCGACAGAGCGCACCTCCACCTGACTCAGGCTGCTGTCCGGCACAGCGTCTGGTACATCCACCAGCAAGGCCGTCGAGCTGATCACCTCGAAGTACGGTGAACTCCAGCCGCCAATGAGCACTTCGCCAACAGCGCGAAAGTCTTCGCCCACCACGTACAGGATGCGATACGGGTTGACCTGTACGAGGGATACCTGGGACGGCTGCAACGACACCGTGGGCTCCACGACGGGTAGATCCAGACTCATAAAACTATCGTACCACGTACCTAGGAGCTAAAAAGAAAAGCCCCCTCGGTGGGTACCAGACGTGCCTAGGGTTCAGCTGGAGAGAGAGAACAGGAGAGAGAGACTCCAACCACTACCACCAACGAGCCGCCGAGAGGGCCACACCACTATGCCACAGGCTGGGGAGAAAGGGTAACGTCTCTGCGTCAGCGCGCGTGGAAGCGCTGTGAGGACGCCACGTTGGAGGTACCAAGGGCTTTAGCTGCAGGCCATACATGCGAAGCAACGAACGCAACGAGCGAAGCGTACGCGTACCGCAGGACGGCATATTGAGAAGGTCTGCGGAGGTAAGGCGCGTGAGATCTCCGAAGGTGTAGAACGCGTTCATTGCGCAAAAGTTCTTGACGTGGTTCGATACCGTAGCGAGCGGTATGGGGTCTGTCAGAGCCGCGCGCTGAATACAAATCGTACCTGCTTTGCCCCGGAGCGTTGCCAGCTCCTCGATTGCTTGCTGGAACGCTGGACCGGTATCCTCCCGGAGCAGGGGGCGCGCAAGACTCTCGTCGGGCAGACAAACAATGCAGTACAGGTGCAGCACCCTCTGCTCCATCACGCCGTGGGTAGCTAGCGCGCCGCAACGGCATGTAGGCAGGTTGTCCAGAAGCTGATCTACAGCTTGCGTCAGTTTTTTTACGTCTAGGTCTGTGTCCTGCGATTTCGATGACTTCGTCACGATGTTCCTTTCGGTGGGCTATGTCGTAGCGAGGACCACTCCACCTGGTCTGCAGTACCCTCTGCGGTGGCCTCATACGCACGCTGTAGCGCGTCGTACTTCTCCCGGCTCTTTGCGCCGGCAGGTCTTGGTAGCAAACACGCGGGAGGTGCGAATCCCTGTGCAATCCGGCCATAGGTCTCCTCGAAGACGCGAAGGCGATCTACCACGTATTGGGTCTGTCGGCCCTGCTTACGCGCCACGCGGTACGCCCGTGCGATGGTCTCCCTCTCCACGCCTAGTGCCTCTGCCGCTATACGTGCGGAGGCCAGGCTCGCAAGCAATGCGAACTTCTCGTTGGGCTCCACACTATCCGCTGTGGACAGCAGTCCACCCACAGACCTCTTCGCGTGCCGCTTTGGTAGACTCTTGCGGTCTTGCGGTGTTAGTGAACGGACCGCCTCCAGGTACTCTAGCAATCGGTCCTCTGTGCACCACGCCAGTGTTGCCAGCGTACTCTTTGGTATGCCCAGGCGCTTGAGGAGAGGGACAGGCTGGTAGGGAGACATCTCTCGTTGAAACTCGTGCACAAGCCGTCGCCATGTGGGGGACTGCAGGCGTTCCAAGACGGGAACAGGGAGCAGTCCTTTGAGCGTGTGCACCGTGAGAGGTACCCTGTCGGATGCGCTGGATGTAGCGCTCTTGTTGGCCTCTGCCTGCTGTGCGTTCGTCTGGCACAAACCGACGTAGCGACCAGACACGCCCTTTCTGGTCGTACACGTCACGACACCTTCCTGCTCCAGATGCTGCAACGCCTGTTGCAGTAGATCTTGACCGGCCAGTTCGAAGGCCGACAACATCTGCGGCATGCTTGTGCCCTTTTCTGGCTTCTTTGATAGATACGCTACAACCCACTGTTCAATGGCAGATAGCTTCGACACACGATGTCCTTTCGCCGTGTACCACTGGCATCTTTCTTATAGCTAAAAACGAGAGGGTTTGTCTCTCGTTTCACACACGCCTATCTGCTCACTTGTGAAAGCCTGCGACCTCGTTTGGGTCGATGGCTCTACACCACTGCATCGCCTCGGGCGCAATCTCTTTCAGCAAGCGATACAGATCGTACATCGCGCGTCGGTACGACAGGTGGCCTTGCGGGGTAGTTCGCAGTTCGATCATGTAGTAGGCCTCTGCCAGGTCCATGTCGAACAGATAGCGTACATTGGTGGCTAGGGGGCAGAGATACTGCAGCTCCAGGTTAGACAGATTCGGAAGCATGCACTCTGCAGCGTACGCCTTCTCGAAGGCGTCGTATGCCTGTCGAAATAGCGCTTGTAGCTGGGGCGCATCGTCCAGGTCCGGGGGTAGCGCTTTCTCTCCTAGCGGGACCAGGGTGCCCACGAACTTGGTGGGTGGTCTGTGCCTCTGTAGATCTCGGTACGCGCCGTAGTCGGTGTAAAACAGGGCACGGAGATGCACCAGACGAAACACGTCGGGTACCACTCGCGGCCCGCGATCGTTCATCCACGCACGAAACTCCTCCGGGGAGATCCCGTAGAACTCTGCCGCACGGCCGACAAAGTTTTCCACTTGCCAGGTGCGTGGGTGCCCCCCGACGAGCGTCAAAACCTGCACGGGTGTAGCGGTCGTACCGGTTGCACTGTCTTGCACGTTCTCAAACAAGTCAGCCATACCCAGTCCGTGGAAGTTCTTGACACGGTGTCGCAGGGTGAAATCGTCTGGTGCGATCTCGCGCACCAGGAAGGGCCACACCTGCCGAACCGCCTCGAGGCCCTCCTCCCCCAGCTTTCGCAACTCGGGTAGCGGGTGCACAAGCATCTGCCGCAGAAGCACTTTCGCATCACGTCCATTCATCTCCAACGCCACGCCCGTACCCTGCCCTGCCGGTAGCAGATAGCGCAGGGAATCGAAAGCCTTGGCCATCACTACACGTTCCAGTAGCGTCTGTGGCGTGTTCGTGTAGCTGACGTCGTAACCCAGCTGTTTGGCTGCGTGGGTGAAGACTTCTGGGGCAAGATCTCCGTAGGCCTTGTAGAGCGGTGCCACCACTCGTCGACATCGCTCCGCCATGGTTGGATCGTCCGTGGGAGGTACGAAGGTGCCCAGCCCCAAACGCATGTAGCGAGAACTGTGTTCACACGCCCCAGGGCGCTGCAGCCTTTCAAGTTCTTTGGCTGCGACCATACTGCAGTGGTCAAAGCACAGAGGGAAGGAGGCCAGCTCCTGGATACTGGAGTGACCATACCCATCCACCCACTTGGAGTAGAAAGCATCGACCTGGTCCTCGGGGGTAGCTTTCAGTGACGCCCGGATCTCTCGCAACGTCTCACGGGCTCCCAAACCCGATCGACTGTACTTGGCCAGCACCAGCGACTGCAAGCCTGGGTCGAGTAGTGTTCCGTCGTCATCCAACAACACATACGTTTTGTCACTCATGGGTCTCTCCTGTTTCCGTTTCCGGTACGTCTACTTGACCGCCCGGAATACCCGATACGTCTGTCTGCTGCCCCAACGGCGGCCGAGAATGCATCATCCGCTGCGCCTCCTGCTGCAACCGCAACTGTCGTTGCTCCTGCATGTCCCGGAGGAGGTCGTCCATCGTGGCACGCCGTCTTGCCTCTACGGCCGTTCGCTCCACCGCTTCCCGTTTCTCGAACTGCCTTATCACCTCACCAAGCTCACGAAGCTTCTCGGTGCGATACGTGGGCACATACGTAATCGTTGTCTTGTGGAGCATGGTGTACTCCGCCACATGATCGATCGCGTGCGCCGAGAGCGTAATCGCCATACTGTTGGCCAGCACACTTTCACAGATGCTCACAGCATCCAGCTCGTAGGCGGCGAGGAACGGGACCTCCCGAAAGTCTTGTGTGAACGGCGATCGGGTGGCCAACCACATCACGTACCACACATCTTCACTGTGGCGCAGTGCAGCCCCAAGCAGCTGGTGCAGCGGTGTGTAGCCATCGCGCAAACTGTCCACAGACAGGTGACGGCGAACCTGCACAACCTGTTCGGTGAGTGGCGTCAGCAGCACACGCACAATGTCGTAAGTACCTAGATCTGCGCCTGCGAGAAGCAGGGCGCTCGAGGCATGCACCGTAGGGGCGACGGGCTCACTGGTGCCTATACCGTCCGTGGTGCCCTGCAGAACCTCCTCCTCCATAGCCATAGCCTGCGGCAAGCCTGGCTGTGTCACGTGGCACCCCCTGCAGTGCCTCTGCTCTCCACATCGGCAATCGCCTTTTCTACCGCCTTGGAGCAGGTGTAACGTGTATCCATCCACGCATGCAGCTCCTCTTCTTTAGTGAAGTACGTGCGCTGGGAGAACCAGAGGATCTGCGACAGCACGGTCGCAAGCACCGCATCCGCTCCCGACCGGCCGATAGCCTCCCTGACCTCTGTGCTCACCACGAGCTGAAGGTTGCCGAGGCGTAGCGTGTCGGGGGTCAGCCCGGAGGGCGGGGGCAGAAGCGCGTCGTGAAAGTACCAGAGGCTTTTCTTTAGGTCCTCTACACCGTTCTTGTCTTTCCAGCGCCACAAGTACTTCACAGCGTTGCCGAGGGAAAAACTGAAGTGACGTACTATCTCGATGCACTCCACCCCCGAGGCGTGCCCTCGGTAGTGTGCGGGGTTGATGTTGTCTTTCGTTGGTTGGTCTTCAGACATGTGCTCTCCTTGCACCGGTCTTATGGCACAACCTCACCTCGTTTTTTGAAAAAAGAAAAGCCAGCAGACTGGCATGCACACCAGCTGTCGGCTTACCCGGCAAATACAGTGACTTACGCGGCTTGTGCTACGCGGGGGTCAAGTATGCCTCGCACCAGTCGCTCGGTTCCAGCAGGCAGGCAGACACCCGCACGCTGCAAGCGCTTGCACAGTGATAGCAGTGCAACCTTGCGATCCTCATCATTCTTCAAGAACAGGGCTTTCGATAGCTCGTCCACAGCGTCTTGTAGGCCGTGCGCCTGGTTACGGTACCAGGCGTGTTCGGGGTCCAAGTCGATGGTGTGTGCTTCTTCTGGAAGCTCTGAGCTGACAACACGTTGGGGTTCGGTGGTGTGCATGGTAACTCCTGCCCCTAAGGTGATACCTTAGTAGCCTCTTGACAACTACTAAATGACAGCGCCGTGCAGAAAAATGCAGGTGCTTACACCTCGACCACCCCGGCACACCGCCAGTGCCTCCCCACCCACAAGACGTTACTCAGTTGATTGTGCTGCTTTTCGCAGGGCTTCTAGTGTTCTGGGCCCCACAACACCATCCACCGAAAGACCTTCTGCCACCTGGAAAGCGCGTACGGCAGAGGTGGTCTTTTGGCCTGCAACACCGTCTGCGCCACGCGGACCCAGATCGTACCCGAGGTGGATGAGGAGAGTCTGTACCTCCGTGACGGACACCGATGTCTTGTTGACTGGGGGCGATAGCGAGGCCCCCATGGACGCTGCCAGGCCTCCCAGATCTAGACCGTACAACCTTTCAACGTGTGGACGTAGGGCCGCAAACCTGGCGGGGTAGATGCTGTAGCCGGCTCCCAGTGTCAAACGCCGGCAGAGCTCGTTGAACCAATCCATCGTGTCTGCAGGAGCACCTGCCAGGTACAGTTGATCGGAGGCAACCTTGGGGCTGTTGAACGCGAAGGAGAGAAACACCGATTTGGCCGCCGACAAGTACCTACCGGGGGGCTGCCGGAGTAGCCCCTGAGCTGCTGGGCCGTACGCAAAAAGTGGGAGCTTCTCGGAAGCGTAGTCTAGCTGCGCCTTTTGTGCGGCTGGGTCCTTCCAAAGCTCGGACAACTCCACCACCCAGCGTCGTGCAATCGAAGAGATATCGCTTTCCAGTGGATTTGTGCCCCAAGAGCCCACGCGCCCCAGCCCAGGAGCACCGAAGTACATCTGCCGCTGCATGTCGGGGGTGAGAACGTCCGGGCCGCCAATAACCCCCCAGGTATACTCGTCTGTACGTGAACGAATGCGAAGCTCGTAACCGATGTCTTTCGCCCACGACACGAGAGGGCCGAGGGCTGTGTAGGCGTGCTTCGCAACACGGCCTAGCAACCGGGTAGCGCCGAAGTTTGGCGCGCCATCGGCAAACTGCAGACCCAGCGTCATGATGGCAGAGTCGTACATGTTGACCGCAGAGAAATGGCCACCCTCGCAGGCAGCGACAAGCGACAAGGCCTTGAGAATGTCAGGACTGGCGGGGGTAACCAGGTGCTGTGGGAACGGTACTTCTCCCAGTGTCCAGGGACCTTCGTAAGACTGGTACTTTCCCCAATGTATTGTGGGCATGACTAGGTAGAGCTTTCTTGTGTTAGGTCAACTGACTCATTCTTGCGCGGGCCATCATGGGTCGTCCTCGCGGGTAACCGCCTACCATAGGTTGACTAGCATCGCAGAACCAAAGCATCTTGTCGAAGGGCACGACACGCCGCTCGACCTCACGGATGTAGGGGCCAGACAGCTGGCCCCCTGCAAGAGCCCACAAGGTCTGCTGACCTTCTGTGTAACCTATCTTGTCCTCCGCACTCAGCAACGTCGTCACGATATCGAAGTGCTCAACGCCGTGACCCGAGCCCCCGATCATCACAATGTCTCCAGGCTCAGGTGTCTCAAGAAGGAGCGCACGGTGGCTGGGGTTGGTGTACTCCAGCAACACGCCCCACGATCGCAGGATGTCCAGAAGGTCAGATACCGCCTTGCCGACGCGTGTGGCGATGGGTTGATGCAGCGTAGGGTGGTCTCGGAATAGCGCGGCGTACCTCTGACCTACAAGGGCGCAGCACTGCTGGTGCGACCCCAGGTCTGCTTGCGCTGCAGGGGTGTCGTTGGGGTACACCGTATTGAGAAAGGTTTGTCGCACGTTGGCAGGGGTCCACCCCAGACCATGCCAAGAGCGCGCTGTGGCTAGGTTTTCTTCCAGATTGGGCATGCACCCATTGTACGCCACGCCGGGGTATACATCCAGCAACTAACCAATACCCTAGGTGGCGAAGCACCACAGGCAGCCTAGAAGCCTCCAAGGCAGACCAGACCCCCAGAATCTCTTCGCACTGCTGGTGCGTCAACACGCTGAACCCGTAGTCCGTATGGAGGTCTATTTCTGTTTTGCGGTGCCGTACCATGGCCGGCAGGCGCACACTGCATCGGAGACGCTTCAGTGTCTCTTGGCGATCTTGCCGACATGCCAGCTCAGCTACGACGTCGTAAGACTGTGTCGTTGCGAGAACGGGTCTACGTAGTCGGTCTAGCCATGTAGCTAGGTCTCGCTCGTGGATGCCGTCTAGGTCGTCTAGAAAGATCGGGTCGCGAGAGATCCACAGCTGTGGCTCCTGTAGCAGCAGGCGGTGCGATGGGCGGTAAAAGGACTCCACGGGGCTCTCTTCCTGGCGAGCTTTGCGTTCCGTGTGCAACCATGTCGACCTCCCGCTTGAGCGTCTACCCAGGATAACCGTTAGACCTAGCTGCTTTGTCCAGTCATGCGACACCAGGTCTGCCCCAGCGCTGGAGTCATCGGACGGTGCCCACCATGCGGTCGGTACACTCACCACTTCGGGTAGTGTTGGGCGTTCTGGGGGCCATACGGGTGACAGTGGTGTTTTCTCTGACGAAGACATCTGTTGTAGTGCCTTTCTATGGACAGCCTACAGTTTACGTGATTGTGTAGGCGGCATGAAAAGAGAGAGCAGATCTACCGTTTGGACATGGAGGATGGTGCTGCACAAAACGAAGTCACTGGCGCCCGCCTTGCATGGACTCTACAAAATCTGGAACGACAAACCTCTCAAGAGCCTCACCACCGTCGCCACAGTAGCCGAGCTGATTAGCCAGGTTCTAGACGACTCGAACCTAAAGAAACCCTCGCCCGTGGAAGAGTTCTTCAGCCGTATGGACGTAGAAGAGTGTAACAACGCTCACTTCGTGAACATGTTCCGCGACACTTCCCTGCAAGACGAGTTCACTGTCAAGCGCTTCGCGTGCGATCAGTACAGCACACTGGTCGCAGCTACGCACCCTACGTTGGGTCAGCTGTATTTTCTGGAGTACGGTTACAGTTCCATACCGTTTCTATCTCCAGACTTTTGGCACACACCTGGGTTTAGCTTCCAGGCGGCTGTGGATCTATTGTGGGAGAAGAACCGAAACAGACTTCACCTGTCGTTTGCGCAAATCAATGGGAACAACAAGCCCAAATACACCGAGCTGGTGACACCAAGACGCGAGTTCACGGCCAAGGCATCCGAACGTCTCGCAGATCTACATGAGCGACTCAAGACGTTTCAGGCCAAGAAGTTGCCTAGAACCTACTTGTTCTACGGACCGCCAGGTACCGGCAAGAGCCAGGCTGCACTGCATCTAGCCGAGCTGTGCGCAACACGTGTCCTGCGCCTTGACGCCAGCGGCTTGACAATGTCGCAAGCGGTAGACCTGGATCTTGTCCTTCGCAGCCTGAAACCTGGGTTTCTGGTAATAGACGATCTCGATCGCGCGCAGGATCTTGGTGCAGCCATGGGTACACTTCTCACCACCGTCGCAGACTTGAAGGTCAAGTACCCTGACATGAACGTTGTCTTGACGGCAAACAATGTGCAGCCTCTCGGGGAAGCTCTCTTGCAACCAGAGCGCGTGGATGCCGCCATCGTCTTCGATCTACCGGACGAAGCAGAAAGGTGGCTGCTGATCGAGAAAGAGCTGAGGAAGACCTCGGAAAACCTGACGGACAGGGAGTACCCGCTCGAAGAGAGCCGGAAGCGCTGGGTGCAAGCCACCGAGGGGTTGTCTTACAGGCATCTGAAAGAGATCGCCATACAGCTGCAACTCTTTGGTGAGGAAGAGGCATGGCGCAGCTTGCAGAGTATGCAGGAGCTACGAAAAAGCCTGGCGGCAGCTCCAGCACCCGGTACGCCAGGACTTGAAAAGGGTATCGGACCACAGGCACCCACCGGCCTGAAGTACCTACCCATGACCCAGTTGGTCACATCACCGTAACGCCTGTCTCGTAGACATCCCAGTACACAGGAATATCCTTTTCCTCCGCATAGCTCGCTGTGTAGAACGCTCCACGCGTAGGACTCGACAGATCTACCAGCGCAAGACACCCGACACGGAGGCCACGAGCTTCTCGCTCCTGGGCGAGGTAGTGGACCATGGCGCGATCTCGCTTCAGAAAATCCTCCCGAACAAGAGGTCTCCTTCCTGCGGGGGTATCCCAGTAACCGCCAATGGGCTTCTCAAGGCTCTCCTGCCGACCATCTGGATGCATCACCACCCAACGCGTCGTCAACGCCTTGGCTATCGAGATGGCTGCCACATCCACGATACCTACACCACCTGCTACAACTGTGAGCCGATGCGCAGACTTTTTGGCGTACGACACGAGGAACGCTTTGACGGTAGCGTGTACCTCTCCCGATACTGCTTTTAGGCTGCGACTGCCTGTTACGAGAACCATGTCCACTTACGTGCCCTCCACCGTTTTACGAGATCTGCGTGGAGCTTTCTTCTTCTGCACAAGACGTTGGGTGCATTCTGCCGTAGGAACAATCTCGAGCTGCGACAGCTGCTGCGCTTCGCCTAGTCCTCCTCCGAGGGGAGGGTCCCAGAACATCCAGATGTGCTGCCACTGCGCAGTGGTTGCCTTCGAGCCCTCACGTACCTCGAAGGTGATCCGAGTAGGTATTGCACTGATGCGGTTGGGCATGTGCTCACGTATCCAGGTGGATCTCGTAGGTGTCTCGAGTACAGCCATCCGTGAGAAGAACGCCACAGTCTCTATGTTGCCAGCCTTCCACAGATAGAAAGCCTTTTGCAGGAACTCCAGGCTGTACGAGAACGGGGGATTGATGATGACGACATCAACTTCAGGCCACGCTAGAGCAAATGCGTCGCCCTGCAAGGTTTGAAAGCCTAGGTCGCTGCACATCTTCGCTCTGTCTGCATCCAGCTCTATGGCGTGGAAGGTACTATCCGGGTGAACCAGATCTCGTAGCCTAGACAGGATAGCTCCGTCTCCTGCAGCAGGATCTAGAAACCTGAGAGGTCGCCGAAACGCGCTAAGCGCTAGGCGACGTAGCGCAATGTCCGTAACCCACTCTGGTGTCTTGTAGAACTCCAGAGGATTGTCTTCTTCGGGTTGTGCTTTCGTTGCTGACGTAGTTGCAGCAGTCGTTGACTCTGTCTCCACAACGGTAGGTTCTTGCATCAGGCAAGTTATACCTAAAAAAAGGGGCACTTGTTCACCCTTTCGTAAAAGCCTATTTGGTTCTGAGTATAGGCTGAGGGACCTTTGGCGGTGGTGGGTAGCTTGTTGCGTACCCGAGGATCTGTACATCCTCAACCTTGTACGTCTTACCGCTCAGGCTGACGTAACGCATGTGACCGTCAACCTTCTTTACGTCCAAGTGCACAAGTCGAATATGCGCACCGACGAGTGCAACGTAACAACGCTGCTGATTCCATTGCAACACCTTTGGGCGCAATGGGTGTAGCTCCCAATGCGCTCTTGTGGGTCTCAACGAACTGCTCGTAAGTACCTTCTGCGCTAGACGCAGGAGTGTCGACTCCCCCGCCAGCAATCGGTGAATCGCCTTCACCGTTTCGGTGCCCTCTTTGCCACTAATACGGCGAGCACAACCATTTACCGCAACCAGTCTGCGACTACGTCGTGACATGTCTGTCTCCTAGTACGTGCTGTCTGTAATACCGCAACACGTCTTCGCAACTCTTATACCCAAAGTACTCACATTTTTTAGAAGAAAAACAAAGGCACTTATGTAGCGTAGTACAGGGTGCCTCTGGAAGCCGTTCTAAGGCACGTAGAGAGGGCACTACCACCTCACACGCACGAACAGGTCCTGTCGTTCGTTCTAAAGCAACGTCGCTCAAGCAATCAGGTATCTCTGTTCATACGGAACACCCTGGCTCGACCTCGCGCTAAAAAACGAGTCGACTTACGTAACCAAAAAGACTTTCCTGCGCGCGCTCACGTACGCGTACGCACGCGTTCTAGGTATTTATATTATATATATATACTATAGGACTTTAGAAGAGACGTTTTTGTTTCCCCAGAGTTTGTTTTTTGTTTGTGCGGAGTGGGCGGTATTTTTTTGGATGTTCGCCTCCCCTTCCGGTCCGGCAAACATGCAAAAAAATACTCTTCCGCCCACTTTTGTTTGTAGGACCGCGCTCCTGGCCGTCGCGCTATATTCAGCGGTTTAGTACGCGAGCGCACGCGCGTAGGCGCGCACCAGGACCGTT
>ERZ724505.677-NODE-677-length-21036-cov-5.287784_pt1 | contig 21036 bp, 25 predicted proteins | sample MGYA00376038_ERZ724505 | MGnify/ENA primary metagenome ERZ724505 (study PRJEB28724, sample SAMN07190884) | wastewater metagenome | isolation source: effluent of sewage treatment plant in Hong Hong | place: Hong Kong | collected 2016-03-17 ...
GGGCGGAATTGATAGCCCGGGACCAATCGAACAAAGCGAATGCCGTCGTCAACCGTGCCAGGCAAATGGAACTTGGCATAACGGAAGCAATTTGGCAACATAGCCACGCGGGGAAGAATCCGCGCCCTGACCATGTGGCAGCGAACGGAAAACGGTATAACATAGCGGAGGGCTGCAAAATTTCCGGCGAGTTTATCCAGCCAGGAGAGGAAATAAATTGCCGTTGCACCAGTCGGCCAATATTGCCGATATAAGGGGTTTTTATGAAATCACAAGTTTTGATGTCTGATGGCTCCGTTGCGCAGGGTGTTGTTAATATTGACCGATCAGGGGGGCTTGTCGGAATTGATGCCCCGGCATTATCAAAAGAAGTTGCCGGTCACGCATCCGCGACGATCACTACCAACACCACGGCCGTCGCCGGCAACTTTATTGCAGTGACAGTGCTTGCTGACGCTGTCTTCACATCGCTTACTCGTGCCAACACGTCCGGCTCTCTCGGCGCAACCATCGTACCGGCTGGAGTGACCATCTTTGGCACCATCACCGGCTATCAGCTAACATCCGGTGCTGTCATCGCCTACGGAGCGTAACTCATGCCTAGCCTCGCTCTCGCCTGCCGCCTGAGCGCGGTTTCCCGGGCATCCCGTCGGCCATTTTCACCAGCATCCCTATTCTCTTCTGGAGAGCAAGGCGTTTGGTACGACCCGAGCGATTTATCGACGATGTATCAGGACGCCGCAGGTACTACGCCTGTGACAGCGGTGGAGCAGCCTGTTGGTTTGATGCTGGATAAGTCCAAGGGGCTGGTGCTGGGGCCGGAGCTGGTGAGTAATGGGGATTTCAGTAACGGGACTACGGGGTGGGTTAAAGGAGACAACAACTCCTCAATTGCTGTTGTGGACGGGAAGTTGGTTTGCGATTGCGGCGCCACAACGAACGAATTTGTTAAACAAACAATTGCAACGGTGGCTGGGCGAGCTTATTTTGTTTCTGTGGACGTTGTTGCATTAAGCGCTCACTTCGCTATACGCAATGGCGGTACGCTAGGAATTGGCGAGGGTTACACAACTACGTTAGGGACAAGAAAAACTTGGTTCGTTGCAACTGGTTCAACTATCGTACTCACATTAGTGGCAAACGACGCACACAGAACAGCAACCGTCGACAACATCTCCGTCCGCGAACTCCCCGGCAACCACGCGTACCAATCGACTTCGGCATCGAGGCCAGTGCTGAGTGCGCGGGTGAACCAATACCTGAACACTGCAACGCTTGCCACTCAGAACGTAACCACGCTGGCTACAACCTACACGCTGCGATTTGAGGGCACTGGCAGCATCACACTATCTGGCACAGCAACTGGCACTTATACGGCAGGCGCACATTCGGTGGTTTGCACCGCTGGCACTTTGACATCAACTGTCACTGGTACGGTGACTAACGCAGATCTCCGCCCCACGAACTCAGGAGTCAACCTACCGCCATACCAGCGCGTCAACACATCGACGGATTACGACACCGCAGGATTTCCGCACTATCTGAAATTCGATGGCATTGATGACAGCTTGGTGACGAACAGCATCGACTTCACCGGCACCGACAAAATGACGGTGTTTGCTGGGTTTAGGAAACTTTCCTCTATCACGCAATCTATTGTGGGCAATAGAGACATTGACGCCGATGGGCCTAGTTTTGGTTTGTGGGCAGACGTGGCGTCTAGTAATGTTGTTAGGGCATTTTCTGGCGGGGCATTCAGCAATAAAAACTTGACGTCCGTAAGTGCAACAGGGTTTCCGGCGCCATTAACGCTGGTATCTACGTTTACAGGAGATATTGCAGCAGATATAAACAGAATACGAATTAATGGTGTTTTAGCTGCGGAAACCTTTTCCGATCAAGGTTCTGGAAACCATGCCAATTTGCCTTTGGTTATTGGAACCAACCCTACATTAGCTGGCCGTCGTTTCAACGGCCACATCTACAGCCTGATCGTCCGAGGAGCTCAATCCTCCGAAGCGCAGATATTGTCAGCAGAGACTTACTGCAACCAAAAGACGGGAGCTTACTAAATGAGATACGTCCACCGATGCATCATCGTCCCCGCCGAGCAGTCCGAACTGGCCCGCGTGCTGTGCGAAACGCTCGCTGGCCCCGGTGGTTCCGGGATGTTCACGACCCCGCTCTCACAAGACGGCCACGCGCCTGCCACGCACTATATCAGCAGCGGGATGATTGAATCTGAATTTGCGCAACTGCTGGCGTCGACCGTAGAACAAATCTGCGCATATGCGCAATCGCTCGGCATCGCCGTGAGTTGCGAAGTCATCGCCGGCATCCTCGCTGCGTCGGATGTTTCGGATGACTCGGCCGACGTGGCGATAGCGCGGCTCGGTTTGATGACTTTAGCGCAGCTTGGTAATTTGATGTGATATATTTGGACTATGCCTATCCTGAGATTAGCTTTTGACCGCACAGCACGCCGGATTGATGCCGACGGGCGTTTGCACGTCGACCGCTCCCATATCTCCAAGGCCACGGTCAACCCGTACTATGGCCGGGAGATTCCGGGCTATGAAGCCTTGGGCCTGCAGCCGGATACGGTTTACCGCTTGTTCCGCGACCCTGTGGAATTGGAGCGCGGGGCGGCCACATTCGCCCGGCTCCCCATTCTTTCCGAGCATGTGCCCGTTACCGTTGAAACTCCGCGGCCCGACTTGGTCGTTGGCGCCATCGGTTCCGACGTCACCTTCGCCGCCCCCTATCTCGACGCCGACCTGTGCGTGTGGGATTCGGCGGCAATCGCCGGCATTGAAACGGACAAGGTACGGGAATTGTCCTGTGCTTACCGTTATGTGCCGGTCATGGAGCCCGGCGAATTTGAGGGCCAGCCCTACGACGGGCGCATGACCGAAATTCAAGGAAATCACCTAGCCTTAGTGGAGGTCGGCCGGGCTGGGTCCGACGTAGTAGTGGCCGACCGCAACCCTTTCAACTTCAAGGAAACCGCCATGAAAATGAGCAAGCTGGGCAAAGCCCTCTTTGCGGCATTGTGCGCGGCCTCTCCTGTGCTTGCGGCGGATTCCGCCTTGCCGGCGCTGGTGGGCAATGCCAACCGCAAGACTTTCAAGCCCGAAGACGTTAAGGCCAAATTGCTGGCACTCGACGCCTCCCTGGACTCCAACAAACTCGACGCGGTTCTCGACGCCATTCTTGACGTCGAACAAGACCCGAAGCCGGTCGAAACCCCGGCCGCCGCCGCGGACGAATCGCCCGCCGACAAGCTTCGCGCCCTCCTGGCCGGCAAGGTTGACGACGCCACCATGGAAGCCGCTTGCGGTCTTCTGGCTACCCCGGCCGCCGATGAAGCCGAACCCGGCATGAAGAAGGAAGAAGTCGCCGCCGCTATGGACGGTTTGCGTAAGGAATTGCGCGAAGCCGAAGAAGCCCGCCGCGACGTACGCCCGATTGTTGGCGACGTCATGGGCATGGATTCGGCCGCCGACGTCTACGGCTTCGCCCTCGACCACATGAAGGTCGACCGCGCTGGTGTGGAAGGCGCCCCGGCCCTTCGCGCACTGTTCAAGGTTGCCGCCGCCAACAAGGCGTCCACGGCTCCCGTGCATGTTGCCCAAGATTCCGCCGGCCTGGCCGCGAAATTCCCGGGCGCCGCACGTTTCCGTAACGCCTAATAGGAGGTACATACCATGGGCTTTCAAACTCAAGTGCAAGCGCAGCAGGCCCCGGCCGTTGCTGGCGACTTTGCTTCGGCCAATCCCCGTGCGGCCACCGTGTCCCCGGAAGGCGGCTTTGTTGCTGGCGCCGCTGGCGTCACCGTGGGCCGCTTCGCCTGGATTCAATCGGACGGCGTTACCGTGCTGAATACCGGCACCGGCAAGCCCGACGGCTTTATCCACCGCGAACAACAGGCGTTTATTACCGCGTTCCTGGCCGAATCCTCCAACCTGATTCCGGTCGGCAACCCTGTCACCCTCATGCGTACCGGCGATTACTATGCCTTGGCGAATGTCGCCGCCGCATCCAAGGGGCAAAAGGCTTACGCCAAGTTCCAAGACGGTTCGTCGCGTTTTGCGAACGCCGCCGCGGCTCCGGCTTCCGCCACGATCACCGCCGCACAATCGGGCACTACCCTTACGGTTTCCGCCGTGGGCTCCGGTTCCCTGAGCGTTGGTGATTTGGTCACGCAAGCCAGCGGCACCCCGGCCTATATCACCGCCCAACTGACCGGCACGGCCGGCGGCACCGGCACCTATACGCTGAGTGTTTCGCAAACCGTTTCCAGCGGCGCCGCGACTGCCACCAGCTACGTCGAAACCGACTTTGCTTGTTCCCGTGCCGCTGGCACTGGTGAACTCGCGGTCATGTCCCTGTAAGGAGCCAACAACATGAATCCGATTCTCCAAGCTCTCATGGGCCGTGCCGGCATCCACTTCATGGGTGTGAACGCCGACTTCCAAGCGGAAGGCGCCGCGTCGGCCCTTCGTTTCGCCCAAGACGGCTTTGCGTGCGACGCACAGCCGGCACTTGTCACCGTGTCGAACTCCGGTATTCCGGCGTTCCTCTCCACCTACGTCGACCCCAAGCTGATTGAGGTTTTGGTATCGCCCATGAAGGCGGCCGAAATCGTGGGCGACGAGGTCAAAAAGGGCGATTGGACCACAGAAACGGCAATGTTCCCGGTCGTGGAATCCACGGGCCAAACTTCGGCCTATGGCGATTACAGCGAAAGCGGTAACGCCGGGGTGAACAGCAACTTCCCGCAACGCCAAAGCTTCCATTATCAAGTCATGACCCAATGGGGTGAACGCGAACTGGAACGCGCCGGCCTGGCCCGTATTGATTGGGCCAACCGCATGAACATTGCGTCGGCGCTGACGCTGAACAAGTACCAAAACAAAACGTACTTTTACGGCGTGGCGGGCCTGCAAAACTATGGCTTGCTGAACGACCCCGGCCTGTCCGCCGCTGTAAGTCCGATTGCCAAAATCGCTGGCGGCACCAGTTGGGCGAACGCTACGGCGCAAGAAATTAACGCCGACGTGCAAAAGCTTTACAAGCAACTGCAAACCCAAGCCAACGGCCTGGTCGAACTCGATACAAAAATGACTTTGGCAATCTCGCCAATTTCGGAAGTGTATTTGACCAAGACCACGGACTTTAACGTCAACGTCGCGGACATTCTGAAAAAGAACTTCCCCAACCTGACAATCAAGACCGCGCCGGAATACTCCACCGTGTCGGGCGAACTGGCCCAACTGATCGTGGACGACATGGAAGGCCAGCGCACCGCGTCTTGCGGCTTCACCGAAAAAATGCGGGCGCATCCGATTGTGGTCGGCGCATCCAGTTTCAAGCAGAAGAAGTCGCAAGGCACCTGGGGCACGGTCATTTTCCGCCCGTTCCTGATTGCCCAAATGCTGGCAATCTAAGCAGCGACCCGGGGGCTTCGGCTCCCGGGCTTTTCACCATCTAGGAGAGTAACAAACATGGCTATCGCAAAAACTGTGCTTATCGGCTGCAAGCTGCCCCACGGGCTCATTCTCGACCACCCCTTGGACGTGTCCAAGAAAGTGGAACTTGCCGGCTTGAACAAAGCAATCATCATTGGCGCCGATTGCGCCACGACCCCGGTCGACGGTGAGTTTTGGGAAACCTGGAAGACCGTCCACAAGGACCATCCGGCTATCAAGTCCGGCGCCATCTTTGAAGCCCGCACGACCGAAGAGGTCAAGGCCAAAAGCAAGGAACTCAAGGAAGAAAAGACCGGCTTTGAACCTATGCCGCAAGAGGCTATGGGCGTCAAGGTTGCCGACAACAAGGAGTAACCGGCATGCCGTCCGTTGTCTTTGACCCGGCGGCCTTCAAGGCCCGCTATCCCGAATTTGCAGCCGTAGCCGACCCCACGTTGGCCGCATGCTTTGACGAAGCGGGCCTTTATTTGTCCAACACGGACAATAGCCCGGTTCAAAACCTGACCCGCCGGGCCACTCTTCTTAACATGCTGACGGCCCACGTCGCCTATATCGGCGGCCTGTTGAGTGCTGACGGCATGCCGCGGCCCGTTGGCCGTGTTTCCCAAGCGTCGGAGGGCTCCGTATCGGCCGCCTTTGAGGGCGTGCCGCCGACCCCTGGCTCCGGCGCATGGTTCCAGCAATCCCAATACGGGGCCGCCTTCTGGCAAGCGACAAGCGGCTTGCGTGGCATGCGGTATATCCCATGCCCGACAAGGTATTGAGCGGCGCCGACGGGGTCATGAAGGCCCTGGAAGATATCGCCCGCAAGATGGGCGGCGGGGAGGTTTCGGTCGGCTTCATGGCTGGCGCAACGTACCCGGATGGAACGCCGGTCGCCGCTGTGGCCTTCTGGAACGAATTTGGCAAGGGCGTTCAAAGCGAAGAAGGTAACTATTTCCAAATGCCCCGCCCATTCTTCCGCCAAATGATTGCCAAAGAGTCCCCCACATGGCCGGGCAAAATGGCGAAGCTGGCGAAAGCTACCGATTACGACGGCGACAAGGTCTTGACCCTCATGGGCGAAGATATCAAAGGCGCTTTGCAACAATCCATAAACGAATTCCAGTCGCCGCCGCTGGCACCGAGTACCATAGAAGCAAAGGGGTTTGCGAAGCCGCTTATTGACACTTCGCATATGCTCAATTCAATAACCTATGAGGTCAACAAATCATGAGGAAAAACATTTTTGCGTACACCAACGGCGCCCAAGTTCCCGGCTATATCTCCGTCAATGAGGAAGCCGACGACCGCGTTACCGTGACCCTTCGGAGCAACGGCGCCCAAGTGCCGTCGTGTATCGAAATTCCGCGGGACGAACTGGCGAACTTGGCTGCAGGCATCGGCGCCTATCTGGAAGCCCCGGCCGCCCCCGAAACCAAGGCGAAGAAGTAAGCCATGGACTTGCGCGGCATCGCCAATGGTGTAAGTAGCACCGTCAACCCGAACAAAACCGTTACGGTTCGCCGGTCGACGGGTTACACCATTGGCGCCGGCCGCAAGCAAGTTCCCGGGTATGCGGACTCTGTGACCGGCCCGGCCCAAATTCAAGCCCTCGACGCCAACGATATCAAGCAGCTTGACGGCCTCAACATTCAAGGCACCGTGCGGGCCATCTACTTGCGCGGAGTGCTGGCGGGCGTTGTGCGGCCGGATGGAACCGGCGGCGACTTGGTTGAATTCAAAGACCCGCAAACGGGCGCCGTCTTGGAAACCTGGCTTGTTGTCAAAGTCCTTGAGGGCTGGCCCACTTGGACCAAGGCGGCCATTGTTCTACAAATGCCGGGGGCATAATGTACACGTCAAGCATCAACGTCGACCAAGTAATTGACGCCCTGGCGGACTTCCTGGCGCCGTTCGTGCCTGGCGCCCAAGTCGTCCGCGCCCAAGTCAACCGGGTCGCCATGCCGTCCAACCCGGGCGTCGTGCTTACTGAAATGCTGCAAGTCGACTTGAGCGTTCCGGCCACGGAATACCAGCCGGACGCCGGCACGGCAACCATTGAGGGGCCGACCCGCGTTGATATTCAAATTGACTTTTACGGGGAGCAAGCGGGCGAGTTTTGCAAGACCGTGAAAACCGCCTTCCGTTCGCATTGGGGCTTCTCGCACTTCCCGGCGAACATTAAGCCGCTGTACACGTCCGACGGTATCCAAACCCCGCTTACCACGGGGGAACAGCAGTATGAAAGCCGATGGACGTTGACGGCATCTTTGCAATACAATCCAATTGTTACGGTCCCCCAAGACTTTGCCGACGTGCTTGTTCCAAACAAGGTATTGCCGGCGGACGTTGTGGCACCGTAATTGCGGATTACCACTTATTTAACGAGGTGAACAAATGACTATCCCGGCCAGTGACATTGTTGTCGTCAACCCCGGCGTCGTTGGTTCCGGCGGTAATCCGCTGGCCCTTAACGGCGTCATCCTGTCCAAATCGGCTTACCTGCCGACCAATGCTGTGCAAACCTTCGCCAGCGCCGATGCCGTAAGCGCCTTCTTTGGCCCGGCCTCGACGGAGTACGCCCTAGCGCAAGTGTATTTCCTGGGCTTCGATAATTCCACCATCAAGCCGGGCACGCTGATTTTCGCCCCCTTCGTGGATACCGCCCGCGCCGCCTGGCTCCAATCCGGTTCCCTGGCCGGCATGACCCTGGCGCAACTGCAAGCCCTTTCCGGTTCGCTTACTGTGACCTTCAACGGCACGGCCAAGGTCGCGGCATCTATCAACCTTTCCGCGGCGACCAGTTTCAGCAATGCCGCTTCGCTGATTCAAGCCGGCTTCACGACCCCGAACTTTACCGTTACTTGGGACGCCGTGAAGAGCGTATTTATCTTCACTTCCAGCACCACCGGGGCCGCCTCGACCATCGTGGAAGCTACTGGCACCCTGGCCGCTGGCATCAAAGTTACCAGCGCAACCGGCGCCATTCTGTCCCAAGGCGACGACGTGGATACGCCGGCAACCTGCATGGACATGGTGAAGAGCAAAACCCAAAATTGGGTCGACTTCATGACCATTTGGGAGCCCGTGACCGCGGACAAAACCGCCTTTGCCGTTTGGACCAACGCGCAAAACCAGCGATACGCCTATATCGTTTGGGACACGGACGCGCAAGCCATCGTCAACGGTTCGACTACGAACTTTGGCTACCTGGCGAAAACCGCGGCTTACGACGGCGTCGTGCCGGTCTATAACACCAAGGAACTTGCGGCTTTCGTGCTGGGCTCCGTGGCGTCCATCGACTTTAGCCGTACCAATGGCCGCATTACGGCCGCCTTCAAGTCCCAACCGGGCTTTACAGCTACCGTCACCGACCAGCAAATTGCCGCCAACCTCCTGGCGAACGGCTACAGCTTCTATGGTGCCTACGCGACGGCCAATGACAATTTCAAGTTCCTGTATAACGGTCAAATGACCGGCAAATGGAAGTGGCTGGACACCTTCGTCGACCAAGTCTACTTGAACAGCCAATTCCAACTTGCGCTTATGACCCTGCTTACTCAGGTCAAGTCGATTCCGTACAACGAATCGGGCTATTCGCTGATTCGTGCGGCCATGATCGACCCCATTACCGCGGGCCTCAACTTTGGCAGCATCCGCACCGGCATTACCCTGTCCGCCTCGCAAAAGGCACAGGTGAACCAAGCCGCCGGCCTGGACGTTTCGACCATCATCGAACAGCAGGGCTATTACCTGCAAATCCTTGACCCGGGCGCCCAAGTGCGTGGCAATCGCGGAACGCCGGTTATCAACTTTTGGTACACCGATGGGGGCGCGGTCCAAAAGATCACCGTCGCTTCCATCGACATCATGTAAGGGGGCCGCAACATGGACACCACTATTACCAGCGCGAACAGCGTTTTTACCATCGTCATTGCCGGCCTGTTCCCGGCGCCTGTGCAGCTTCAAGGCTACGCCAGCGACAAGGCTTTCACTACGGAAGCCCTTGACCTGGCCGAAGTCCAAATGGGCGTCGACGGCCGCATGACGGCGGGCTTTGTCCCCAACCCGACGAAGCAAACCATTACGCTGCAGGCGGACAGCCCGAGCAAGGACATTTTTACCGCACTGATTCAGGCCATGAAGACGGCGCGGGAAGTGTTCTACATTTCGGGCACCATCGCCCTGCCGTCGACCGGCGAGTCTTTCACGCTTACCCGGGGCATTCTGACGAATGCGAAGCAAATCCCGGACGCGCAAAAGGTCTTGCAGCCGGTCGACTATGTCATCACCTGGGAAAGCGTGAACCGCTCCCTGCTGTAACCGTTTGCCCCGGACCAGCGGCCCCGGCCGTTGAAAGCGTAGCCCTCTCCCTGCGCGAATGGTCCGGGGCTCCCAATTGGAGAGGGGTAACGATTCGGAGAGGAATCAATCATGGCACGCAACACCCTGAATTACACCGTAACGGACGAAGGCCGCGACAAAGGCAAAACCTTCGTGCTTACCGAAATGCCAGCCAGCAGGGCCGAAGCCTGGGCGATGCGGGCAATCCTGGCGCTGCTGGCGAACAATGTCGAACTCCCCGACGGCTTTGAACGCCTGGGCATGGCAGGCATGGCGGAAGTGGGCATCAAGGCACTTTCCGGCCTAAAATGGGACGTCGCGGAACCGCTCTTGTCCGAAATGTGGGATTGCGTGCAAATCATGCCGGACCCCAGCAAGCCGCACGTCGTTCGCCCGCTGATCGAAGAAGACGTCGAAGAAATCACCACCCGCGTGAAGATTCGGGCGGAAGTGTGGAAGCTCCACACGGGTTTTTTGAAGGCCGTCGCCCCCTCGACCTTCGGCGGCTCCCCGGCGGCGGCCAAAGTCAAAAAGCCTTCGCGGAATACCTGAATGTGCCGCCGGTAATTGGCACGCTGATATCCAAGCGAATGGCGACCCTTCATGAACTGGATACGGTTTATGGAGTCCGGGACGTCTACGATATGTTGGAGGTAATCACCGTGGACGATTACAATAACTCATTGGCAAACCGGGAATAAATCCACATGGCTACCATTATCGACAGTTTGCTTGTTACCCTGGGGCTTGATCCTTCGGGATTCAACGCCGGGAAAGCCAAGGTCGATAAGGGCCTAAAGGATACCGGCAACGAAGCCGACAAGACCGGGGACAAGCTCAAGGGCGCCGGAAAAAAGGGTGCCGAAGGCTACGAAAACGTCGCCAAGAGTGCCGCCAAGTTTCTGGCACTCATTGGCGGCACCATGGCCGTTAAGCGGTTCATTGAGCAAACGGTCGAATCATTGGCCGCACTTGACCGCCTGGCCCGCAATCTCAACGAAAACGTCAACGCGGTTTCCGCGTGGTCCAATGCTGCCGAAGTTGCCGGCGGGTCCGCTTCGGGTCTGCAAGGTAGCTTGGACATGCTCAGTCAAGCGCAAACCGAATTGCAGCTTACCGGGCAATCCGCACTTATTCCCTACTTTTCCGCCCTGGGCATTTCCATGGCGGACGTCAACGGGAAGGCCAAGCCGGTAAGCGACATTTTGCTGGACCTGTCCGACCGTTTCAGCCGCATGGACCGCACCACGGCCAACAATATGGGGCGCATGATGGGCCTGGATCAAGGCACCATGAATTTGCTACTCAAGGGGCGGGCCGAAGTTGAAACCATGATCCGGCGGCAAAAGGAATATGGAGCCGTCACCAAGCAGCAGGCCGAAGAATCCAGCCGCTTAAAGGAAATGATGGTGCAAAGCCGACAGAGTTTTGAAGCCTTCGGGCGCGAACTCTTGTCGGCCGCAATGCCAGCACTGGAAGGGCTCTTCAAACTCTTTGAGGGGCTGGGGGATTGGATGCGCGAAAATAAAGAATTCGTGCAAACCTTCCTCACGATCATGGCCGCCGGCCTGGTGGGCATTGGTGTGGCCGTCACCCCCATTAATTTGACCATTGCCGCGGTCACGGCTTTGGGTGCAGCAATCGCATTGCTTTGGCAGGATTACCAGACATGGAAACGGGGCGGCGACAGCTTCATTGACTGGTCGAAATGGGAACCGGGCTTCAAGGCGGCCGGCGCCGGTATTCGCTGGCTTAAAGACCTTTTGGAAGATTTGGTTTACCGGGCAATTGCAGGGGCCGACGTGTTGGCGGCCGTGTGGAATCGTGATTGGGACCGGGCAAAATTTGCGGCGGGGGAATTCATGAGCGGCAACGGTAAGAAGTACGGGGAACGCCCGCCGGAATCGGCCACACCATCCCCGGCGGCACCGTCCGGCGGCACCGTGAATTCCAGCGGCAAGCGTCCCGGCGGAAGTGCAGAAGAGGCCGCGGCAATCGCCTATTTCCAAAGCCAAGGGTGGACGAAGGAGCAAGCGGTCGGCCTGGCCGCAAACATCAAGCGGGAATCCGCCTTTGATCCTACGGCCGTGGGCGATAACGGCCGGGCCTACGGGCTTGCACAATGGCACCCTGACCGCCAAGCCGAATTCCAAAAGCGGTTTGGTAAGTCCATCAAGGGGTCGACGCTGCAAGAGCAATTGGCCTTCATGCATTATGAATTGACGGAAGGTAACGAAAAGGGCGCCGGGGCGAAGTTGCGCCAGGCACAAACGGCCGCCGACGCTGCCGGTGTGGTGTCACGTTACTACGAACGGCCCGCCGACGCTGCCGGAGAGGCCGCCAAACGCGGCCAAATGGCTATGGCTATGCTTGGGGGTGTCCCGGGCGCTTCGCGGGCCGCCATGGGCGCCGGAGCGGCATCCGTGGCCCAAGCGAATGCCCCGGCGAGTGCCGCCCCCGTATCCAGCAGCGTGCAAACTCACATTGGTGAAGTGAAAGTGTATTCCGCGGCCACGGATGCCGACGGGATTGCCCGGGATATGGGCAAATCCTTGGACTACCTTTTCACGTCCCAAGCAAACTATGGGTTGACCTGATATGGCATTGATCCCATTCCCCAACGTCCCGAAGCTGCCCGGCGTCCCCGCTATCCCACGGTCGGTAAAGTTTCCGCCGGCCGCCCGCGTGGCCCTTGGATTGCTGCAGGGTGCGCTATGGCGCATCTTCCAAGTGCAAAACCAATGGGGCATTTTTGACAGCAAGGGTAAGCCCCTGGCCGACCCGCGGCGCTTTCAAGGGCTGGCCGGTGACTTGCTCAACACATTGGGGGGCACCACCGTGTCCACCGGCGCCTTGGATTACAGCAAGGAAACCAAGGTCGCGGACTTCCCCGTCGAGCGTGGCGGCTTCGCCAGCTACAACAAGGTCGAAACAGCCGCGGCGCCCGTGGTGACGCTGTGCATGAACGGCAACGAAGGGGACCGCAAAAAATTCCTTGATGCCATCGACAAGGCCACAAAGTCGACGGACCTTTACAGCGTAGTGACGCCGGAAGTGACCTATATCGACTATGCAATTGAGCGTTACAACTACCAGCGCCGAAGCTCCAAAGGGGCGACCCTGCTGATCGTGGATATTTCCTTGAAGGAAGTCCGCCAAGTGTCCGCGCAATACACCCAATCCAACAAAAACGGCCAGGTCGGGGACACAAAGGAAGCCGGCGCCACGCCCCAAGTCGATAGCGGCAAGGTGCAAGCGCAAACCCCCAAGGCTTCCACGCTCAAGAGCCTGGCGGACAAATTGCCGGGGCTGGCGAACAAGGCTGGTTCACTTTTGCAGGGGCTTTGACATGCAAGAAATTCCAATCCAGCCCGTACCGTCCCAAATCACAAAGGTCGTTTTGGGTGCCCAAAACTGCCAAATCCTGATTTACCAAAAACCGCAAGGTATGTTTGTGGATATCAACGTGAACGGCGCCGATGTTGTCACGGGAGTTATTGCCCGCGACGCCGTGCCTTTGGTTTGCCGGGAATATGCGGGATTTTCCGGCAATCTGGTTTTCATCGACACGCAAGGAAGCGCCGACCCCGTTTATGACGGGCTGGGCTCCCGCTATTCCTTGGTCTACCTGACGGCGGAAGAATATGCCCTCATTCAGTGACAAAAAGCAATTGCGCTTCGTTATCACGCTGGGAACTGGCAAGTTCGGTTCCAGCAATAACGACCAAATCGTCTTGCAGGGCTTCCGCGCAACCGCGGACATTGACAAGGCCGGCGGCATGATGATGGGAACCCTGCGCGCCAAAATCTACGGCGTGAAGCAAGCGGATATGAACAGCGTTACGACGCTGCAATGGAAGCCAGGAAGCCGCATAGCGAATACCATTGAAGTATTCGCAATCGACGGGGCTGCTGAAACTTTGGTGTTCGCCGGCAATATCGTCAACGCTTGGGGCGATTATCAGAACATGCCCGACGTATTCCTTCACATTCAAGCACAAGCGTGTTTCTTCAACGGGCTGCAAGCCGTTCAGCCTTTGAGCATCAAAGGAGGCGTCGACGTTGCTGTAGTCATGGCGCGAATTGCCAAAGACATGGGGCTTGTATTTGAAAATAACAACGTCAGTGTCATGCTTACCGACGTTTACGTTGCCAATACGCTGAAAGAGCAGGCGCTAGAACTGGCGAGGGCTGCAAATTTTTCCCTCTATATTGATGACAAGGTGTTGGCGATAACCAACAAATACGCCCCGCGCAAGGGGATAATCCCCGAAATCTCCGCACAATCGGGGCTTGTTGGTTATCCGACTTTTGACGGCATCGGCGTCAACTTCCAAACGCTATTTAATCCCGCCATCACCTTCGGCGGCTCTATCAAACTGACAACCGACGTAAAGGCGGCGGAAGGTGAATGGATTGTTGTTTCTGTAGCGCATCGCTTGGAATCAGAAAAGCCCGGCGGCGCGTGGTTTTCAACAGTGAGAGGGAACGTTAATGGTCTCGCCGTCCTCCGATAAGGCGCAAATCCCCGACGGCGCGTTGTTGCCTTCAAGCACTTGGGGCGAATTCAACAATATGGCCTTCATGGTGCAACAGGCGCTTGCCAAGATGCAAACGGCGACGCTTGTCCGGATTGAGTCTTGCACCAACGCGGGCGGCCTGTCCCCCGTGGGCTATGTCGACGTCACGCCGCTGGTCAACCAATTGGACGGCCAGGGCAACCCGACGCCCCATGTGACAATTTACAACGTGCCGTACTTCCGGCTGCAGGGCGGTGCCAATGGGGTAATCATTGACCCGGTCGCCGGGGATATTGGCGTGTGCGTCTTTGCATCGCGGGATATCTCCAAGGTCAAGTCGACCAAAAAGCAGGCCAACCCGGGCAGCTTCCGGCAATACAGCTTTTCCGACGGCATGTACTTGGGCGGCATGCTCAATGGGACGCCGACGCAATATGTCCAATTCAGTGCCGCGGGTATCAAGATTCATTCCCCGACCGCCGTGGTGCTGGAAGCCCCCGACGTGCAAATCCTTGCCCAAACTGTGGAAATCAACGCCAGCGCCAGCGCAACGGTGACGACGCCAACTTTCACGGTCAACGGGGCCACGGTCCTGAATGGTACAGTTTCGCAAGCTGGCGGGGGTGCTGCAACCTTCTCCGGGTCCATGACGGTCGACGGCGACGTGACGGCACAGGGCACCAGCGTGCATAATCACGTTCACGGGGGCGTGCAGCCCGGAGGCGGAAACACAGGTGCGCCAGTATGACACGATTTAACACCCTGCTACTGGATCAAACCCAATGGGATTTGGTCATTGACAGCGCCGGTAATATTGCCATGGCGACGCCTGAATACGCCTTGGCGCAAGACGTTGCCAGCGCCGTGCGCCTGTTCCTGGGTGAACTTTGGTATGCCACTGAAAAGGGCATCCCGTATTGGGAAGACGTTTTGGGGCACCTTCCGCCCGCGTCTTTGTTGACTGGTTATATTGAAAAAGCAGCTTTGACGGTTCCCGGTGTTGTATCGGCGCAATGTATAATTTCAGCGTTTGAAGGTCGGGAAATTACGGGCCAAATTCAAATTATTGACGAAATGGGGGCCGCGAATGGCGTCACCTTCTAGCGTGCCGAAACTCAAATTCACGACCGCGGGTGTGACCGTACCCGCGGAAACTGACGTGCTGGCCGGCGTACAAGCCGACATGAATGCCGCTTTTGGCGGCGGGCTCAATCCTGCACTTGAAACCCCGCAAGGGCAATTGGCGTCGAGCCAAGCCGCCATTATCGGGGACAAAAACAACGAAATTGCCTATTTCGTCAATCAGGTCGACCCCCAATATTCCGACGGCCGCTTTCAGGATGCCATTGGGCGCATTTACTTCCTGACCCGCAAGCCGGCCACGGCGACCGCCGTAACGGCCACGCTTACCGGCCTTCCTGGCACTGTGGTGCCTGGGGGCACGCTGGCGCAAGACACAAGCGGCAACACTTATGCTTGCTCTGCCGACGCGACGATTGGGGTAACGGGCACGGTAAATGCTGAATTCCAGAATATCCAAACCGGCCCCATTCCGTGCGCTGCTGGCACCTTGACGCAAGTTTATCAAGCTGTGCCAGGCTGGGACGCCATCACGAACGCGGCCGACGGCACCTTGGGCAACAACGTGGAAAGCCGGGCCGACTTTGAATATCGCCGGAAGAATTCGGTCGCCCTGAATGGTAAAGGCACCCCCAGCGCCATTTATGCGGAAGTCTTCGCGCTCCCGGGCGTGCTGGATGTTTACGTCAAGGATAACCCCAGCGGGGAAACCGTATTGACCGGCCCGACCAATTACCCGCTTTTGCCCCATTCGGTTTATGTGGCGGCGGTAGGATGCGCCGACGCGGACGTTGCGGCGGCCATCTGGCGGAAAAAGGACGTCGGCTGTGATTACAACGGAAATACCAGCGTGACGGTGACGGACGAAAGCGGCTACAACTACCCCCAGCCGACCTATGTGGTCAAGTTTGAGCGGCCGGCGGCCCTACCCGTCAAATTCGCCGTGCAATTGGTCAATGACGTGAGTTTGCCGTCGAACATTGTCGCCCTGGTGAAAGCTGCAATTATTGCCCGTTTCAACGGCACGGACGGCACAACACGCGAACGCATCGGCTCCCTGATCCTTGCCAGCCGCTACTATGGCGCCGTCGTGTCCGCCGCGTCCAATGTTTCCTTGATTAGCGTTTTGATTGGTACAAGCACGCCCACTTTGAGCCAAGTTAGTGTTGGTATTGACCAAAAGCCGACCCTCTCTGAATCTGATATTACCGTCACGCTGGTGTAAATCATGATTACCGTCGAACAAACGATTATCAGCCAATACGGGACCAGCGCCACAATTACAAAGCTCATTCGCAATATGAATGAGTATTTGGACCCCCGGGCGGACTTCGACACGTTTTTCGACTTCGTTTGGAATGTGGAAACCGCCCAAGGTTTTGGGCTGGACATTTGGGGGCGAATTGTAGGCATTGCCCGTGAACTGCTGATTCCCCCGCCAATCAATAATTTTGGATTTAACGAAGCTGGCGGGAGTGCCCATTCTTTCAACGAGTCCCCTTTTTATAACGGGATTCCGCCGGTTTCCGAAACCTACATCCTGGCCGACGACGCCTATCGTCAATTGATTTTGGTCAAGGCCCTGGCGAACATTTCGGCCACGAATGCGCCGTCGTTAAATCAACTTTTGCAAAACCTTTTCAGCGACCGCGGGCGTTGTTACGTCAATGATATTGGCGGCATGCGCTTGCGGTACACCTTTGAATTCGATTTGACCCAATACGAATGGGCCATCATTACGCAATCGGGGGCCATGCCACACTCCGCCGGGGTTGACACTTCGATGTTTAACAGTGCCTTGCCCTTGTTTGGCTTTGCCGAAGCTGGGGCATCTGCTGTACCATTCGGGCAGGGCGTTTTCATGCCATTAGGAGCCGTTCATGCAACTATCTAACAGCCCCGGCAAACTTGTTTTGCCTTTCGCCAACTCCGGCAATAAAAACAGCATTCCGGTCGCCTCGCAAATCGGCATTACGCCAGGTGCCGCGTCGTTGGCCGACGGGTTCCCGCCGTTGACTATGACGCCGGTCGCGGCAGGTGGTGTGCCGCCTTCCGGCCTCGACATGAATGGCATTTTGTTTGAACTGTCAGCGGTTGTGCGTTGGGCGAATGCTGGCGGCGGTTATCCCTTCGACGCGGACTTTGCGACAGATATCAACGTCAACGGCTACCCAAAGGGCGCCCGGGTCATGCGGTCGGACGGCCTGGGCTACTGGTTCAACACGGTCGAAAACAACACCACCGACCCGGAGGCGGCAGGGGCCGCCGCCGCGGGCTGGGTGCCTGACTTCACCAACGGCGTTACCGCTGTCACTATGACAAGCGCAAACGTAACGTTGACCCCCTTGCAGTACGGCAAGCCTATCATTGTCATTACCGGCACGCTTACGGCAAACCTGAATTTGATTTTCCCGGCCATCGTCAATGAGTGGACCGTAATCAACAATACGACCGGCGCCTTCACCATCACTTGCAAGACGGCCACGGGTGCTGGCGTTGTTGTGAATACCTCCGCCCTGATTGTGGGGGACGGCACCGATATTCAAAGCGCCGTACCTGATGCTTCTCTGGTTGGCTACTCCCCTTACGGCACGGGAGCAATCGCAACGTCCGTACAGACAAAGTTGCGCGAGTCCATCAGCGTCAAAGACTTCGGTGCTGTTGGCGATGGGGTGACCGATGATACGGCAGCTATTCAGGCGGCCATTGATGCCGTGTATGGAATGGGCGGTGGGCGCTTGTTGTTTCCGTCTGGTACTTACAAGGTATCGGCATCATCACTTACCCTCCGCGACAAGGTACAGCTAATTGGCGCTGGATCGCAGTGCACTACGCTTGATTTCTCGGCGCAAGCTGCGTTTGCCAGCACGACCGGATTTATCCGGGTTATGGGTGCCGGTCTTGGGGCGTTGCAGCCCGTAACGGCATCGGTCGCTGAAGGAGCCACGTCCCTTACGGTTAGCGGTAGCGGTGTGGCAGCTGGCGACATGATCCAGATCCGCAGCACAGAGTTTTATGATGGGCGTCCTGAACCTATTACGGCAGTAGCTTACTCAGCTTCTACAGCCTATACAAAAGGCCAGATCGTCAATGTCAATGGAAATTGGTATGTGTGCCAGACCGCTGGCACTACCGGAGCATCGAGCCCGCCGAGCGGCACCAGTAATCCGATCACGGATGGCACAGTCACTTGGTACTACGCGCCGATGGTCGATGCTTCCTACCAGACGCCGTGGTCCGCCATAGAAGTTATTACGCTGGGCAGCCTGCGGGTCACGTATGCCGGCCGTATATATGTCTGCGTGACCGCTGGAACCACCAGTTCAACCGAACCAACCTCGACCGCGACCGTCTCGCTCGTCACCGATGGCTCGGTCTCTTGGCGGTATGTGGCTCGGTACAACTGTCGGAAGGCTGAATTTGCCGGCGTTCAGAGCGTCAGCGGCACGACAATTAATTTGTCTCAGCCGTTGCGAATGGGGTATCCGCAAGCGGGTAGTTCCGCCTATACGGTTGAGGCAGCAAAGGTAAGCTTTACAAAGGCGGGAATCAGCGGTTTTACAATCAACGGTAAAGGCCTGCCAAATGACATTGTTCAAACTGGTGGGTACAAATATCTATTCTCCGGGTCTTCCGCTGATATAGCTGTTGATGCAATTTGGGCATCGATAGACTGCGACGATTTAACATTCACCAACATTGAACAAGTCGGGATCAAGCTGCAAAGCTGTTATGACTGCTCAGTGCGACGCTTCCGAATTATTAACAATCCGAAAAACCTTATAAGCCAGCAATATGGCATATGGGTTGCGCGCGGGAGTTCTAACATCCGCATCAGCGACTATTACGGCAGGAACAGTCGGCACATCATAACAACTGATGGGAGCACGTCTCTTTCACAAGACTACTATCGCGGTGTCCCTTGTGACATTGTGATGACTATCGGTAGCGGAGACGGCATCTGGCAGTCGGCTGTTGATACTCATGCTGGAGCGCTAGATGTGGTTGCGAATGGCGGGGTATTCAACACGCTGGATTGCGGAGTGAAATTCCGGTCAAAACGGACTTCGGTTTCCAATTTTTTGATTAACTCGCTGACCGATAACGCTAGCGGATACTCCGATGGCGCATTCTCATTGTATTTTGATGGTGGGGATTGCACTCTGTCCAACATTGAGACTCGCGGCGGTCTGTTTGGCGTCAGAATCTCGGATACATCCGGGGCGTCAATTGGCGGAATTGTTGGCGCAAACATTCTTGTAAAGGACGCCCGTGACTATGGCATTCGCATCGGCAATAACGCTTGGGACGCCTTCGGTAGTATCAACTTGTCGGGCATCACTGTTCAATATACTAAAAACAATTACAACTTATTCCTCAATGGTCAGTTCAGTGAATTTGTGCTGAATGGTCTGGTGAGTAATGGCGGGACTTACGGTATACGAACGGGTCAACTTTCTTCGTTCAAGCGTTTCTCGCTCAATGGTTTTTCCGTCAGTGATTTCACTGACGAAGGGCTTTACCTTGAAAACCTGACGAATTTTGCCTTGTCCGGAGGTGTGGTCGATAAGCCAAACACAACGGCAGCGGCCATTCGTATTCGCAACTCAAAGGTCGGTGTGCTGAACGGTATCACGGTCAACATGGCAGCTTCGAGTGCGTCGGCGCAGGGGGTTCTTCTAAGCTCCGCGTCGTCCGGTATGACAGATCGTGTAGTTGTTGACGGAGTACAAGTTAATCTGCCGAGTGGCACGGCGACAGGTGTTTATATCGAAGCCAACGCAACGAATTGCACAGTGGGGCCAGCCTGCGAACTTAGGTCATGCACCACCCAGATCGCATGGAATGCTGGGACAACCGGGCGTGGGGGTTATATGACTGGATCAGCCACATACGATCCCCCAAGTTTAGCCTCCGGCGCAGGTGCCACGACAACTGTGGCTGTTTCCGGAGCGGCCGTTGGCGACGCCGTATATTGTAGTTTCTCGAACGACCTGCAAGGAATAACCCTGACTGGATATGTTTCGGCTGGGTCTACAGTTGCAGTGAGGTTCCAGAATAATACGGGTGGCACAATCGACCTTGCCAGTGGGGCACTAAAGGTTACTGTTGTTAAGATGGGATAATGGCTGATGAACCGCACCAACTTTGAACATGCAGGATACGCGCTGCTGATGCAGATGGCGTTATGGCCCTTCGTCGGGCCGGTGGCTGGTGGCCTGTTCGCTATCGGGTTCTTCCTCGGCCGCGAGCATAGCCAGCGCGAGGAAATCGTCAGCCCGCACAATAGAGACAACCCATTCCCTGCGTTTAAGATTTGGGAGTGGGAACAGGACGAGCAGCTTGATTTTCTATTTCCGGTAATCGCTGTGCTGTCGGTTGCCATTTTTATGGAGGTTAAATAATGCAAAAAGGCGAACCCTGCGACAACCCGACATGCCAGGATGCCGCCGACCGTGCGGTTAAAAAGGTGTTTGCCATCCTGGGCGTCGATGTTGATAAACCCGAATCCGTCGAGGAATTCCGCGAGGACTTGCGCTTCGGCAAACGGATGCGCCGGGCTGCTGACCACGGGCTTCTCGCGCTGGTCGGCCTGGTGGTGATTGGCCTCGGCGCAG
>ERZ724505.678-NODE-678-length-20952-cov-5.235967_pt1 | contig 20952 bp, 34 predicted proteins | sample MGYA00376038_ERZ724505 | MGnify/ENA primary metagenome ERZ724505 (study PRJEB28724, sample SAMN07190884) | wastewater metagenome | isolation source: effluent of sewage treatment plant in Hong Hong | place: Hong Kong | collected 2016-03-17 ...
CTCCGCCCAGGACTGCGCGGCGTAGGCCGGGTCGTTCTCCACCAACTGCTGGTGCAGCGCCACGGCTCGCTTGAAATAGGGGCTCTGGGCGTCCGCCTGCCACGCAGCCAGCAGAGGAGCCGCCGTGATCGCGGCCTGAATGCGGGCGTCTTCGGCCGACTGGTCCCGCTGCCGGCGCGCTTCGGCCTGGGCCAACAGGTCCTGGGCCACGCGCTCGGCGCGCTCGGCGCGCTGCGCGGCGCGCACGGACTCCAGGTACAGGTCCGAAACGTCCTGGTTCCAGTCCGCCTTCATCCGCTCGGCCTTGGCCAACACCTCGGCGGAGAACTCAGGTTCGGGCTCCTTCGGGGCGGGCGGTGGCGCCTGCAGCGCGGCCAGCTTTGCCTCCAGAGCTGCGGCGCGATCGCGCTCGGCCTGCATCACGTCGAAGGCCCGCTGGAGCAGCGCACCGCTGCTGTCCGGTACGGCCGGCGGGGTTTCGACAAGTGCGGGCTCCCCAGCGGGGGCCTCGACCGGAGCCTCGGCCGGAGCTTCGGCCGGAGGGGCCTCCACGACGACCTCGGCGGGCAGCGTTTCGTACTGTTCGGGCTCGTCGAACCGGGTATCGGCCAACTTCGCCAGCGAAGCGATGTCCTCGGGCCAAGTGGTCGGGTCGTTCACGTCAATCGTCATGTAGCGGTCTTCCCCGTGCTTTCAGGCTGAGCGGTGGTCTGCGCGTCGAGCGCGCGTCCGACAATCTCCAGCCCGTGTTTATCTTGTTCGAGGGCCAGCTTGCCCTCATCCACGATCGCGCCGTGCCGGATCTTGTCGGCCTCGGCGCGCAATTTCTCAATTTTGGCGGCCTGCTCCGCGACCTGGAGCTGGGCCATCTGCGCCTGCAGGTCGACCTGTTGCTGGGCCATCTGCGCCTGAGCAACCTGCTGGGCAGACTGCTCGGGGGTCTGCGGAGCCGGAGCGCCTTGCCCAGTCGCCTGGGCGATGATCCGGGCCATCTCTTCCTTCTGCGGCAGGTCGCTCGCGCGAATGACGATATGCGCCACCGCCATCTGCAACTCCGGCGGCAGGCTCTTGAGCACCTCCGTCAGGTTCTTGAACTGCTGCATCCGGTACGTCGGGGTATCGGGCACGTCCACCAACCCGACGCGCAGCAGCAGCGCGGACAGCGTGTTGGAGGATTCGCCGGTATTGAATGTGTAGGTCCTCGGCTCGCCGTTGTACTCGTAGCTCACGGGCAGCGGCTTGCCGATCGCCCGGTCGACGACCAGCGCCAGCAGCAGCTCGCCCACGCGGATACGGGCGGCGGCGTAATTGTCGTTGAGGTCGGCGAGCGTGGTGGCGCCCTGCTCGACCAGCGAGCTAATCGCGATGCCGGACTCGGCACCGACCGTGGCCTTGCCAAGCATCGACTGGTACACGCCAGCGGTGTCCTGAATCGCCTGGGTGGCGTCCTGCAAAACCTGAAACTGCTGCTGGGAGAGCTGAAAGTCGCTCTTGATCTCGATCCGGCCGTCCTTGTTGCGCCGGTTCGGGTTCATCAAAATCAGCGCGTCGGGCCGGCCCGCCTCGTCGACCACCTCGTCCCACGGCCGGTGTGCGGCGTCGGAGTCCGCGATGATCTGCTTGGCGGACAGCAGCCAGTACATCCGGGATAGTCGGGAGTTAACCTCGTCCTGCGGGCTCAGCATCCCCCGGATCAGCCCGTAGGGCGCACCGGTCTCACCCTCTCGAAACGCCCAGAACGGCACGTAGGGAAACGCATCGTGCGAATAAGGGCTCGGCATGTCGATCAGGCGATGCGGGCCAGCCCACCACGACAGGCGCACCAGCGGAAGCACCGCGTCCTGGACCTCGACCACCCCGGCCGCCACGGCGGCGCGGTGAATCGGATTCTTGGCGTCGTGGCGCAGCACCGAACCGTCGGGGAGCCGCATCACAGTACCGCGCACGTAGTTCCGGTACCAGACCTCTGACAGCCGCACCCGGTCGCGCTCGACCGACAGCCATTCGAGCGACTCTATGGTGGAGGCCCTGAAGTCGTCGTAAGCGCCCATCAGGTCGCTGTCTATCGCGTCGAGCCGCCCCTGATCCCACTCGGCCCAGCCCCGCACCGCTTCCTCCAGCACGCGCTTCTTGCCGGGGAAATACAGTTGCGCGACATCGAGATCGATCCAGCGGTGCCGAACCAGAAACCGGGCGTCGGATAAAAAGGGGTCGCGCGAGCGCCAGTCGAAGTAAATCTCCTGGTACGGCACGGCCGCCACCCGGAGCGGATGCAGGAACGGGTTCGACTCGTAGCCGACCTCCACCCAACCCAAACCGACCTTCACCTGTGAAGCGTAGGCCGCAGAGGTGGCGGCATCGGCCTTGGTGGCGCGCTCCGTCGCCTTCATCAAAGCGTTGAGGGCCATCGCGCGGTCAAAATCGGCATCGCCTTCGGCGGAGACCTGCCAGTCCCGGCGATTCTTCGCCTCCATCCCCAGCACCAGACGAATCGTCGGGCCGATCAGGTTGCGCACCAGCGGGGGCAGCCCCCGATCGGCCGCTTTCTCCAAGTAGTCCTGGTCGAGCTGGTTGCCGTCGAAATACGCCATCGCCTTGGCGGCTTCTTGCCGCCAGCGGGGCTCGTATTCCGAGTCCTCAAGGAAGCGCTCTAGCTGGGTGATGGTCAGGGCGAAAAACAAAAAACGGGGCTCCAAAAACGCGAAAACCCGCCGTAGCGGGTCCAAAAATGAGAAAAGCCCGCCGGAACGAGCTTTTCCATACTAGAAATAAGTATCCCTTATCGTTCGGGTCAAGTCAAGGAGTTTTCCGGACCTGTTTGAGCATGCCGATCGCGGCCTTCCGGGCCAGCGTGTCGACCCGCTCGTTATCGGGGTGTCCGCTATGCCCACGCACCCACCGCACGGAAACCTGATGCACCCCACACAATTCGACAAACTCCAACCAGAGATCCTCATTAGCCTTCACTAGGCCAGCCAACCTCCATTTACGCCGCAGGTAAGCATCCCGCCACTCCCTCGCTTGGGTTACCACGTACTTGCTGTCCGTATAAACCTCGACGGACGTAGGGCCTGGCAACGCGGCCAGCCCACGGATCACCGCAAACAGCTCCATCCGGTTGATCTGACCGCAAAACTCGCCACCCGACAACTCCAGCAGCAAACTACCGTCGGGACGCCGCACCAAAGCGGCCCATCCCGCACGACCCCGATGGACGAAGCAAGAGGCATCGGTAAACAGATAGTTAGGCGTCACCCACACCATTTCAATCCCACCGGTCCAGCCTGTAGTCCCGCGACCGCCCGGCGCTCCAAACGCGCACCGTGGCGTTCCACGGCTGGCCCTTATTCAGCATCACGCCGGCAGCCGACTGATCGGCTGAGCCTTCCATCTGCGCGCAGTTGGAGTAGGCCTCCAGCACCGGACGTACGCCGTGAAATTCCGACTTGAGCATCTCCGGGAACAGGCAGGCGCTCGGCGTACGCGAGTCCTTCGCGCCGTCAATCACGAACAGCACGCCGTGGCCTTGATGCTCATGGCCTCCGTTCCACATCGACGGCTTGAGCGCGACCGCGTTGACCTGGTGAAACTTGCCGCCGGTCAGGCCAAACTGCGCCGCAGTCGAGCCGCCATTCCAGAAGTACCACGACACCGGGTTGCGCGCGCCTTCGCTGTCCCATTGAAGGATCGGCGGCGCGTCGGGATTCACCGCTGTCACCAGCGAGGTGTAGCTGCCGTGGCTCGGCGCTTGGAACTCGATTCGCTCCGCAGTCGGCAGCACCTCGCGCTGGAACTTCTCCCAGGTCATCGTCTGCGCCGGGATGCTCATGCTCAGCGCCTCAGATCTATTCGGCTTGAGGTGGCCGAACACGCCGCCGCTCGACGCCTCGTCCTTCTTTGGCGTCGGCCGCCACAGCGCCTGTACCTCGTCCAGCCGCGCGAAGCGGCGTGCCAAGGCGCCGGCCGCGCCGAGTTGCTGCATCACCTTCTCGGCCACAGCGATGGCGCCAGCGCTGGGTGCCGCCTGCGGGCGCTGGTAGGCCAGCGGGTGCATCTTGGCCGCGAAGGCCCGCGACACGGCGCCGAAGTCCTTGCCGGCCGCAATGTCCTCCAGCAGCGTACCGATCATGCTGCTGCGCGGGTGGCAGAAGCCGGCCGGCGCCGTGGCGATGGTTCGCCACACGACATTGGCCTTGCCGGCGCCGTGCGCAGCGGCGCGGGCAACGTGCAGCGCGTGCAGCCATTCGGCCTGACCCAGCACCTTCTCGCTGCGGTACAAGGCTTCGGTCTTCAGCAGCGTCAACGCGGTTTCTAGGTGCAGCTGCGTGAACTCGTTCAGCGCGTGCATCACGGTCTTGAAGTCCTCGCGCTTCTCGGCCATCGCCTGGCCAGCGGTCTGCGTGGCGCGCTTGAAGACCATTCCCGTAGCCGGGCGCACAGCCAGGTGGTGCCACACGCCAGTCTCGGGCGTGCCCCACACGACATCGGACGACAGGAACACGCCTGTAACTTTGGCGCGGCGCACGACCTTTGCCATCGCAGCCAGCGCCGGGCGGTAGGCTTCGGGCGCGTCGTCTTCGTGCCACATGGCCGGAGCCACCATGCCGTCATCACCAAGGGTCGCCAGGGCGCCGAAGCGCTCCACGAACTGCCGGCATGCGTGGCAGTTGTGACGTTGCCGCTCGGCCGGGTCGGCAAAGCTGCCGAGGTACGCGCCCCACAGGTCTTCGGCGTCCGTCGTGAACAGCGGCTTTGCACCATTGGCGCAGTTCGCCAGAAACCTCGCATTCACGCGGCCGAGGAAGGCGTCATAGTCGCCGTCGTGGTGGTTGCCTACTACGGCACCTTCCGATACTTTAGTGTTCATCGTTGCTCCAGTCATGCCACACTCTGGCGGCCGGTGATTTCAGTCGTTAGGCGTCACCCACACCATCCGCACGATCCGAACGACAGCCCTGCTTCGAGCTGGCGATCGGCCCCTCGTCACCGGACGCCACGGCTCTCTGCCACCTCGGCCGTGCCGTTATACTGACCGCGCACCGCGTAGCTCCGATCCCTGGGCACCGGCTTCGACCGGTAAAACACCATCTGACCGAGCTTCATGCCAGGGTACAGCCTAAAGAAGTGCCAACGCAGGCAGTTGTGGATTTCCAAGGTCAACCGGGTATCGCCGGCCACCTCGTACCCCCAACTAGGATCGCACCACGTTGCCAACATGTTGTTGAGGAAGCACCGAGCCACGCTCGATTTCAATTTAAACTCGCAGGAGATGTCAAACGGCAGTCGGAACCGCTCGACAGTGGCCCCCAACGCGCACCCGCCCGGCCGCAACTCGTACCCTATACGCGGGTCAATCACGACGGTCTCGAACGCGGGCAGTCGCGGGTTCGCCTTGTCCGACAGATCGACGACATGCGAGTCGGGCCTCGACAGATCCGGGTGGGTCTCCACCAGCAGCGTGCCACCGATCCGCACGTCAATAGACGTGCCGTTCACCGGGCAATCGTGAACGTTCTCCAGCGGAGCGTCGATGACCCCCGCCTGTACCAGTTCAATCAGTTCTTCGTAGCTCAGCAGCATGCCGCTAAGCGCTCCCGCAGCGCGTAACCCTCTAGCGCCCAAACTCTATCACGGGCATTATTACGGGCGATCTTCCGACCCAACTCCTCATCGAAGTTCTCCGGACTCACCGCCGCGCTCTCTCCTACTACGGTAAACCCGTTTCGCAACTTCAAGCAGCACACCGTCAAAGTCGTACCAGGGAACACATGATAGTCCTCCCCCACGATCACGGCATCGATCTTATCTGGAGACAGGCGCGGCGCGTTGAGCCCCTTTGCCTGGATTTCAGCTTCAATAGCCAACTCAAATTCACGCATATCAATATCTCTCCGATAGCGTGTACATTTACGAGGATCAGCAACATTCCCCGACCCCCTCGGCGCAGACGGTAAAGCTGGGAAACGCCGGTTCGACGCCTGCTGCGACCCGGTAGCCCACCTACAATTATCCCTGCTGTAACCTAAGTCATTGTCTATGCGATCCAGCGAGTGACGCCCGGACGGACGATCCCCCATATCAGCCAAAAAAGCCTGGAAATCAGTCCTCCACGAATCGCAAACCCCTATGCCCCGACCCCCATAATGCCGGTAATTGCGCATGTTGGGGTTGTAGCACCGGTTAATCATCGCAATCCACGTACTGTATAAGGGATGATCTGACCGCCCATGAGTCGCTAACCGCTGCCTGTTCTTCTCGGCCCTATAGCAACCGCACGAACGAGTGCCGCCAGAGGTCAGATCCGACCTGTTAACGCACTTAGTCACACCGCAATCACACGCGCATAAATAATGGCGATTCTTGCCGCTCCACAAACCCCTATCGGCTACCTGCACCACAACCAACCGTCCATACCTACGACCCACTATATCCCCTCCCTTGATTTGACTCAGCAGCATGCCGCGCTCCATATTGTGGGGGCCTGTTCGGCGAAAATGAGCTGAATCTCACGCGCCACGTCGCGATGCTCTTTCTGGGTGTCCGGCTTCAGACGGAGCTGCAGATAGTGTATCCAACTACGGAACGTGCCGGACACGTACAACCGCGTCGGGGTCAGCCCCTCCGGCAACAGCGCCCTAGCCACCTCGCGAGACACCCCCTTGGCAAGGGCCTCCTCGTAGTGCTGATAAGCTACCTGGGACACTTTGTGGGCCACCTCATCCCACCAGCCGGCCACCATGCCGTCCTCGCACCCCAGCGGCAGCTCGCGCGCCTCCGGGTTCTGCATCCGGCACACCGGGATCTGAGCCGGCTCTGTCACAGACGACCACCTCTGTGAAAATTCCTGGAAACAGAACGACTTGTGCCGCAAAATCTGCCGCGACACGTCCCGTGTGGTGCGGATCTCGACGCACATCGACGCCATCTCGAACGGCGACCAATGCCCGTGCGCCATCAGGGCCAGCAGGAGCGGGACGGGGTCGCGGCCCTGGTGCTTCGGGCTGCTGACGCGGGCGATATCCGCGATCATTCGCTCCGCATCAGGGGTCACCCAAACCAACTCAACGGTCATGCGCCCTCCTCCTGCACCCACTGGACCAAGTTCAACAGCTTCTCGGGCCGCTCGTGCATGAACCCATCCGGCAACTCGGGCAGCAGATCCGACCGGCATGGGATGTCCAACGCGTCCCACAAGTGCATGGGCAGGTGGTAGGCGATCACCCCGGCCGGCGACTGGAGCGCGCAGAGGAAAGAAGCGCCGATGGTCGGCACCCGGTATTTCCAGCACGGGAACTCCGGATGCAGGTCGTTGAACAGCATGACGACCAGGGCGAACAGCGGGGCGCGGTGCGCCTGCTGCTCCTCCACTGTCACGAACCCCGCTCCACCCACCCGCTGCACAGGATCACTCCGGCTTCTTGGTGAGGAAGTTGTCCAGTGTGACGCCGTTCACGCACAGCTCCTGCAACCACTTCGGGACCACGCCACGACCCGACCACGACTTGCCACTCGCGGGATCGAGGTACTTCGGCGGCTGGGGCGCTTCCGGGAACAGACGGTCGAACAACTGGCGCGGGGTCAGGCCGAAAATGACCGCGTAATCCTCGATAGCCTGCTTGGCGTCCTCCCAGCGCTGCGCCTCTTTCTCTCCGGCGACCGCAGCCGCTTTGGACGCGATGTCCAGCAGCTCGTTGTGGGACAGGTTGCCCAGGGCGTTCAATACGGTATTAGCCATCTCGCTCATGCAGATACTCCGAGTTGTGAAGATCCTATTATAAGTATTACTTATGGTCCTGTCAACGCCCGAGCGCCTTGCGCAACTGGAAAAGCCCATCCGCCACGCGCTGGTTGAGCGTCTGGAACACGATCTGATAGCGCCACGCCCAGCACTCGGACCACGTCGACTTCGACACCCCGAACATCGCCGCCAACGCCGCCGCGCGCTGCTTCGGAGTGTGCCCGACGGACCCGCACGTCGCGCAGGGCACCCGGTCGCGCACCCAACCGCGACCCTGGCACGACGGACACACCACCGGCGCAAGCACATCGAGCAGCGCCAGCGCGATGATGGCCCGCAGCCGGTCGTCCGGCGTCTTGGCGCCGAGCGCCAGCGCGCGATTCGGCCGCAGCTCCTCGACCAGCCGATCCGGCAGCGACCCGACCGGGTGCCCGCAATACAGCGTCAGCAGGAGATCGGCGGTCGTGTCGGGTTTCACCCTGGCCAGCGCTGCCGCGATGTCGGTCGGGCACATCGCCAGCCGGCGGGTCGGCCCGTTGCCGGAGAACGACTCGCCCCAGCGTCCACTGGCGGTCAGACCAGCCAACAACTCGGCAACGGAGTCTTCGTTCATGACAACGGCGGACCCTCTGGTCGCATCCGCCAAAACACCGGAACCGCCCGATACTCCGCACAGTAGTACCCCGGAGCATTCCAGACATCGACCCCGGTGCGGACCACCAACCCCGTAGTACCCCCAGAAACCAAAGCAGAAGGCCACCACCCCAAGACGATTTTCCCGATCTCCGGCGGTTCTACGGCGGTTTCGGTCCACGTATGACCCTCTACGGCGAAGCGCCGCATCACCTTTTTGAAGTGCCAACGCTCATCGCCGGAACGCTTGCGTTCGGTGTCGTAGCGCCAGAACAACTCTTCTAACAGCCCCTCGTTTAACGGGTCCGCCAATCGTGCCCCCTCCGCATGTCGAACAGCCGGATGGCCGCGTTCGAGTGGTGGTGCTCGCGCACCGCGTTGATCGGTTCGGCGAAAGTCAGCGCCAGCGCGTCCGCCTTGTCTGGCGACCGGCCCAGCCGATCCCGGATGTCGTCCTTGTCCTCCAGCAGGATGCGGTCCTTCGGCATGTCGTACTCAATCGCGATCAGCTCCTCGCGCAGCTCGCCGTCCTTGGGTATCCTAACGTCGCCCCGCAACCACTCTTTGAGCCCACCGTAGCACTCCGCGCGCTTGTTGTAGTAGCGCATGTCGTTTGGCTTGGCCTGCCCGATCACGTCCACCACCGGATACCCCAACTGCCGCAACCGGTCGACGACGCCAGCGCCTATGCCGTTACCGTCGACGAACACGGTGTCGGGCCGCATCGCGTCGATGTGAGTGGCCACTTTCGACGCGAGCTGCATGGTGTCACCGATCCGGTAGACCAGCGATGGCAACGCGATGTTGGAGCGCCGCATGGCGATGACCGACGTATCCGACCCTTTGCGCGCCACGTCCACCCCAAACGCGAGGTAGTCGTCGTCCAACTCTGGAGCTCGGCTACTTTGAGCCCGGTCAACGTCGTCGGTGGGAATGAACTGGATGTCGCCGGAGGCCGGGAATTGCCCGAGTACATGCACTTTGACGAAGTCGCTGTCGAGCCCGTGCCGATCGACCCAGCTCTGTAGCTCGTCCTTGTTCGTCATCCGCACGGTGCGGGTATCGACGTGGTAGCACTTCCACGGCGACCGAGCCTCGGAGAAACAGCGATAGAACCCGCCAGAGGAGCGCGTCGGATTGCCCAAAACGACAAAAACGGGTTTGAACCCGATCGTCGTCATCGCCCCCTCGATCGTCTCCCAGATGATGTCGTGGATGCCTGACGCCTCGTCGAAAACGACCAGGACGTGCTCGCCGTGCAGGCCGGCGAACGCCTCCGGATTGGTCTCGGACCAAGGAATCGCGTTGGCCACCCAGGTCTCGGGAGCCTCCCTCGCGCGCAACGAGGTGGCCATCCACTCGAACCAATCCTCGAACAGGGAGCGCTTGTGCCACAGCGCCAGCTCGCGCCACAGTTTCGTTTGGAGCTGGGTTTTGGTGTTGGCCGTAACGACGCAGTTGGCGTCCGGTCGCGTCGTCATGAACCAGTTGATCAAAAACGCGGCCAAAGTACTTTTGCCCGAGCCGTTGCCGCTGGCCACCGCCACCCGAACGGCCCGCTTCGCGGAACGGAGCGCGTCACCGATATGGCCCAGGACCTCCACCTGCCACGAGTCGGGTCCGGGGTGCTGCGCCAGCGGGCCGGCGGGCTCGCCCCACGGGTAGGCGTAGCGGGTAAAACCGACCGGGTCGTAGAAAAACCGCGCCGAGTCGTCGGCCAGGGCCAGATCTAACTCGGTGAGCGGGCGCCGCTGCTTCGTGGGTCGGGCCATCAGTCGTCGGCGACCGCTATCTCGTGATATAGGTGGCGGACAGCAGGGTCGTGTTGCATACGCAGAGCGTCGTACATCCGTTCCAGGTCAACCACCCAACACGAGTCTGAAGATATACGGCGGGTCCAAACTTCGTAAACCGCCCTGAAAGACTCGTAAGAATACCCCTCGTAGAGCCTAATCCCGTTCACGTTTGTCCTCCAACAACTCTGGGGTCGCCAGCTCGCCCTCGAACACTCGGCGGCGGGCGCTGTCGATACGGCTGGCGAGCGTCTGGTCGATGGTGATCTCGACCTTCTCGGTCAACAGGCCGAAGTGCTTCATCAGCAGCTCCAGGGCTTTCACCTTGTCGTTGAGCTTCAGCTCCCAGCTCACCGACCCGTCGCGCGCTTCGGTGCGCTTGACCGATGCGATAATCGCCGAGCAGGAGCGGGGGAGCGTTTCGAGGTCCTTCAGCACGAAGCTGTTTCCGTCCCAGGTCGCCACGTCCGCGATGTTGCCCATCGCGATGCGGTACAGCTCCTCCAGAGTGCGCTCCGGCGTCAGCTCCAGCACGCGCTCGGCGTCGCGCAGCAAGAGGCGCACCGCGCCCCCGACGAACGTGTTCTCGACGGCGCGAGAGATCCGGCTCGCCTTGCGCTTGACCTCTTGCGGGGTCGACGCGACGCCGCACGACTGAAGCAGGGTGGCCAGCGCCTGCTCATGGTTGAGCCCGCAGTACACCACCAGCATCGAGTAGGTCTTCTCCGCCAACGTCAATTTGCGGCTCCGCCACTCGTAGTGGTCCAGCACCTCCGGATCGTAGCCCATCTCGCGCAGCGCCTTGCGCAGCGCGTAGAACCGCGCGTTGAGCACGCCGCGAGCATTCGGGGTGCGCAGGGACAGCAGGTCGGCGCGGGACACAATGTCCACGCCGTCGTCGGGAGCCAGCAGGCTACGCGCCACCGCCGCGCTTCGAGGATAGGGTCATGGCGCGGTCCTGCCACCACTCTTTCTCGCGGACGAGCTGATCCACGGCCATCCGCAACATGTCCTCGTAGGTCATGCACTTCGACGCGATGCGCACGTCGATGCAGTGACGCAGCGTGGTGTCGCGCAGCGCGAGATCTTCGATGTCGTTTCGAGAGGGCACGTCGAGGCCGGTCATTGTAGCCCCCGTGTGTCTTTGGCGTACCGATCCTGTGCGAACTGAAACGCACTTGCCTTCCCCGTCAACACGAGCCAGGAATGCCAGACCCTGGTTAGCGCGTTCCTCCACCCGTAGTAAGGTAGGGGCCGAGCGATATACCATTTGCCGCCGAACAGAACCCCGGTGTCAGCACAGCGTTCGGCGCCATTCAGTAGCTCGTCGATCAAGATAGGCGGGGAAAGGACGGCACGGCGCACCATAGTCATACTCCGGGCCTCAAAAACGTGTCGATATAATCCACCAGATTGCTGAAACGAGGTTCAGAACGCTCTGCGAAAGCCTCGCGAATCAATTCTAACGCCCTTCGGTACGCCATCTCCCGGTCCACGACCGCGCAAACATCTTCCAGAGAGGCCGACCAATATTCGTCCGCCATCACCCTCGCACGTTCAGCGGAGTCCGAGGTGTTGGCCATCGCCACAACCCCGCAAGCCGCCAAGCGCATGCGCTCCGTTTCCAGCTCGCCCTCCAAACGACGAATCTCGGCGCGCAGGGCCTCCAAACCATCAGTCACGTCTAGGTCAGTCATTCAGGCCACCTCACCAGCACGATAAGAGCCACCAGCCATCCGATGCCCGTCCATCCCAACAGCACGTTCACGAGCAGCACCACTCGATTGCGCGTAGACAGCCTGGGGTACTCGTCATCCATAAACGCCATGATGGACGGGGCCAAGTAGATGACCAGCAGCACGGTCTGCCCGACCCACGAGGCCATCGCGCTCATCCCGGCGACTCCCGGTCGCGCAGCCGCAGCTCCAGCACCGCGAGACCGTTCCAGCACGCCTGAGCGAGATGGAGCAGCCCCGTGACCTCATCCACCGGACGGATCGAGTCGTCCAGCAGGTGGCGGTAGAGCGCGTCGAGGTAGCGCGCCTCGCCATCAGGCACCTCTAGCCAGCCGCGCGGCGAGTACTTCTCGGCACCGTAGGTGCCGACCTTACCCACCTCGGCCAGCGCGCGGGCGAAGTCGCCCAGCACCAGCCCCAGGCGAGGCTTGCCCGCGTCGAGCTTCGCGCCAGGCTCGTGCGGATCGCGGCCGTGCGGGTCCGCTTCCAGCAGCTTGCCACCGTAGTACACGTTCCTCGGTTCACTCATACATATCTCCCGCCGTCACTTCGCCCTCGGTCACCTCCGCGATCGCCTGCAGGTGCTGGTACGAGGGCCGATAGAGCTTGTGCTCCCAGTTCCACACTGTCTGCCGGCTGACCTCCGCGCGCTCGGCCAGAGCGCGACGAAACGCCGCGCGCTCCTCTTTCGGCAAGCGCATGGAGAACTGGCGCAGGTGCATCAGACCGGCACCAGCACCCAATCGTCAGCGAACAGGTCAGTGGCGTTTGGCGTCCATAACCTGGCGCAATCGCCCTCCACGTAAACAAGATGGGGTTCGGGCTCAACCCCTATCTCGGCCAAACGGTTGGCCGCGAAGACCGCCCCTGGCCTCGCACCCCACGCCTCGCGGCGGACGAGCCCGCCCGCCCGAAGGTGGTGCAGCGCGACGGAGAACCCGACGGTCTCCGGCTTCGCCTCCTCGGCCTCCAGATCCTCGAACAGAGGCGATTGATCACCCGCTTCCCACGTACCGTTCACCCGACCACCCATCGCAGCAAGAACAGAAAGAGCGGGATCACCGAGATCCCGGCCAGCAAATAAAGAAAAGTCAACCGCATTTCGACGCGCCGCAGTCGAGACACGTCAGGCAGCCGTCCATCACCACCGCCTTCCCGCCGCACTCCGGGCAGGTCGCTTCCGGTTTCTTTTCGGCCGTCTTCTCCGCCACCATCGCCCGTGCCGCTTCGACGAGCGACGTGTCGCGGACGATCAGTCCAAGCCCGGCGCAGTGCTGCTCAATCACCTCGCCGATGCTGGCCACCAGCGACGGCACGAACCGCCCTTTCTCGAAGTGGCCGCCCTTCGGGTCGAACACCGAGCGCATCTCGTCGCACAGCACGTCGAGCGGTCCTTTCGTCCGAAAGACCATGCTCACGATCCGGGTCAGCCCGACGACCCACTGAAAGTGCTCCAGCGACTTGGAGTTGATGAAGATCTCGAAGGGGTGCCCGTCGCAGTCGTTGATTGTCACGTAAAAGGCGTGCTCGGACAGCGGGGTCTTGATTTTGTAGGTCGCGCCCGATAGCCGTTCGGGGCGAGTCGAGACGGGTTGGGGCTCCCGTGGGGTCACCACGTAGCATGCGGTCACGCGCTGCTCGATCTTGGTCACAGTAGAGCTCTCTTGGTGGCCCAGAGGGCGTTGCCCGGAGCATACGGACCCTTTTTGTCAATCCGCTGCAAGGTCTGGTCCCACCGACACGCTCCGAGATCCGCCAAAAACGCCTCGAACGACGTGTCCCAGCGCTCGCAGACCGTTATGCCCGCTCCGCCATACAGGTGGTAGCGACGGTTTCGCGGGTTGTTGCACCTCGACCGCATGGCGAGCCACACCGCGTACTCGACGCTTCCCGACAGGCCGTGCTTCGTGCAGCGCTGGCGAGCGCACTCGCGGCAACTCCGGGACGTGCCGGCTTTAAGGTGCTGCGACCAAACGAAGCGCTCGGCCCCGCAGGCGCAGCGGGCGAGCCAGCGCACGCCCTTTGGACCCGGCTCCCGCCGGACCAGGACCCAGGAGCCCACGACGAGGCCTGGCGTCAGGGCTGGGCTTCGAGTCATCGCAGCAGCACCGCGCCGACCAGCAAGGTCAGCACCACCGCGACGACGGTCACGAAGGCCAGTATGAGCAGGGTGGTCGAGATCACGGCGACCCCGAATCGAGGCAGCCGGCCAAATCGAGCTCCAGCTCCAGAGAGCGACGCTCGGCGCGGTCGTTCCAGAACAGCGGTTCGAAGTGCGGCGTGTAGGGGGGCTGGTCCGCCAGCGTCAGCCGGTACAGGCCGGGCGCCGGACGAAAGTCTGGCCCAAATAACTCGAACGGCGCCGGGGGCGAGCTATCGCCGTAATTGAACCCGGCCGTCGGAGCCGGGGCGCTTGACAAAGGCAACGATAGCCCGCTCCCGGCGGCGCTCACCGGATGGCGCCTCCGGCCCTGGCGGACACCTTGTCGACGTAGAGCCGGTTGGCGAAGACCTTGGTGCCGGGCTGATAGCGCACGGACCCCGCGTTGTACGCGGCGATCACGCCGGACCAGGAGTACTTGTCGAAATAGCGCCCCACGAGCTGGTACAGATACCGGCAACAGAGGTCTAAATTGGTCGCGGGATCGAGCAGTTCGGTCAAAAACACGCCCTCGAAGCCGACTTCGCGCGCCGTCTGTCCCATGATCTGCATCAGGCCGAAGCTGTGGGCGCGCAGCGAGCGCTCGGTGGCCTCGGAACAGGGGCTTTTGGGCGTAATTTGAGCGTTCTTGACGTATTTTTCGAAGAATTTGGGCTCGTAGCGCACCGCCCACGGGTTCCCGCCGCTCTCCACGTCGACAAACGCCTTTACCAGCGCGCGGGGGATCTCGTACTTGTCCGCCGCGACGGCGATCAGAGTATCCATGCCACCACCTCGGCCATCGCGGCGCTAAAAACCAGCAGAGGGCCGCCTAGCGCGTTGGCCAGGATCAGAATCCGTATCGGCAGCCGCAAATGTTGGTCTGCTTTTATCGCCAAATCGCTGATCGTGACGCCCAACAGCGTCAAGTAAACACCCAGAGCTATCAGAAACAGAGTCCGCATGTCGACCTCGGAAAAAAGCCCCGGGAACCGGGGCTAAAACCAATCACCAAAGGAGGAGCACTCTTGAAGCGAGATTAGTATAAGTGGTCCTTATACTTTGTCAAGCAAAAAATCGACCGAAACCACGCGATCGAGGGCGTCGACGATCCTTTCGCAGATGCGACGCGGTGGCGCGGTTTCGTAGCCGCGAACGACGCGAACCGGCAGACCGATGCGACCAGCGAGCTCGACCAGAGAGACGCCGGCGAGGATGAGGGCTTTGTCGAGGCGGGCTTGGAAGTCCATCAAACGACCCCCCGCAGATCAGGGCGGGAGGCCCAAATCGGCCCCTTCATCGTGGCCTTGCCTAGGTACAGCGGCGCGTCGACGCGGTCCGAGGGTGGCGACGCCGGAACAGGAAGGGCGCGCAGCCAGGCGGCTCTACCGACCTTCTTCATCTCTTTCATGCTGCGCTCTGCGTCGTCGGCCGACACCGCCTCGTGCAGCGGATGGTTCGCGTCGACCCCGAGGTAGGCCATCCAGGCGAACAGGTACTCGCGCCGAAGCGCCCGCTCCCAGGAGTTGGAGGCCAGGTAGTGGTCGAACATCGGCTTCAGGTCCTTGAAGGCCCGGAGCTGGCTCTCCCGCAGCTCGTCGACGGTGTAGCGGGGGAGCGCGGGGAATTCGACTGGTCTCGGCAGCCCTGCCAACAATTTCTTCTCGGTGCCGATAGAATATCTTCGCACCTGCCGGCCACGCAGGTTATTTTCTAACATCACCAGCTCTTTCGCCATATCGGTCATCAGCAAATACTCGATTCCGGGCTTGCCGGTGGGTCCGTCAGACCTGTCCCCCAAAGCGAGGGAATAGTCCTCCCCCTCCACAAAACCGTACTCTTCTATGCGCCCGCGAACCCAAGTAGCGAAGTCCCCCCCTACTTCCAGGGCGGCGTGCAGCTCGCGCGCGTCCACCACACTCCGGGACTCGGCGCCGATGTTCGTGGTTTCGTTCATGCTCAACCCCCAGTAGATTATAAGGAACACTTATGTTAGACTCAGCTTAGTTTAACCAACTACATTCGGGGTGTCAAATGCGTGGTATCACGATGACCTGCAGCTTTCCGCCGGACCTGCTGGACCGGATCAAAAACACGGCGGAGCAGATGAATGTTTCCGCTGCTCACCTGGTTCGATGCGCCGTAACTAAGTACTTGGGAACTAAGGAGAAAGAACTTCGCGCGAGCGACGGGTCCCAAAAAATTTCGAGCGCTTGAGGGTAGCTGGAATACCGTTGGGGGTGGATATACCTATACGCGATTTCGTGGCGGGGGTATCCCCCCTGGACTGTCCGCCTCGGGACGCAGTTCCTCGTTATCCACTCCCGAGGCGCCACGCGGGCTGGCCGCTCGCTCGGCTCCTGCCTCGCTCGCTACGACGACGCGGCGGCGAATGGGCCGACGCTCAACATCCTGTCTCGCTTGCCCGCCACGCAGACCGGCCGCAGTGGCGCTATCGTGCCGTAAGTTACTGTTTCGTCGTTGGTTTTGTCACTAACCAACGAGGAACACGCCATGCGCACCCTGATCGTAGCCCTGTTGATCGCCTCTATGTTCTATCTTTCCTACGGCACTCGCGACTTCATGAGCGCCACCAAACACCTGCACGCCCAGCAGATCGAGGCGGCGCTGCGGCAGTAGTGGAAGCCCGCCGCGAGGCGGGCTTTTTCTTTGTCCGTAGTAGGGGTGGGTACGTAGGAGCGCGTGGAGCAGCTCCGGCCACGGGACGCGCCGGTGGCCCCTGACGCCGCTAGAAGCCCCGTTTCGTCGTTTTCCCCGTAAGCCGCTACCCTACTACCAGGTCGCCCTGTAGCGGGCCTCCACGGGGCTCCTACGTGGTTTTAAAGGAGGGTTTCGTCGTGAGGTTTGGGCATGGTGCCCGCAGGAGACAGCAGATGAGCAAATTCGACAAAGGTCGTTTCTTGAGCCAGCTCCAAGCCGACCCGATCGGCACGATCTATCGCAGGCCCGACGGATTTTGGGGTAAGACCAGCTTCGGTCCGAGGCCGTTGTTCGGGGCAACGATCCAGGAGGCGAGGATCTCGCTGGCCGAAACGCAGGAGCTGAGGTGGCGATCCCCGATCCCAACAGGGAGGAGGCTCTATTGAAGGTTGGGGGCCCGCTTCGGCGGGCTTTTTTCGTGTCCGTAGCTATTTCCTACTAAATGACTTGTTAATTATCTGTACACCTCTGTACGATTTTGTTACATTAAATGAAAATGACTTCGTGGTTGGTGATACAGATGCCTAGTATGTGGGACCGCAAATGAGAATGATTCAAATTGTGTCACTTTTTTAGTGTCACAAAAAAATACATAGCTAAATGTGACACTTTGTGCGTATGCGGAAAATTGCACCAAAGCGGGGCAATTAAACACCAATATAGGGGAAAACCCCTATAACAAAAATGTGACATCAAAATGATACAACAGATATCGTATACCTGTTTAATTAGCTCAACCCAACAGTAGTTCAACTGCTAGAACAGCGGAATCTGTCGGGATAACAGAGACCAACTACTAACTTTCTTAGAATTTGAAATAAATATTATTCTTATGTAAGATACAATGTAACAGATATAAGAATAATATTTTTATTTTTGTATAAGTATATTCGGAGTTAATCCCTGTCATCCCTGCACAACCCGCCATTTAAGCGGCTAAAGTACTGTCCACTTCGCCGCTCCATCCCTGATTTCATCTGTGCATCCCGACAGATTATCCTTTTTAGCCCTTCCTACTCAGCGACTCTGTCACAACATTGCGTTGCTCTCAGTACCTGCGTCGCCGTTGATTCGTTCCACCGGTCGGGGAGACGCAGCTGGACGAACCTACCCCGTTATACCGCATTCTTCGATCCAAGTCAATTCGCCTACGAGCCAAAGCCACCTGCCGCGCACCCTCCTCCATCGCAGCGACGTACTCCGCCACAGTAAGCACGGAGTCCAACATGACCCGCAAATCAGGCAACTCTTCCTGGTTGGGCATAAGTAAAGTTTCGTCGCTTGTAGTGGGAATTGGTCCCATTGGAGAATATCATCATGTCTTTCGAAAATCTTTCTTCCACTGAATTCCTCTCTTCTGTTAACACCACCGTCGTCGAGGAAGCCCCTCCCGCTTCCCCCTTCGAAGTGACCCAATCCGAGACCTCCCTACTGGCCACCAAAGCCCAACAGCGAGCCTCAAAAGCCAAAGCCGAACGTACTAAGCTTGAAGCCCAACTAAAAGACATCGAGCAGGCCACCACTCTGCTCCAGCCCGACATCCTCAAAGCTCGCCGCGAACTGGCAGTGGCCAAAAAGCTCCAGAGAGTGCGCAACACCACACCAGAAGAGATCGCGGCAATGGAGGAGGCCCTCGCCCACCTCGAAGTCGAGGTAGAAGAGCTGAACGAACAACGCACTTCCCTGCTAGACCAGATACAATCCATGCAGGAGCAGCAACAACGCGCGCTACTCCTGACCCGGATAGAGGGCTTCGAGTTCAACCTGGGCACCACTCGCCCGATCCTAACACTGCAACTACTCTCCAATCTCAGACGCAACCTCGTTTACAAACAGCGTTACTTAGAGGATGCCGTCACTCAGTTCAGCACCCGCATCCGAGACCGAGCAGAACGAGTCGATTACGCGAACGGCATCGTGGGATACGAATCGCAAGCCGAACGCGACAATGATCGCATGGTCGATCTCGAAGCCGAACTAGCCGAGGTCTACTCGCTGCAAGAAGTCACCGGCCTACTGTACGATAAAGTAATGCCCCTGGTGGGCGAACAGCAACAGCAACTATTGCAATGGTCGCCACGAGACCCGATCAGCATCCAGACCTTACGCCGCGAGGCGCTGGAGAAGGAGCTAGAGAAGGCCGAAATCCAGGCCGAAATCCAGGCCCGCCGAGCCGCCGAGCGCACCGCCGTAGCCGGCCGCCGCATCCGAGCCGCCTGACCCCTACTACCCCCCTCCTGCTCTAGGAGGGGCTTTCCAAAGCCCGTAAACGCCCCTTTGGCGAGGATAAATACGTGGGGTGCGACCTCACCACTACCCACCGAGCAAAACGCCCAAAATCACATCCTGCGAGGTTTCGAACCCATGTTCTTCTACCTAACCACCTACACGGTACCGAACTACTACACCGAAGAATTCTACGAGCCCATTCCAGAACCACAATCCGCCGTATGCCACCCATATCGACCCGACAAGAAGTACGCGCCGAACTTCGGCATAACCCTGCTGTTCTCGGGGGCCCACGACGCTGAAGCGCCCTTTACCCCGATTCACGTATAAGGCATACTTATATGACCTTCACCAAGCAGCAGACCGCCACCTTGTTAGCCGCCCTACGCCTATTCCAGCAACAGCACTTATATAAGCACACCTACGACCTACCACCCAACCTAATGCCCTATTTCGACGAATGCGAAGCCCTGAACCTAAACGAAATCGATGAACTGTGCGAAAGGATAAATTTTGATGGTGACTAACCCCACCCTGTTTTCCTGCTTCCTCCCTTTGCCCAAAGAAGCAATCCAATACGCAACTCAACTATTCGCAAACCCACCCAAAGAGCTACTAGGCGACGATGACATGCTGTGCTTCGACCATCGTGCCAAGAAAGACGGCTACTGGTTTTTCTCAAAGGGAATCAGTGAGCCCGGGCAACTGGCCGACTTCATCCACCACTTGATCGTAAAGTTCAACCTCCCGCCCTTCGGCTTCGACTGGTCCTATACCTGCACCAAACCCCGTATCGACGAGTTCGGCGGTGGAGCGGTATGGATCACAAAAAAAGGATTCGAATGGATGTCCACCAACTGTTGGCTACACGAGAAAAAAGACCGGCAATGACCACCTCCTATTACCAACTGAAAACTCACAAATGATCAACGAAGACCTCAAAAAAATTCTAGAACAACACCTATCGTGGCTAGCCGATCCGAGCTCAGGCAAACGTGCGGACCTGCAGAGCGCGAACCTGCGAGACGCGAACCTGCAGAGCGCGAACCTGCGAGACGCGAACCTGCGAGGCGCGGACTTGCAGAACGCGAACCTGCAGAGCGCGAACCTGCGAGGCGCGGACCTGTGGAGCGCGAACCTGCAGAGCGCGAACCTATGGAGCGCGAACCTACGAAATGCAGACCTATGGAACACGAGCCTACGGAGTACAAACCTGCAAAACGCGATTCTGATCGGTGCAAACTTAATCGACACAGACCTGCAGAATGCGAACCTAATCGACGCGGACCTACGAAATGCGAACCTGCAGAATGCGGACCTAACCGACGCAAACCTAACCAACGCAAACCTACAGGATACGATCCTGACCGACGCAGACCTAACCAACGCAAATCTACGGGGCACAATTCTAATCAACGCGAACCGTTGATTAACAAAAAGGAGATCCACCTCCTATTACCGACCGGAGACTCGCAAATGACCGACAAAAAACTCGAAAAGATTCTAGAACTACACCAATCATGGCTAACCGATCCAAGATCGGGAAAACGTGCGGACCTACGCGGTGCGAACCTGAGCAATGCGAATCTACCTGGTACAAACCTAAGCGATGCAGACCTGACCAAAGCGAACCTGCGCGGTGCAAACCTGAGCAATGCGGACCTAAGCGATGCGGACCTGACCAAAGCGGACCTACGCGATACAAACCTGCGCGGTGCGGACCTGAATGATACAGACCTGACCAAAACGGACCTGCGAAACACGACCTTGATCAGCGCGAACCTGACCAACGCCGACCTAACCAACGCGGATCTGCGAGGTGCGGACCTAACCAACGCGAACCTAACTGATGCGAACCTAAGGGGCACGAACCTGCGAGGCGCGGACCTGTGGAACGCGAACCTGCAGAGCGCGGACTTGCGAAATGCGGACCTGACCGACGCGCACCTGCAGAGCGCGAAC
>ERZ724505.679-NODE-679-length-20951-cov-6.556566_pt1 | contig 20951 bp, 11 predicted proteins | sample MGYA00376038_ERZ724505 | MGnify/ENA primary metagenome ERZ724505 (study PRJEB28724, sample SAMN07190884) | wastewater metagenome | isolation source: effluent of sewage treatment plant in Hong Hong | place: Hong Kong | collected 2016-03-17 ...
GAGGCTGGTCAGCGCCACGCGGCACTTCTGCCGCAGCCACTGTCACCTGACTGGCATCCTGTGGCCGATTTGAGGACTCAGCGAGCGCTTTCGTCGGGTTTCCGGGAAGCAATGGCTTGAACTTGACCTCAAGTTCATCCCACACCTCCTTGCTCACAATGTTGTTTCGGGCCCGTGGATCTTCGGCCAACTTCCGAAAGAACGCATCGAAGGTCTTCCACTCGAACTCCTTCAGCCGTCCGGCTTCCCGACGGACCAAAGACCGACCTGTGACGTTGGCCAATAGCGCATCTTGGGCGGCCACACTCAGGCCGACTGCATCCTTCGTCTTGAGGAAATCGCGCCCGGTCACCAACCACTTCTCTGTTGGAGCATCCCCACGCTGCGTCGCCCCATCGCGCACGGTGACCTCGGTCGGAGCAACCTCATGCTCCTCCCAGCATCCCTCGCTGAAGTGCTCCTCGATACCCGCGAGAAACGACGAAACGGCCCCGGAGTAGCTCACCACCAGCTCACGTTTGGCGCGAGTCATGGCCACGTACAGCTTACAAAGCTCACGGAACGACTCCCGATCTGGCAGATGGCGCTGCGGAATCACACCCTCCGCGCAATTGATGACCAGCATCAGGTCAAACTCAAAGCCCTTTGTTTGCTCCAAGTCCGAGATGAACAAACGTGCACCAGACAGATCGGTCGAATCACTCAGGACCTGAATGCCAAGGTCTCGACCAAGCTCTTCAACCGACTTTTGCGACATGCCGCAAATGGCAATGCACGCCTTGCTGTCCTGTCTCGTCATGCTGTCGGCTTGCTTGCAATAGCCCAACGCATGCGTCAATTCTTCAGCCACTGAATTGACCTGCAGCAGGAGAGGTTTGGCAGAAGAAAAGTTGGCGAACTCGGGTACCAAGACCTCCATGTCGCTGAGCGCTGGTGGCACACGCTCAAGGTTCGATTGAAGCACTGCATATGCAGCAGTCAGGATCTGACGACTGTTGCGGTAGTTCTGCTTCAGACGAATCCATCTTGCGGGCGGAAGGTCAATGCCAGCTGCCTTGACATCGCAATACTTTGTGTGAACGGCCTGAACCGCATCGCCCGCCAAAAAGAGGTCATTGGGCCCTGGCTTGGTCAGTGCTCGAATGATGCGCAGCTCCAACGTGCCGAGATCCTGCACCTCATCAACCAGGACGTGGTCGAAGTCCGCATTCAACGATGCCAGATGCTTGTAAAGCGCATCCGTCACACCCAGGTCGTCAATTGCGCCGACAACGCCCATCTTGCGCTCCCAGCCATCAAGACCAGCTTGCACCATTTCGCGATATCGACGATCGAGTGGGATGGCCCGGCCTACTCGATCCATTTCCAGGTACTGATCGCGCTCAGATTTGGCAAAAGCGCTTCGGATGTAATTGAACTCCTGCCGCAAGTATTCCTGGGGGTAGATGCTGCGAACCAACAAGGTTCGAACCACCTCGAACATAACGTCGGCATCCATGTTGTTGGCGCCGCATGTGAAGTACTCCTGCCAGATGTCATCAATATGCTCGGCCTCAACGTATTTATTGGGCACGGCTGTCCTGATGCCGTAGTAGTCCTTTTTCTGTGGCTCCAGGGCCTTCAGTTTGCTGGCACAGAGTTCGAAGACAGATGTGACCGTCAGGTTCTGTAGCGCCTCCGACGGGGGCGAGCTTGCATGGATCAGTTCCTTGATGAGCTTGGCCAAGGCGTGATTCAACGTCAACACCAAGACTTTGGCATTTGGCTTGGATCGAGCCAAACGCATCGCACGATGAATCACAACAGCGGTCTTGCCAGATCCAGATACGCCGGCAAGGCGAACAGGACCTGCGTATTCCTTCTCCACAATCGCCCGTTGGGCAGGATGCAAATAGAGCATCCAGTCTTTGAACGATGCGGTCTTTACAAAGTGTTCGAACAGGATCGGATCGATATCACTAGCGAGCACGGTACTCTCACTGGACACAACCGTTTGCACTTCAGATGGTTCGAGGTCCGAAACTGCTTTGGCCTGATCCGTGTATAAGTCGATACGATTCTGCGCATCGACCCGGCTACCGCTGCGCAACAGCAGCAAGACGTCCATGATTGCGTCAGCCTGTGCTTGGTCTTCGACGCGTCCGACCGCTGTCAGGATTTCATCTTCGCTCGTATAAGAAAAAATCCCATCGAACAAGGTTGTGATGTCGTCACTCAGGCCTTGAAGCAATCGCTCACGTCGTGCTAAGGGCAACAGATCCATCAATGGCTCAGACTGCAACCAATCGGTTTTACTGGTAATGACACCCGGCTTACCCGCACTCGTATCAGAGACAAACACAGGACGAATCTCACGTTGCCCGTCAACTTCGTGAGCAATGAAGTCCATGCCGCGATTGGTATCGAGCCAATGATCAGCGGCATCATGATCACCTGCAAAAAGAAAGATGCATATGCCATTGCTGTAGACGGTCACCAGTCTGGCGTAACCGGTCAGGTCATACTTTCTGCAATGGGCAATACGTGATTCACCGTGGTTGGTCAGCCGGATCCCTGCAAAGACCTTTTCAACCGTTGCGTTCGCATCAGCAGTGGCCTGGCCAAAGGCAGAGAGAGCTGTCAAAGCAGCTTTCTGATACAGCCCCCCCTTTGCCATGAGCTTTTGAATAGACGGATTGAAGTCCTTGTAGAGCAAGAACTTCACTGACGATTGCTCCGAACCCTTCTTGTCTTGTGTACTCATACCCACCCTGATGCCTATTGCTATTGATTACTCTTCCGATGCCAACTGGGCCCCATCCACCAAGCCCTCGACATCCTTGAACTTCCGATAAATCGCTGGATTTGGTCCGATCGCCAGCGACTTGAAGTGCGCGGCGCCGCACTTGATCTTGCAGCTCTCTTCGTCGCGCAAATCTTCCTTGAACAGGCTGAACTTTGTTTCCACTACGAAGTACAGCCGCTCCTGGCCGTCTAGCTCAATCAACACCGCCCAATCGGGGTTGTAGGTGCCGAGAGGGGTCGGTACTTTGAACCAGCCCGGCAGCTTGGCATAGACCTTCACCGCCTCATTGCGCTCTAGTGCCTCAGCGAAGTCGTGCTCTACACCCGAGTCGTAAACCACGTGCTGGTAGACAGACTTCTGCGTGTTCTCCACCAGGTTCTTCAGATAGCCCGTCAGCTCCTCGGTCTCAAACAGCTCCTGCGCATAGAAATGGTCCTCGCCCAAGCGCTGGTACTTGATGCCATCCACCAGGGCAAAGCGCTTGCAACGGTTGATGGCTGCCGCAGTCAGCTCAATGAACTGCTGAGGGTTGCGCTTGAACTCGTTGAGGCGGGTGCTCTCTGTCAGGATGCGCGCAATCGTCTTGCGTGTAAGCTGGGTACGGTCTTGCAACTCGGTCAGCAAGTCCGGCAGTTCAATGTCGCCCTCAACGAGGGCCACCGGTTCTGACACGGCCAGGACTGAGGCATCCACACCGGCCTTGCTGATCGACATCCCAGCCTTCTTCCACTGAAGGCGGGTCTTAGACACCTGCTGCATGTCGTTGACAGCCTCAATGCACTTCTCGATCAACTTATCGTTGTCAAAGTGCACGCGGTAGGTGGTCTTGTGCTTGATGCGGTCCCACAGCTCCTTGAACTCGGGGCTCACCAGCACAGACTTGCGCACAGGCACCTGCTTGCGCTCATCGGCATTCTTGATCTCCAACTTGCCGGCGAGCTTCTTGAGCACACCGACGATTTGGTCCTTCTGCTCGACGAACTGGTCGGGCAGCTTCAAGGTGCCATCCTTGAGCGCAGTGCGCAACGTATCTTGCACCTTGCCCTTGCTATCTATGTAGCCTTGCGTCTTGAGGTGCGCCCACAGCGCCTTCGACGCGTCAAAGCCAAGTGGTGCGGCTTCACCGTTTTCTTGGGCGACAGCGATGCCTGCGAACTCGTGGTCCTGCACCACACCGAACTGAATGCCTGTGTCCTTCTCGATGTCGCGTTGAAGATTTTCGGCAAACTGTTCGTAGCTCTCGGTTGCGATCACGGTCAGGGTGTTGATCTCGAAGCCGCGCAGGCGCTCACCGTTTTGGTTGACGCACAGACGCAGGCCACGGCCAATGGTCTGGCGGCGCCAGCGTTCCGTTTCACGGGTAGAGAAATTGCAGATCTGGAAGACGTTGGGGTTGTCCCAACCTTCCTTCAGGGCCGAGTGCGAGAAAATGAACTTCAAGGGTGACGAAAAGCTCAGCAGCTTTTCCTTGTCACGCATGATCAAGTTGTAGGTGTCGTCGTCGGCTGCGGTGCTGCCGCTGGTGTCCTTCACCACCTCCACGGTCTTGCCGCCAATTTTCTTTTTGTCGATGGAGAAATAGCCGTTGTGCACCTCGCTGGCGGCGGCTGACAGGTCCACTTCGGTGAACAGGCTCTGGTAGTCAGGGTGCCGCGCCAGGCGCTTGTACTCTTCCTCGAACATCAGGGCGTACTGGCCTTTGACGGGGTTGCCCTGCTCATCGTACTGGCGGTACTTGGCCACCTCATCGATGAAGAACAGGCTCAGCACCTTCACACCCAAAGGGCGCAATCGCTTTTCTTTGTCCAGATGCTCTTTGATCGTGCGTGCGATCATGGCGCGCTGCACGGCACCGGCGTCCACATCGCCCCAAGCTTCGCCCACGCGCAAGAACACCTCGCTGCCCGGCACCTTCAGCTCAATGAACTGGTCGGCCTTGGCCGCACGGATCTCGCCAATGGTCACGTTGGCATACAAGGGGCGACCGGTTTCTTGCTCCAGGTCGAATCCATCCTGAACCGTGATGGGCTCGCGGCGCACCACACCTGCCGCGTTCTGGCGGTCCACCTCAATGCTGGCCGAAATGGCGCCCTTCTTGTTCGTTACGGCCAGCAGCTTCACGTAGGGCCTGTTGTTGCCGCCCTGAACCGTGGCCGCAGCCACTTCGATCTGCTTTACGAGCTTTTGCTCGTAGGCATCCACAGCATCCAGCCGGTACACCATGTGGTGCTTGTCCACGTGCGTTGCCGAATAACGCAAGGTGCACAGGGGGTCCATGTGCGCCAAGGCTTTTTTGCCTTTGCCGTCAATGCCGCCGTCCACGCTTTGCGGCTCGTCTACTATCAGGATAGGGCGCGTGTTGCGAATCAAGTCGATGGGGCGCTCACCCCCCGTCTTTTCGCTGGCGCGGTACATCTTGTTCTTGGACTTTTCTCGCCGCTTGGCCTCATCCGACTCTTCCGCCGCCGCCGCAGCCTCATCACCGAACTTGTTGATGGCCCCCACGGTGATGACCATGATCTGGATGTTGGGGCTGGTCGCAAAGTTGCGCACCTCGCCCAAGCGGTCCGAGTCGTACTGGAAGAACTCGTAGCCTTTGGCACCAGGGTACAGGCCCTCGAAGTGTTCGCGGGTGATCTGCAAGGTCTTGTTAACACCCTCTTTGATGGCCACAGAAGGCACCACCACCACGAACTTGGTGAAGCCATAGCGTTGGTTCAACTCAAAGACGCTGCGCAAGTACACATAGGTTTTGCCAGTGCCTGTCTCCATCTCCACGGTGAAATCCAGCGGCTGCTTGGGGTTCAGCGCATCAGACGGCGGCAGGCCATTGCGCAGTTGCACCTTATGCAGGTTCTCGGTCAGTTCCTGGTCCACCAGCAATTGCAGGGCGTTGCCAATGCCACCCTCTGCCGTGAACTGTTTGCCCTCAAAGCTCTGCTGGCCTGCATCGGTCAATGCTTGCGCGGTCACGGTAAAGACGGAGCGGCAGACCTCCTGCCCCCGGAACAGATCGCAAACCGCGTTGATGGCTGCGGCTTGGTAGGACAGGTCTGATTCAAAATGAAGTTTCATGGTTGTTCTTCTTGTGAGATGGCATCCAACAAACGCAGCTTCAGTGATTCGTCGTCCAACTCATCCGCCAAAGTGGCTGCCATAACGTCCCGAAGCAGAAGCTTGTCGATGCGCCCTGCGGCAACGTGGTAACTGATGTTTTCCATGTCCCTGATGAAGGTACCTGCGCAGTAGAGGTAGCCGTTCAAGAGCAACAACTGCGCACACAGGGTGATGGCAATGCGCTTGTTGCCATCTTGAAAGCAGTGGAACTTGCAGGCGCTGAAGAAGAGGTGCGTGAGCTTGTCTTCGAATTCTGGGTAGTAGTCATCGTTCTGGATGTGCTCCAACACCCCTTCTAGAACGCCCAGATCCAAATGGCCCATGGCGCCACCACCGCTGACCTCCACGGTCTTGCGGTGCACTTCAATGGCTTGCTCCAAGGTCAGGTAAGTCCAGGCCATCAGCCGCGATCCTTCAGGCGCTTCATCACGTCCTTGGCTTCTTCAAGGCGCTGCTCCAGCTCCTTGCTCTTCTCGCCAATGAAGCGCTCGTAATCTTCGCGCTGAACGGGTGCGATGTATTCCTTCAACTGCAGGTGCAGGGCATCCCTGAAAGCCAGGTCGCGACTGGCCATTTTCATGCGCGCCTTCTCAACCAAAGGCTTCCAATGCGCCATGGATTCAAACTGTTTGAACAGCGCATCCACCTCCAGCGGCAACAACTTTCGGCCCTTCTTGCTGACGGCCTGGTTCAGCGCATCGGCAAAGCCGCACTCATACGCGGCCACCAGATCAAGCACTTCTGCATAGAAGGTGGCGCGCACATTGTCTTTGCGCTCCAGCTTCAGCAACTTTCGGTACTCCTTGGCCTTCTCCTTGAAGATCGAGACGTAGATCTTGTCGGTGTAGACGGCGTACTTGAAGTGCCCCATCTCCACGCCATCGCGCAGGGCGTCGGTGAACTGCTTGCGGTAGCTCTCCTCGGCAAACGCCGCTTGCAGGTAGTCCTCATCACGCTGGTTGATGTACTTGGTGCCGCCGCCCGTACGGCTGTTGATGGTGTCGATCACCACATCCAGGATGACCTGCCGCAAGAGCTTGGCCCGCTCGCTCTCTGAAACGAGCATGGCCAGGTTCAGGAAGGCGCGGAAGTCAAACACCCCCAGCTGGGGCGTTTTGCTGATGTTCCCGAAATCTGTTTCGGGAACATCCAAGCCAGCGATTGCGTCCTTCAGGCTGCGCAAACGCGCGCCTTTGAGCACCTCGTAGCCGTTGCGAGAGAGCTCATCGGCGTTTTGCTCCAGGTAGTTCTCAACCGTCCGAACCGTGACCTCAAAAAATGCAGCCACCTGCTCCTTGAGCACCACGGTTTTGCCCTCGAAGGGGATGCCCTGAACGCCCGCCGCTCGCTCGATCTCAGCCAGCGCATACGGGTTATTCAGAACATTCTGCCGGTCTACGGCTGAGGTAGTGAGGTCTTTGGGCATGGGCTGGCTCCTCACAAACTGCGCACGTGCTTGATGCCGTGCTGCTCCAAGATGGCGGCGAGATTGCTCTTGGCCACGTCGTTCTCGAACGCGCTGTCGCGGAACACGGCCGTGGTTTCAGTGGCTGTGCCCTGCTCTGCGCGCCACTGCGCCATGCCCAGGGCCAAGCTTTCCGCATCGGCCACACCAATGCGCTCATCCAGGCATGCCAGCAGAGTGCCACCGCCAATGCTGTGCACCACTTTATCTGCGATCTGCTTTTGCTCCATGGGTACGCACAGGTCCAGGCCGAGCTTCAGCAGCACTTCATACAGCACGTCGTCATCGCTGCGACCGGGTTCAATATGGACAAGGTTTGCGAACAAAGAGCCTTTTAGATCAGCCGGATTGGGGTTCCAAGTTCGTATATTCGACGAATCAAGCTTAAAGACCCTAAACCCCAAATCCAAATCACGCACCGCATCACCAGACCTTAGCTCCGCTGAAACCTTCCGCAAACGCGCCTTGGAGATGTCTGCAATCGTAGAAAAGCCCGCTCTTTCGACAGGCTCTGGCAACTGAACCATGATGAATGGCAAGCTTTTGAAATGCCCTTGAGCTACCGCCTGAAGCGCAGCGTGGCCAAATGCAGCAGAGCCACAAAAAAAATCCATCACTTGATCGCCTGAGGCACAGAACAATTCAACTAGGCGTCGCATTAGCCTTACGGGTTTTGGCGTATCAAAAGGTGAGTCACCATCAAAAAGCGCCTTCAACTCAAGAGTGGCCTCTTTGTTATGACCGGCGAACTCATGATCCCACCACGTATGAGGAGTAATGCCTCGTTCACTCTCTGAGAGAAAGGCTTTGAGCATTGGACGAGCATCGTTATTGACCCCCCACCAAATTCTGTTGTCAGCAACCCATTTATCGAACTGTTCGCGATTACACCTCCAGTAACGATTTGGAGGTGGGTCAAAGCGCAAGCCAGTTGGACCGTCAATAGTGAAGACGCCTGCGGAATAAGGTTTGCTCGCAGACAGATCTTGAGCTCTCCATACGCCACGAGGATCTGAATCAGGGTTCTTATATGCAGCTACCTGCTCTTCTGTTCGATCCCAGGAATTAATCGCAACCTCATCTCTATTTTTTGCATAAATGAGCACAAAGTCATGCATATCCGAGAGCCACTTGGCGGTCACATTTGAAACATAGCGCTTCTGCCAAACAATCGTAGCAAGATGATTTTCCTCTCCAAATATCTCATCACAAACCTTCTTTAGATTTGCCTCCTCAACGTCATCAATTGAAATACATATAACCCCGTCGTTACGCAAAAGATTGCGCGCAACTTTCAATCGGGGGTAAATCATGTTTAGCCAATCGGTATGGAACCGTCCACTGGCGTCGGTATTCGTTGTGATCCTTGCCCCGTCTTCGATCTGGCCAGTCAACTCCAGGTAGTTTTTGATGTTGTCCTGAAAGTTGTCTGGGTACACAAAATCTCTGCCCGTGTTGTAAGGCGGATCGATGTAGATCAGCTTGACCTTGCCGGCATAACTCTTTTGCAGCAGCTTCAACACTTCAAGATTGTCGCCCTCGATCATCAGGTTCTGCGTGGTGTCCCAGTCCACGCTTTCATCAGGGCATGGGCGCAAGGTGCCCGTGCTGGGCGTCAAGGCCACCTGGCGGGCTCGGCGCTTACCGTGCCAGTTCAGGCCGTACTTTTCTTCAGCATCCGTCACCGTGGCATCGCCAATCAAGGCTTTCAGCACGTCTACGTTCAGGGCTGCGGTGGTCTGGCCGCCACTGCGGGTCTCGGTCACCAGCTCAGGGAAAATGGCCTTGAGCTTGGCAATGTTCTCAGCCGCCAGGTCGGCGCTCTTCGCCATGGGCGAGTTCGCTTCAATTTTTTGGATGGTCATGCTCTCTTGATACATAGATTGGGTATGGGCGTGGCTCATGTCAGGCGTCTTGCGGGCCGCCCATCTGGCGGTCGAATGACTGGCGAATGAGGCCCATCACGTAAGGCAATTCATCAACGGTGCTCAAACCCACTTCAACATCACCATTGCCCCAGCGGCCAATGTTGGAAATGTCGCGGCACAGGCCTTTGGGGTCTTCCAGGTCTTCAATGCCAAGGTTCAGCACCAGCAGCAAGCGCTTGGCCTGCGGCACGATGTCAACAAAATTCGTTTCGGCTTTGTAGGCCACATAGAGCTTCAAGAACTCTTCGCTGATGCAGGGGTCCAGCGCCAAGATGGCTTTTCGAAGCGCTTCGAACACTGGCCTCATGGCTCCCGCTGAAAGGTACTGATGGTCTTCAAGGCTGTACTTTTTGCCTGAATCCAACCCTTGCCAAATGGGGTCGTATTGGCTAAGCACCTCAAAATCTAGCTGAGGCTCACTCCACACGTGCGTGGCTTGGAGAGCCAGACGGGCCGCGCGCTCCTGGATGGCTTGTTCATCCCACTTGGCAACTTGCCCCAGGCCCTCGTTCAAATTGAGGGGGCTGTACTTGAAGCCAATCTTGCGGCCATCTCGCGTCTCCACCTGGTCGCGCTTGTATTCGAACGAGCTGTCGCTGTACTCACTGTTGTAGCCTGTCAGCGTGAGGTTACCCAAGGTGTGCAGCCATGTCTGGCGCACACGCTTCCAGTCGGCACCCAGGCTAGCCTTCCACTCGTCAGACAGGTTTTCGTTTTGAGGGAGGATGTGTTCAATGGTGTAGTCCTCCACTGCAACCCGTTCCTTGCGTCCATGGTTTTCCAAGCGGCGTAGCCAATAGCTTCGACTGCGGAAGTTGTACAGATCACGCACCTTCAACGCCTGCTGGAACTCGTCGTTGAGCGGGAAACGCCGATAGGACGGCATCATTAAGAATGCTGCCGTCACACTTTCCACGTAGCGGTCCTTCTTGAGCGAGCGGCTGAGGCCAGCGAAGGTCTTGTTCAGCGAGTTGGTCGGGATGGCGCAAATCGCACGTCGGAAGACATAGCTTTCCACCAGGCGAACGACCTGAAGCACCTCATCACTGCCCAGGCGGCCTTGCTTGTGATCGTGATACACGTCAAGCAAGAACGGATAGGCCACATCAACCTTCAGCTCACGCAAGTCGTGGAAGGCTTGCTTGAGTGCTGCATCGCCTTCAGCCCCCAAGGCCATGGCGCAGTAGTACGAAGCGTACGCATGGATGTCGGCCACCAGGTCTCTGGTGTCCCCCGCCAGGCCGCGCGCAAAGGCCTTGAACGCCACATAGACCTCGCGCACATTCGGAATCTCGCCTGTCTTCGCCGTGAGGTAGTGGCGCATGAAGGCATCAAAGTGCACGACATAGGCCGCTTGCCCGAAGGCGCGCTCCATGGGTCGCCAGTAGGTCTTGTACAGCTCAGTCTGGAGCTTGGGCTCCAGCCCCATCAGGATGTAGTTGCGAATCAGGTCCGCCTGGCTGAGCTCCAAACCGGTGGAGTTCATGCTCTCGAAGATCAACTGAGGGTTGTCTTGCGCGCGGTCCAGTGACACGTCCACGATCACTAACTTGGCGAGGCCCTGACAGATGGCCTCCAGCTCTGACTGGTTGGCGGCGATCAGCTCTTGGAACAGCGCGTAGTTTTCAGTGATCCGAGAACTGGCCTCCGCTGGCATGGGTGCGCCTTGCAGGATGGCGAGCAGCGTGTCTTTGTCAGTCTCAGAGAGAATCAACTTGAAATGGCGCTCGCCGTCTTCGTCTGGGTTCAGCAGGTAGTAGTTGCGCAGCTTCTTGGCAGAAAACGCCTCCAGCAACTCACCAACGCCTTGGGCTTCAAAGTGCTTTGCCAACGCAGCAATGAGCAGCGTGCTGGTCGTGAGCCGCTGCTGCCCGTCGATGACCAACAGCGCCTCCTGGCTGGTGACGGACGACAAGCCACGTTCGACATAGACGATGGAACCGATGAAATGCGCATTGACCTTTTCATCGCGCCCGGCGCGCATCAGATCAGCCCAAAGTTGGCGGCACTGGGCCGCCGTCCACGAGTAGTTGCGCTGATAAATCGGAATGACGAACTGCGGTGACTTGCGCAGAAATTTCAGCAGATTCGCTTCAGTTGCTTTCACGTCGTTCCCTCACAAATTTTGTGCGGCCTGCTGACGCTGGGTCAGCAAATCCTTGATTTCGAGATTGGCGGCCACCTGCCGCGCCATCTGCTTTTCTTTGCTTGCCGCGCTGCGCGCTGCGGCGATGCGGGCATCCAGGTCCTTGCAAACGCGCAAGGCCTGACGCCGTTCTGCGGCCTGTGCAGCACTTTCGCTCGGCTTGAAATGGCCAGTCAGTTCAACGGCCTGCCAAGCGGAGATGGTATCCAGCCACCCTTGGTAAAGACTCATCAAGTGCGTACGCGGTTGATTCATCAATGCCAGAGCGGCAAGGAATGCTCCCAAAGCTTGACCTTCTGAGGCATCAGCCTGGCTGACCTGGTGGATAGGTGCCATGACCAACTCGCCGTCGAGGACCGTCCGCTCCGCGTCGCGCTGCGCCCAGCGGATGTGTGCGGTGGAAATGGCCAACTGGGGGCCATCCTCGGCCAGCAGGAGTGTGGGATACGGAATCGCTCGATGAACCAGTTCAGCCACACGCCTGAAACCAGGGGAAAGGCTTGGGCTGATACTGCCCACGGGAACGACATTTTGTCGCAACTTGGCGCTGACCACAGCTACCTCCAAGTAACTTCGCTGCTCGTCCTCAAAGGCTGCGACCCCAACAGTGGCGGGCTTCAGCGCGGCATGCCAAGTCAGCACATCAATGCGCTCTTGCACCAACTTCCGGTCAGCCAACGTGGCTGCGCCGTGCTCGGCCAACATCTTTTTGGGAATGCGCTGCTGCACCAAGGCTGCTGGAGGCAACGCCAGTGCAGCCAAGAGGTCATTCATGCCAATGCTGGTGTTGCTGGCCAAGCTCATGCGGCGGAGGCCTCCGTCCCAGTAGGCACGTTGGGCAACACGATGAGGAAGGCCACCACTTCAAAGTCATTGGCGCCTGCGAACTCACCTTTCATGGCGTGAGTGCCCCCCGGCGAGAACAGGCTGGCAACCGCACGCTCTTCTGACTTGCCCACGATGGATGACACTGCGGTTGCCAAGAGCTTTTGCGCTTGGCGCATGTCTTCCCCATATCGGGTTGCGCGATCAAAACGGGCGCAGGCCGTCGCATCCGGAAAGTCACGCCCAACACAGAGGCGCTTGAGTCGGTCCAAGAAGCGCTTGGCTTGCGTGTAAGGCAAGAGCACCGCGCCGTCATCGCCCACGTGAACGAGGTAGTGAGGCGCCAGCGGATAACTAGGGTCAATCACCTTTTCTGCTGCGGCCTCCTCGGCGCGCAAACAGAACAGAACGCCTGGGGCAATGTCGGCGTCAATGCTGGTGGTGACAGCAAAGCATCCCAGCGGCATACGCTCCAGCTTGGCGGGATGTTCGCGGGTGTACTCGGCCAGGTCAATGCGGAAATCGGTCAGCGTGAGGTCGGTGATGGCAACGCCGCTGGAAAGGTCCTCCAGGTCAATCACCGTCTCTTGCAGCTTAAGCAATTGGTTGCGTCGGTATTCCAGGTCGTTCATCTGGTTACCGGACTGTTGCTCAATGATGTTTTCTTCACCCGTCGCAGAGATGTCCAGCAACACCATGCGGCCACTGACACGTTGTTCCAGGTTGATGTACTCCTCCAGTTCCATATTGGGCCAGAAGTTCACCAGTTGAATGCGACTGTTCGAAGAGCCAATGCGGTCAATACGACCAAAGCGTTGAATGATGCGAACCGGGTTCCAATGAATGTCGTAGTTGATGAGCCAGTCGCAGTCTTGAAGGTTCTGGCCCTCGCTGATGCAGTCGGTGGCGATGAGCAAATCCAGCTCGCCTTCGTGCGCCAGCTCTTCAGGGCGCTCTTTGGAGCGCGGTGAAAACGCGGTCAAGATGCTGGTCAGATCGCGACGCAGGTGCGGCAAGGTGGTTTGGTTGCGGCCAGCACCGGTCACCAGGGCCGCTTCAATGCCAAGCTCTGATTTGGCCCAGCCAGCCAGGTGCTCGTACAGGTAAAAGGCCGTGTCGGCAAACGCCGTGAACACAATCACCTTGCGGTTGCCTGTGTTGATCGGCTGCTTGCACTTGCCCGCGATGAGCTCGCGCAGCTTCAGCAGCTTGTCGTCTCGGGCTGCGCTCACCTGTTCGGCCGCAGCGTAGAGCGTGGCCAAGCGGTTGCGGTCTTCAATTAGGTCTTGCTGCCAACGCAGAAGGTCCACATCGGTGAGCAAGACCTTGACCTTGCGGCCCACCAGCAGCGATTCAAAAGCTGGGTCGTCGATGTCCACATCGGCAATGTCCAGCTCCTCGATTTCTTCCTGGTGCGCTTCAATGCGGGCCAGCATGCCCTCGACGTCGCGCAACTGGCGCTGGACCGTCAAGGCGAACGACGACACGGCGCTTTCCATGCGCTTGAGCACGTTGACGCGCAACAGGTGAATCAGGCTCTCCTCACGGTCAACCTGGCGGAAGAAGCTTTCGCCACCTCGGATCTGCGTGCTGTACTTTTCGTCGTAGGCCTGCTGCTTGTGCGGCAGCACATAGCGAAGCGGCGCATACGCAGACAGGTTGAGGCGCCGGATTTCCAGGTTGATGTCCCGGATGGACCGGAACTCGCCAGCACGGTCCACATCTGCCTTGATGTTGATGGGCGGCAGCCGATCAGGGAAGCGACCAGTTTCGGCTGTGCCGTAGTACTTCTCGATGTGCCTGCGCGACCGTGCGATGGTCAGGTGGTCAAGCAAGGCAAAGTAATCAAAGCCCAGCATCTCCACCAGCAAAGACGGTGTCTTCTCGTCCGAGGGCAAGTCCAGCCAGCGGTTGAAGGCCTTCTGCGCGCGTCGTGTGGTGCTATCGATGCTGGCAATGCCGTGGTCGAACAACGCGGTGTCGTCGCCTTCGGTCACGAAGGCAATCTGGTTGCGCAGGTCAGCCAAACGGTTGTTCACCGGGGTCGCGGAGAGCATCAGCACGCGCGTCTTAACGCCTTCGCGGATGATCTTGCGCATCAACTTGTCGTAGCGCGTTTCGCGGCCTTTGTTGGCGGCCTTGTTGCGAAAGTTGTGCGACTCGTCGATGACGACCAGGTCGTAGTTGCCCCAGTTCACGTGGGACAGGTCAATGTCACCGGAGTGACCGCCGTCACGGGTGAGGTCTGTGTGGTTGAGGACGTCGTAGTTAAGCCTGTCAGGCGCCAGGATGTTGCGCCGGTCATTGGCCTTGTAAAGCGTCCAGTTGTCTCGCAGCCGCTTGGGGCACAGCACCAGCACGCGATCGTTGCGCAGCTCGTGGTACTTGATGATGGCCAAGGCTTCAAATGTCTTACCCAGGCCGACGCTGTCGGCAATGATGCAACCGCCGAAACGCTCAAGCTTTTCTATCGCGCCAACGACGCCATCACGCTGGAATTTGTAGAGCTTTTTCCAGACCACCGTGTTGCGAATGCCCGTGGCGGACTTGACGATTTTTTCTTCGTCAAGGCCTTCGGTGGCAAAGAGCTGCTGGAGCACCAAGGCGTAGACGCTGGCGGCATCTCGGTGAGTGGCCAGGTCCTTGACGGCTGACAACAGCGACGCCTTGGCATCCGGGTTGTCGTCGAGCTGGGCCCACTGCGTGTCGAACCACTGACTCAACATGCGCGCTTCATCAGCGCTTTCTGATGCTTGGATGAGGTTCAGCGGATTGCCAGGCGTGATGCCCAGACCTTCGGTGCTGAAGCCAAACGACCCCAGAGCAGCTTGTTGCGCATCGCCGTTGTTGTCACGCAAAACCAAGGTGCCTTGAGGGATGGCGCCCTTGGCGCTGCGCACCTCTGCTTTGGTCTCTAGCCACACCAAGAGCTTTCGGGCTAGCCAATGCGCCAGAAGCTTGTTTCGCGAACTGCGATCGGCCGACGAACCCAGGAGGCCAAGTTGATCAGGAAGTGGGCCCGTGGTGGGCGTCGCTTTCGCGGCAGGCGGAATGACGATGCGCGTCTGCTCCAGCAGCGGCAACTCGTTCAGCAGTTCAGCAAACGCGAACAGGGAAAAGGCCTCTGACACCATGTCCAGCTTGTGCCCATGCTTGAGCCCCGGACGAATCAAGTCCAACACTCGGTCTGTGCCGGCATTGCTGACGAACTTCATGGCCTTGCCCTCTCCTGACTTGCCGTTACTTTTCGCATCATTATTCGCCAAGCCCGACGTAAAGCATCTCACTCGACTTGAGGCTGGCAAGAGGGTTGTGGAGGACGTTGTCGGAACACCATGCGGGGGCAGGAGTAGTCATTCGTCGCTCTCTGTTGGTGGCTTGACTTTTCCCTTCTCGACCTTAGCAACTGCACTCTTCGCACGCGCCTTACCACGCTCAATCTCGAACGCATGGAACTCATCGGCGATCTCATCTGAAAGCAATAGCTCCAACATCTTTTCGCGCGTCAGGTCGTATGACTTGCACCCCCAGATCTTGATCTTGAGCCGAGCACTCGCCGCTTTCTCGCCACGCACCACCTTGCCCAAGTAGGCGTGACCAAAGTCTAGATCCGCCGCAAGCTCGCGGAGGCTCATGCCCCGCTCCTTGGCCAACTCAGTGATCTCTGCTGCCCAATCCACTCGCTTCACGTTTGCATCTCCGCATTAATGACCGGCGCTTGACTGACCCCCAATGGGAGCCACATAATGGGATCCGCAAGACGCCCCGAAGGCCGCCTCCCCAGGGGAGGCATTCTAGTTGACCGAAGTCTGACGCAGATACGTCACCAGATGAAGCGAAGCATATGAGCGAATATCCGCAACTTTGTAGTCGCCCTAGCTTATCAAGCAGCAACCTACTCTTTGACGAGCCTCCGATTGCCCTGTCTCCGACCCTGGCCAGGACGATCGGATTGCCTGAGGCCGTTTTTCTCCAGCAACTCCACTACTGGCTCAGTCATAAAGCGCGAGACCCGGCGCGGTACCAGGACTACTTCATCGGCGGCCGCCCGTGGGTTAAGTGGACCCAGGAAGAGTTGATGCAGCAGGTGCCGCTCGGGCGTTCGACTGAGCCTCACAAGCGCGTCATCCGGGTTTTGAAGGAGCTGGACATCTTGCTGGTTGAGCAGCACCTTCGCTCGAACTGGAATCAGTCCAACTTCTTCTCACTCAACTACGCGGCACTAGACGCATTGCTGGAGCAGCGTCTTTCACACCAATGCAGTGCAGTGAAAAACACAAGTCCAGCTGCAGACAAAACAACGCTCGTTGAGCGCGAAAAAACCTCGCCGATTGGCGCCGCACCTGCTGATCACTGTTCAAAGACTACAAGCAAAGAAGACATCAAAGAGCCCCCCACCCCGGACCTGGCACTCGATGAGCTGCCCAGAGCGCTGCGCGAGGAGGTGGCGAGGCTTGTTCCTCACGGCCCGCTTGGGCAGGACTTTATCGACCTGCTGGTTGCACGTCTGAAGCGTGACAAACAACTCCCTGCCGAACAACACCTCCAATATCCACTGAGCTGGTTGAAAACAATGATGCAGAAAAGTGATATTGATTTCACTCCTGCCAAAAAAATTTCCGCCGACAGAAAAACCAAACAAAAAACAAAGCAGCAGGTTGAGATGAGTATCTCAACACCCAAATCAGAAAAGGCATCCATCGCAGAAAGACTTCGCTCGGCAATACAGTTCATCGAAAATTCAACCCAGGAGGTCCGTACGAAGTTAATCAATGAGCACTTCACAGTAAATCCAGGGCGACAGATCCGATCAGAGGTTGAAGCATCGATCATGACTGGATCGCAACCGGAAGGACGCTTCGCGCAAGAACTGATTTGCAGCATCGTTGAGTCAGCACGAGGATTTCAAAATGCACCCGATGCTTGAAATTTCCACCCCATCGGAAGCGCTTAGTCCTGATGAGTTGCATCAAATCACAGGATCAAGCAGAAAGCGCGAGCAAATCAATTGGCTCGAACTCAACGGTTGGGTATTCGTCAAAAATAGAGCTGGTGAGCCCATTGTCGGCAGGCTTTACACGCGCCTGCGGCTTTCAGGCCTTCATCCGGCGACACTTGCAGATCAAAACTCGGGACCAAACTTTTCAATGGTGAGATAAATGCGCCCCAAATCATCCAGCATGGACCTGCCGCCAAGAATGCTTCGACGCAGAAAGAAATTCAAGAGTGGAAAGATTTGGGAATCCTTCTACTACAACGGTCGAGACAATGATGGCAAGCGAATTGAAATTCCATTGGGTAGCGACTTGAACGAAGCCAAACGCAAATGGGCTGAACTCGAATGCAAACCAGCACCCACTGAGACCGGAACTCTGAATTACATCTTCAAGAAGTATGAAACCGAAGTAATCCCAACCAAAGCACCAAGAACCCAGATTGACAACCAGTGGTGTCTCAAGCAACTGAAACCTGTATTCAGCAACACCCACATCGATTCAGTTACGCCGCAGCACATCGCCATTTACAGGGACAAAAGAACTGCAAAAGTCAGAGCCAATCGAGAAATAGCCCTATTCAGCCACATCTTCAATCTCGCCAGAGAATGGGGCTACACAGCCAAAGAAAATCCATGCAGAGGCATACGAAAAAACCGGGAAAAGCCCCGCGATTTTTACGTTGACGCCGAAGTATGGGACGCCGTCTACAAGGTTGCACCGGTTGAATTGAAGGACGCGATGGATCTTGCATATTTGACAGGCCAGCGACCTGCTGATGTGCTGAAAATGTCACTCGTGGACATCAAAGAAAATGCTCTTGAAGTCCGCCAGAACAAAACATCGAAGTACCTTCGGATATTAATAAAAAAGGAAGACGGCACAAATACGGAACTCGGCGATGTGATTGAGCGGATCAAGGCTCGGCCGCGCAAGGTCAAAAGCCTTCACCTGCTGGCGACTCCGGCTGGCACACCTCTGAACAAGCCGACGCTGCGAATCAGGTTCGACAAGGCGCGTGACGAGGCTGCCACCAAAGTACTCCAAGAGGCCTCTGTTGAGAGCCGAGTAGATGCTGAGGTGCTGGCAACCAGGATTCGCCAGTTCCAGTTCCGCGACATTCGCCCGAAAGCTGCGTCTGACATCGCTGACTTGGCTGCCGCCTCAGCCCTTCTGGGCCACACCGAGCAGGAGCTGACCAAGAAGGTCTACGTTCGCAAAGGAGCCACAGTCAAACCGACCAGATGACCCTTCATGCTGTGCCAACCGAGTCTGGGCAACAGCTCGCCACACGTTGTGTGGCGGAGACGGTGAGATTCGAACTCACGGAGGGGATAAGCCCTCGGCGGTTTTCAAGACCGCTGCCTTAAACCACTCGGCCACGTCTCCAACGACATCATTTTTCAAGGGGTTGCGGAGATGATGCGGAGATGCGGAGACGCAACCCTTTACCAATCAACCACTTAGCCATGCTTACACCGGTTTTCAAGACCGGTGCCTTAAACCGCTCGGCCAAGCTTCCATGCGGCGCATTGTAGCGCGGCTAGGCCTTGCCAGGCCGTTGTGCTTGCTCACAGGGAATCTGAATCACCTCACGCGTGGCGCCATCTACACGCACAGCGGTCAGTTGCCCGCCCCAGACGCAACCGGTGTCAAGCGCCATCAGGTCATCACGGTTGATCAAGCCCAGTGTGGACCAATGACCGAACGCAACCGGTGTACCGACGGTGCGCCGCCCAGGCACTTCAAACCAAGGCATGTAGCCTGCAGGGGCCCCCGCCACGCCTTCCTTGGTCGCGAACTCCATGGTGCCGTCTGCCGAGCAAAAACGCAGTCTGGTCAGACTGTTGACCACGCAACGCCAACGGTCCACGCCAACCAGGTTGTCATCCCAGCGAGCCGGCTCGTTGCCATACATCGTATTGAGAAACTCACCCAACTCAGGTCCGCGCAGCATGGCTTCGACTTCAGCGGCCAAAGCCACCGTCTGGAATGCATCCCATTGGGGCACCACCCCAGCATGCACCATCAGCCAGCCATGCTCGTATACCGCAAGGCGTTGCTCGCGCAACCAGCTCAACCAGTTCTGGCAATCGGGCGCTTCGAGTATCGAGGCCAGCGTGTCGCTTCGATGCGGTCGGCGCACGCCATGCGCCACGGCCAGCAAGTGCAGATCGTGGTTGCCCAGCAGGCAGGTGGCTGAGTCGCCCAGCGCCGCCAACTGGCGCAACACCCCCAATGAATCCGGCCCTCGGTTGACCAGATCACCCAATACATAGAGGTGGTCTCGCGAGGGCGAAAAATCAATGGTCTGCAACAGGCGCGCCAAGGGCTGGCAACAGCCTTGCAAGTCTCCAACAAGGTAATTCATGGAATGGATTCTGCTACGCTTCGCGGGTCTCGACTTCGGGCCCAGCCAGGCTGGCGCCTTTTATGGACTTAGCTCTACTGATTTTTCTGATTCTTCTGAACGGCATTTTCGCCATGTCGGAAATGGCGCTCGCCGCCAGCCGCAAGGCACGCCTGCAAGTCATGGCCGAAACCGGCGATGCCGGCGCCCAAACCGCCATGACCTTGCACGACAACCCCACGCAATTCCTATCAACGGTGCAAATTGGCATCACTTCCATCGGGGTGCTCAACGGTATCGTGGGTGAAGCGGCTTTCTCCCCCCCCCTGGCAACCTGGCTGCAACAGCATTTCCCTTTGACTGACAACGTGGCAGAGATCACTGCCACGGGTCTGGTGGTGATGATCATCACCTTCGTCTCGATCATCTTTGGCGAACTGGTTCCCAAGCGGGTTGGCCAGATGTATCCCGAACCCGTTGCGCGGCTCGTGGCCAAGCCCATGCTGCTGCTGTCGCAACTGACACGACCCTTCGTGCGCCTGCTGGCTGCCGCAACCGAAGGCATCCTGAAAGTGCTGGGCATTCGTGACAACGGCAGCCGCAGCGTCACTGAAGAAGAAATTGCCGCCCAGTTGGAAGAAGGCCTGGATGCGGGCGTGATCGAGGCCCATGAACACCAGATGGTGCGCAATGTGTTCCGACTGGACGAACGCCAGATTGGCTCCATGATGATTCCGCGCAGCGACATCGCCTGGCTAAACGTGGAAGCGCCCATGGACGAAAGCCTCGCCATCATTGGTGAGCATGGCTACTCGCGCTACCCGGTTTGCCGAGGCGGTCTGGACGATGTGTTGGGCGTAATCACCGCGCAACAGCTGCTGCACCAGCTCACCCAGAAGAAGAACAACGACCTGTCAGACGGCCTGCTGCCAGCCGTGTTTGTTCCTGAAACCTTGTCGGGCATGGAATTGTTGGAACACTTCCGTGCGTCTGACACGCAGATGGTGTTTGTGGTGGACGAATACGGTGAAGTCCAGGGCGTGATCACCCTGCGCGATGTGCTGGAAGCCATCACCGGCGAGTTCACGCCAACCGAAGCCGAAGACGCCTGGGCTATCCAACGTGAAGACGGCTCCTGGTTGATTGATGGCTTGATTCCCGTACCCGAACTCAAAGATCGACTGGAACTCAAAACCATGCCCGATGAGGACCGAGGCCGCTACAACACGCTGGCCGGCATGGTCATGTTGCTGTTGGGCCGCCTGCCTCAAACCACCGACGTGGTCGAATGGGAAGGCTGGCGCTTTGAAGTGGTCGACATGGATGGCAAGCGCATCGACA
>ERZ724505.680-NODE-680-length-20893-cov-26.268548_pt1 | contig 20893 bp, 21 predicted proteins | sample MGYA00376038_ERZ724505 | MGnify/ENA primary metagenome ERZ724505 (study PRJEB28724, sample SAMN07190884) | wastewater metagenome | isolation source: effluent of sewage treatment plant in Hong Hong | place: Hong Kong | collected 2016-03-17 ...
ACCATTTCGTCCTCCCTAGGTTGTAAGTGTTTGAAGTTGGCCGTCACTGGCCGACGCATCGGCATAGTACCGCAGTTCTTTGATCCACCCCTGCCAGTATGCGTATGCACCAGCATCCGCCCCGACGGTTAACGTGGTATAACCGGACGTTGGGAATGCCACAGATGCCGAGGCGACAGTCCCGCCGTTTAATACCGTCTTCTTGGTCGGGCTGTTTAACAGTAGGGCCATTTTTGCAGACGCAAAATCACTCGACGTATTCGCCGTCGTCGGCGTAAAATCAGCAACCCCTGACAAAGCCGTGCGTGGTTGTAAAGCCCGGCCCGTTGATCGGAGCATGCTGTAAGCATTATTGGCCGTACCGTCGCTTATGCTTACGGCCCTCCGCGCCGTGGCAAGCGCGTTATGCGGCACGACGCTTGCGTACCATGTCCCCTTGGTCTGATCCAGCCACGACACCGGCGTTGTGGTGAAGTTGTCCGCGTTGCGCGTGGCCGCCGCGCCATAGGTTGGGATCAGGCTCGAAACGCCGCGCCCGCTTTCAAGTTGTGCGCCGAAACATTCAAAGACATCGGACGACGTGTTTGTAGGTAATCGTGTGTCTCCTGCCGCGGTAATCGCGGCCAGTAAACACGACGCTCCAGCCGCTGGGGCCGCACCGGTTGTAAAGGACATTGAAATACGATAGATGCTGTTTCCGCAGTTCAGAATTGCGCTATCAACCACTGTAACGCCAGAACCAACGACGGTTCCATTGGAAATGTCAAAGTTCACATAATCTGTGGCGGCTGTATAATAGTTTGATGAAACCGTTAACTGGATCAGGTTTGCCCCCGAAATACGACGCACATAGGCTGACACCGTGTGTACGGTGCTTGCGGCAGGAGCGGACGCCAAAGTTGAATAAGCAATGTTATGCACGTTGGATGTACCGTCATACGTAACACGTACAGACGGCGTTCCAAACATATTGTTCCCCGTCGCCTGCGACCCTTGGGTCACACTTGCCACCGTCAAGTGATTTGGATTTAGGTTCGTCCGCGCTTCTTCGACCAACAGGCCCAGAGCCGCGTTTCCATTTGGGTTATAATCCAAACGGGGGCCATAGTAGGCCGATCCAGTTGTAATGTTGTAGGACTTTGGGCTGTCTGGGCTTGTTAATTCAAGCTGGGCGTTTGTGACTGTCCCCGACACGGTAAATGTTACGGATGTGGACGAGGCCGTAAACGATGTTGAAACACGCGTATTTGCATCGACACCATTCAACGTACCAGATGCACCTCCCGACAGCGTGATGGACCCTGTACCCCAAAACGACACTGTATATGGCGCACCATTAACGACAGTTACGGATTGTGTCCCTAATGACGCACTATTTAAAAAAAGGTTTGCCGGCGCCCAGACCAAACGCCCCTGACTGTCAAACATCGTCGCGTTGCTGGTGCGCGTCGCGGTGAATGGGAAAGACGTTTCACCGTCGGCGGTGTTGTAATACCGATTGCTCACGTAATCGTGCACCAATGAAGGTGAAACACGATTAAGGAACATAGTAGACGAATTATACCATGCTGTTGTGTTTGATTTTGACGCTCTTACTCTATTCATTTAATGTGCTCCCATAATTGCTGCGATAGCCCTTCCGAGTCCAGTACTGCCCAAAAAACCAAATATACCACCTACAGCCCCAGCCGAGGCAATCGCAGCAGAACGGGATCGCTCTAGTGAATTAATTTTATCGTTATGTACATCAAGGCGAGAGTGTATATCCTTAACAAGATCAAGTGTCATATCTTGTTTTCCTTCAATCCTACCAACCATTATATGAAGTTCCTCGCTCATTTTTTATTGGTCTCGCGTGCTTTTGACAATGCAATAGCAACGGCCTGTTTTTGTGGTTTACCAGCGGAGATTTCTTTTTTAATATTAGACGAAATTGTTTTTTGTGATTTACCTGACTTCAATGGCATTACATGATCTCCGTAATTGTGATTGAAGAAACAGCAACTCCACCGAAACGACGAGCCCCACCAACCCCGTTTACGGTCAATGTCCCAGCAGATGATAAACCAGCCCTGACATTAAATGTTGTAGAACTTGTAGTTCCTGACGTCATCCTGTGCCTTAATACGAAAGTATCAATGGCACTTGCCGTTGTTGACACGTAATTTGCAACGGCGGCAATTGCGTTTGCGTTACTATCTTGGAATAAAGCCATAGAAACTTGATTAACGGTTGCCACAGAAACGGATAAAACAACCTCTATAAGAAGAGTACTTGCGGCGTTTCTTGGTGTTATTGATTGCGTTAAATATTGATCACCTTCTGTGTTTTGCGGGATTGTGTCATCAAATGGGATTGTCGTCGTCCCTGTTGCAACTGCGCCTGTTTGATTTCCAACAAACTGAATAACGCTAGGAGGTTGAGAATTTCTTAAGTAAGAAATACAACGCCAGTTGCCAGACCCTTCACTGACAAAAATAGCCATATCATTAGCTTGCGTCACAATATTTGCGGCACCAGGCAAAATCAATGATGTGGCGTTATGAGTCAGTGTTAACGATCCGTCAAAAATAACGACGCGCTGAACACCGGCAGTAATTGTTCCAAGTCCTGTAATCGTCGTCGTCCCAGTAATATGGACGAAATTACCAGTCGCGGCACCTATATCTGTCGTCGTAGCAGATGCGATTGAAGCACCGCGCGCTTCATTTACAGCATTTGAAAATGTTGCAATCCCTGTTGTGTTTGTTGCTCCTGCAAAAGTTGTTGCAGTTCCAGCACTCGCACCAATCGTCGCAACGGTAGCCCCCGCACTGTTTTTAAAGACAACTCCGCTTGCACCACTTGTGCTGATTTGGTTTGTGGTGATACCCGCGACAGGAATTGCAAAAGATGTATACCATGTTGTACCGTCACAAATAACAATGACACTATCGCCAGGATATAACGTATAAGTTAATGACCCATCTATTGTTTCCGTACCGTTTGGATCGATTGTGACGTTTCCGGAGCTTTCATTTTTAGCTAAGAAATAAAATCCTTGGCCGGCTCCGGAAGCTGTCAGCAAAGAAAGTGTTAACGACGCTGTACAACGTACAAGCGCGTTTTGATGTGTTGTCGTGATAGATAAGTTTGTCGCCGTTGATACAACAGACGACCCAAACGCGTTTTGAGAATCGCCGCCGATATTGTCAATCGTCCAAAGAGTGACATCCGCACTTGTTTTTAATATAAATTTATACCCTCCAGACCCCAGCCATACGTTAGCATAGCCAGCAGAATCAAGGATTGTCGGGTTCGCGTTTGAAACTGTACCCGTGACATCCGTATATGTCGCCTTTGGTGTGCTGGTTCCGGCTTCATACGTATAAAGTTTACCGCCATTTAATGGTAAACCGTTATTGTCAAGTGCGCGGAATGGGCCGAATGGTGATAAGACTGTCATATTATCAAACTCTCTTTTATGTTGATAACAGCGTCACCAGTTGGGTATCTTGACGCTGATATTGTACTATTGTTTTAGTCCTTTTTCAAGGTTTTTTAATTGGATGAACGGTGATTCTTGGGACCGTTGATCCGTCTGGTAGGGTTACGTATTCGACTACCTTTCCAACGTTTACTGGTGCATTTGGCAATGTTGTCGGTATTTTTTCTGTTGGTAATGCTTTCGTATTGCCCGCGCCTAACTTTCCTTTATTGATAATTTTATCGACAAGTTTTTTGTTTTGTAAAACAAGTTTTTGAACGGCACGATTCGCGGCAATAACAGGAGCGACACTAGCGGCCGCCCCTAATGTTGCCGCTGGTGCTGTTGCAAGCCCAGTTATTGCGCCTCCAACGGCTCCAGCTTGTATAAGTTTTTGTGCCGTATCAGACCCACCTAATTCTGGCAATAATTCTTTGCCTATACGCGCTAAATCCCCAATATCGCCAGCTTTTCCGCGCGTATATTGACGCCCATAAACTTTCGCGACACGATTTGCCAATAGAGTTGGGCTTATGTTACCGCCAACAGCCTTCTGCGCGATTGGTTCAATAACAATAAGGTTTTTATATTTTTGCTTTGCGTCAGACAAAACGCCCTTCGCAACGTCATCTCCTGCTGTCATAACATCAATAACGGAGCCTTCAAGGTCCTTTAAAAGTTCTTGCGTATCAGGATCGCTTGCTTTTCGTGATAATTTATTTAATTCTTGGCGCAAGAATGATAACCTTTCACCAGATATTGTTCCATCAGGTGATACGTTATCATATACGCGCTGTAACCCTTTGTTAAAGTTTTCAATAGCATCTTTTCTAGCTGTTATTTCCGCATCTTTTAATATTTCATCAACTTGATCTTTGAAAGATTGTGGGATTCTAAAAGTTTTGCCTTTTCCAAGACTATCAAATTGTTTTCCAACACGAGAGAAGGCTTCATCCATAACCTCAGGAGTTATTTTTGTCGCGTCAACACCAACGGTATTTAAAAGTGATTTATTAAATGCTTCTAATTGTTTTTCACGGAAAGGCCCAACTCCAGATAATGGTATTTCCTGGCTGACTTTCTGCAATGTTTGGACTGGCTTGCTTTCGGAAATTTGCGGGATTGATACGGGAATATTATATTTCTGTGCAAGCTCAGCGACACCTTGCATCCCCTCGGATAGCTTTGGCATTAATGCGGTAGAAGCCCCAGATACCGAAGCACCGACAACAGGAGCAACGGCCCCGATACCAGCACCAAGAAGCGCACCTGATTTTGCCGCCTCTCCCATATTTCCTGTCGTAGTTCCTGCGCCCGCCGCCGCACCAGTCGCGGCACCGACACCAGCACCTTTAACACTTTTTGTGAATAAGTTGGCAGCTCTCCCGGCAAGGCTTTGTGCTTGCGGAAATAAGCCACGGCCAGTCCAACCTGAAAGAGCGGAGCCCGCTCTTGTTCCTGATCCTGCAATTCCTGTCAACAATCCGGCACCAATTTGTACCACTGGTGTTAAAACTGGGTGTTCTTGTTGCTGAGCAATGGATTGCTGCCGCGACATTTCACGCGCTTGATTATACAGATTTATTGGATTTTGTCCAGTGAATGCGCCTGCGCCAAGCGCGCCAAGAACATCCATGGCACGATTCCCAATACCAAAGGTTGCCCCTTCCATGCCGCGTTCGAGGATTGTACGCCCGATGGATGTGTCCATTCCATTAGGAACTTGATTTTGTACTGGTTCATCTAGTTTAATAGAATTTATATCAACCTCTTTAAGCCCAGTAGGGTTGGGTTGAGAGTCATCTAATTTAATAGAATTTATATCAACTGGTACAAAAGGCATTATTGTTCCATTCTATGAGAGCCATCAGGAAGTTCATAAACAGCTTTTCCTCCAGATGTGCCAATTTGTTTGGTTCCTTTTGGAAGTCCTGCAGCCTCCGGATTTTTGTTTATAATTTGTCGCATAAGTTGACGAATTTGCGCATCGCGAGACTCTTGCGTTGCATTTACATCAACAATTCTATCAAGCGTTGCTTTGAAATCTTTATCTGTTGGGTTAACACCAAGAGCTTTTGCTAATGGAGCGGCTAGGTTTAATCTATTTTGTTGCATTAAATCAAGATTTTTTGAGGCTTCAGGAGCAACAAAACGAGCAACGCCTTGTACATTACCAGCATATGGCATGTTTAATGTCCCTTTGTTTTGCTGTAGCATTGATTCAAGCAATGGAATTGCCTCTGTATCTTTTTGTAAATTTTCAACTTTTGTTGTTTCTGTTTTAATATCTATTTCCGCTTGTTTTCTTGCTTTTTCTCTTTCCTGGGCCAATTTTACCTCAAGAGGAATTTCAGCGGCTTTCTTTCCAAGATCGACATTTGCTTCTTGCGTCGCTTGCTTCGTTTTTGGGCTAGCCCCATAAGGAGCTTGTACTTGCGGCAAAGAAAGCGCGGGTCTAGTGAACACATCCCCACGAGCGTTTAATGCGTCTTGTTGTTGTTGCGTCAATGCCGCCGGAGGCTTTTCACCCATGCGCGGCATAGGTTGATCTAATTGCCCCATAGAAAGCGCCGGTATAACGTTTAACGCTCCCGGTGGCTGTTCCATAGGTTGTTGCGCCTGTTGCATTGTAGTCCCACCTAAAGGCGGAAATGATGGTGTATATTGACGTGCGCCTATTTGTGATACACGGTCCATAATAGATGGTTGCGTAACAGGCATCAATTCACCGCCAGGCATTTGCGTGTATGTAGTTTTAGGTCCTTCTAATAAATCTTTAGCTTGTAAAATTTGCAAGTCTTGCGGCGACGCATTTCCAGAAGCTGCATTTATTGCCGCGCGTTGCGTTAATTTATCGAAATCAAGCCCTGTTTTCTTGGCTTCTTGATAAATTTTCATTGCATTTGTCAAATCGTTCCCAAGCTGTTGACGGCTAGCGATTTGAAGCTGTGCGCCTTGCATGAGGATATTTGGATCAATGGGCATCTTATTACCTATCTGAACAAAAAGTATTGAGAACCTGGCGCAACGGCTGAAGCGCCAATTTGTGCTGCGCCGCCAAGCAACGTGTTAAACATACTAGATCTATTAGCGCGCGCCGCTTGTTGCGCAGACATAATAGCGTTACCCATCCCGGTATATAAATCCGTCCCAGCATTGGCATAATTTTGCCCAAGTTGCGCGTTTTGCGCCCCAGCGGTTTGGCCAAGGCCAGAAATATTCGCCAGTCGGTTATAAATATTTTCTTGGTCCATATTGTAACGATTATAAGCGTTTTGATATTCCTGCGATGCTAGCCCTTGGCCGTAGTCCTGAAGGGCCTGAACACCTGCTGGTGTTAGATACTTGCCTTGCGCAGCTAAAGCGCGTTCAGCGGCCCTGTTTCCCTGCTCAAAACGAAATTTATAGGATGGGTCTTGATAAATATCTTGTCCCGTGTAATTTTTAAGCAAAGAGCCATAGTCCGAACTTGTTGCATCGCCAGCAAGACCAAGTTTTTGCATAAGCGTATTTAATCCGGTTGTCCCGGCTTGATAATACGGCTGTGCATATTGCTTGCCTTCTTCATACATTTGTTTTTGAAGATCAAGCCCTTTTTGACTATATTCTAACGCTGGTGCCGCGTCTGATTTTCCGCCCTTTTTACCCATTTTTAACCTCATATATGCAATTGATCGCCTTGGTTTTGTACCCCCAGCGATTTAAAAACTTTTCACGCCATTCAATGGGTTTATCACCAATAAAATGCGTAAAATATAGCGGCAATTTGAATTTTTCAGAGACATCTTGCGCCGCATTTGATAAAATACGCGCTGTCTTCATTGATCGGCGTTCTGGCTTAATGTAAAACATATATTCGCTGATATATGCGTCTTTGGAATAATCCAAAACACCCGTGCGTAACCCACAAAAGCCTATGATCTGCCCCATCTTTTCAAGCAAAATGCATGGGGCTTTGGTAAAGCAATCCCAAACAAGGCGCGCACATACAGGCAAATCAATATTTGCTTTTTCGCCTTCTATTTCATGGATTGCTGAAACGTACATTCTAACGACCTGCGGTAAATCTGATTCGTCTGCATATCTGACGGTTACGCAAGCCATTTCGTCGGGGCTAGTTCCGGTCATATTATCGCCTATATTGGCATTATTGTCAACTAATAATAGCTCTATCTTGCGCTCGCCTCCAATTTGTTCCGTCTGAAAATGCTATAGTAGCACCTCCAGATTCGTCTGAAACAAATATGATGTTACCAGTGTATAATGTTGCATCTGGAACTGACGACACGGAAAAAGATGCGGATGGAGTCGGTGTCTTATTTAAAAGAAATCTCCCTATAGTAGAGAAAAATGCAATCCATTCGCGTGTAGGAAGTCCAGATTGTGACACAATAGGGCTTTGTATAGGTGCATTAGACATTATTAATGTATGCCTCGTTGATTTGAAAGAACGTTGGTTCAGTATAGCGTACTTTCCAGATTCTGTCACGTGCTGAACCGCACCGAGACCACCGGACGCGCGTTTTATATTGCCCCATCTTGCCAGTTGATGCCCATCTTTCGTCAGAATAGGTGCGCCCACCGTCATCAGAATATTGCATCATGATTTTAGGGTCTGATCCTTGCCCAGATGACAAAACGCGTCCTGTTTCGACGTCCAATTCAAAATTGGAAAATGAGATATTACGTTTTTCATCTGCCAAATGCGGGGAAATGCGTTCGCGGTGCATCTCATCGCCATCATGGTCATAAATGGCCAATGATTGTTGGTAAATGCTTCCGGTTACACGATCGCAGATCAAATTTTTTTGATCAAAAAATAAATGCCCAGCCCCACGATGCTGTTGTGTTGTATTTGTCACCTTATCCTTAAACGTGCGTTCATGCCACATACCCGTTGCGCCATCATAGACAAGGGTTGTATCGAGACCGTTTAATTGCAAGACATAAAAAACATGGCCCTGCTCATGATACACGTAAGCATAGCTATCACCGACATCCAATGCTGTCGCTATAACCGCTTCAATCGCTTGCGTGCTTAACCGTTGCGCGGTGTACCCGTTCGCTTTCCAAACGATCCCGCGCCCATACTCATCAACGCCAAGCCATGCGACGGTATTGTCAAACGCTTGAACCGTAAACGGCGCGGCGCATCCCGTTTGAATAACTGCGCCGGGGATACGTTCAAATGGGAACAACCCGTTTCCTGTGTTTTGGAATACTTCCGTATGGCGGCCACAGAATAACCATAAGTTTCCGTTGTCATTTATCAAGCTAATAAGTGTGTCAGGGCTTGCGGCGGCTATACTGCGGTCCAATATACCCCACGTAAAGCCGTCATAAGGTTGCGAAATAGCAAAATATGGTGTATTTTTAACATTAACAATGAAATATCCATCTTGAAACGCCACAACATCGCAAGCCGGGAAATCAACGTCTGATATTTGCGTAAAAACGTTTGTATCCATATTTAGGATATAACCATATGAACCATCAACGATCATTAACTGCGTTCCGTTTTCGGCGATTGACACGCGATTTGTTGCCGTCAATAATGTTCCGCGATTTGTAACGGTTCCGTTTGTATTTAATTCAAATAGATCTTGGCCCGAAACAACAAATCCACGACCACTAGCAACGGTCTTTTGCCCCCGGATAGGGCCGCCCCCAGCCGTTGCGTAAAGTGAGTACCCTGGACAAGATGTGAGAGCAGCGGGCGATTTTGATGTCCCTGTTTCACTTGCGATAGGGTACAAATTGATGCACCGTTGAGCATCAAATGTTAAAGCATCGAGATTATACGTAGGGCCAACAAAACCAGGGACAATCATCACATACCGTTAAAAATGTTAAATGTTTGCTCATTAATTAACGCGTCATCAACATACATTGAATTGTGGTTATTTTCGTTATTTTTGCTTTCAACCGATTGTTTGCTTTCATTCGCAATCATCAAAACAGTTTGATTAGCTTGTTTCCCGTATTCAGGCGCAAGTTCAACCGCTAGATTGTAGCGCAATGCCCGTTCATACCCAGGGGGCAACACAATTGTATCAGTTGTAGCCGTGTAATTTGTCAACGGCTTATCCGTAAACAACTTGCAAAAGCCAGTTGTGGGGATTGGATGAAAGTATAAAATGCCCAATGGGTAATTCATTGCATAATAAACACGATTTGCAGAGCCAGTTACGGTTTTATCCTTCTGATATGCGTATTCTTCCATGGACAATATGTCCAATTTATTTTCATACGTATCCGCTCCGGAAAGCATATATGTTGCCGCACGCAACTTTAATGGCCGTACCGTGTTAAAATTACCACCAGTCCCAATTGTATAAGATGACGCTCCGGTAAGTGCAAAAGTTTCAATGGTTTCGGTATAAATTGAGCCGCCTTGGATTGACCACGAATCAATCATAGCGATCAAGGCTGTTAACCCGTCGGCGGAATCTTCTGCAGAGATAGTTTGACCCGCGCCGACCTCTTCAATCAAGCGCAAGGCACCAGTGATAAGGTCGTTTACGGTCGTCATTTATTGCCCCGATCCTACAGTGATGTAAAGATCAGCGGTTCCGGATTGGCGAATCGCCGCAATGTATTGGTGCGCCGGATTTTTGGTATAGGTTTGAACAGTACCAGGGCCAACAACTTTGCCAGCGGAGCCAACTGTTGCGGATGACGGGAAAACTGCTGTTGTGGATGATGTGCCAGACGTTACAAACACTGGTGTAGAACCCATTGTATTGTCAATAACAACAAACGACGTATTTATATCATTCGGATCGAGCGTCACCTGTGCAGACGAAGTCGATAAGCTGGATAAAACATATTGTCCGCTTAATAAGCTAATTGGTGAATACATTTTTAAAACTCCTTTAATGTTAAATTGACGAGTAATAGGCCGAGTTTCCACGGCCTATAGTTCGTGAATTTAAACCAAAACGCGCGACGCAGCGGTTGTACCTTCCTTACGGATGACAGTAAACACGTGCGTGCCAGCGGCAGGCGTAACGGAACCAGCAGTCGGATTAACAAACTGGATTGACACCGTATCAGCCGCACTCACGCGCACCGAACCGATTGTCACACCAGCGGTTTGCCCAGGGGGGTTAACGTTTACGCTGTCACCTGGCAAAAGGCCTGGGACTGTAAATGTTTGGGCAGTGGCTGAAACCGTAGCAACAGAAGCAGGCGTTAATGAAACTTCGATCAATGAAATCGAAAATGCGTTACCTGCAATAACTCCAGAAGCCATGATATTTTCCTTTCAAAATAGAAAGTGTGGGGGCGATTAAACCCCCGCACTAATTGGATTAAGCAGTTACACGAACGGCCCACTCAGGACGTACCGTCGCGATACCACCCAAGAAGTCCAAACGCATAATCAAACGATCCGTCAAGGGTTCGTAGTCACGTACGACGCGAACATACAAACCACTATCGGACATCGCTTGCGCAGCCATATCAGTTCCGCCCGGCAACACCAACGGAGCCGAAACCATACGGAACGCCGACTTGTGGAAGCACAAGTTTTGCGCACGTGTGGTCGAGGCAGTGGGTTGGAAGAACGTAACGGCAGCACCAGATGCAGGCAATGCCGACACGTTTTGTAACGCACCAGAAGCCGAGCTATAGATCGTTTCCGAAACGGTCACGGTCAAAGCACCACCAGCGGACGATGTTCCACCAGTTGTCACAACAAACTGTTTGGCATAGCCAAGGTCTTGTTTGGTGATCGGGTGAACAGCGTTCGCACCAGCCACTTGGAACACAGTACCAGCGGTCAAGGTCAAGGTGTTACCCAAACCAGTCAAAGCAATCGTCGCTGTTCCGTTTGTAACGGTTGCGGACAATGTAACACCAGTTACGTTCGAGGTCCCTGTGGTGTGGTTGTACACAAGGTTGTTGCTCAGGAAGCTGAAACCATCAGATTCACCGATATAACCTTTTTTGTACTGATCAGCGATATTGGATGCTGATTGGAACAATCCTTTACGTGCGTTTGTTGCCGAACGGGTTGCGAACGGGTTCAAAAGCGCGAAACGGTTGTCCATGTCAGGGCAAGCAAATTCGTTGATTTTTTGGTTGGCAGACAACAGCGTGTCGTTATCAAACACTGTCGAACCAGCAGAACCGACGCCGTTGTAAACGTTTTGTGTTGCGGTTTGCAGGAACGATTTTTCGATGTCTTGCGCAATCGCCGAAACAGCGGGTTCCAAAACACGTTTTGCCCAGCCAGCAAGCGCCATATCCGTGGCGATTTCTGAAGATGTCAAAGCGATACCGACAACTTTACGCACGTTCAGCGTCAAGGCTGCTTTTTCCTCGTTAACATCTTGGATACCAGAAGTAATATCAGCGGTCGAGCCAACGGTAAAGCGGGCGGGCTTGCTGATGTAAACGGTGTCACCAGAGTTATATCCGTTTTTACCAGCGAGGTCGGACCCATCGGCCATGTCGATTGACTTGGCGAATTGGATCTTGTCTTCTAACATCCCGGCGGCGAGTTTTGCAACCACACCGGGGGCGTTTTTCATTGTATTGACTGTATTAGCCATGATAGTTTCCTTTTAAGTTAAAGTTATAGCTTCAACGCTTTCCGCATTTCTTGGTATGACATCTCGTGCAATTGTTTTTGCCCTGATGTCGATCCTTTGATAGGCGTAGGCGGTGCAGCCGTTTTTGTTACGGTCGTTTTTGGAGCGTTTTCGATTTCCATTTCGAGCTTAACAAGTGCCTTTGCAAACTTGATCGGTGTCATTTCTGCCATCGACTCAATAATGTCTGGCTCTTTGCCCAACCGATAAAGTAACGGTGCCGGATTATCGGATTCCATGATAAAGTCACGAAAAACCGCAACGTGCATGGAATCCTTTGGTGCCGATCCGATGTAGTCATTTACGACTGCAACAGCATCGTCATAATCTGGCGTTGTTTTGCGAAATTCCGTTTCTTTTGCTTCAAAGTTTTGGCGAATTTTCGCCACTTTTTCAGCATATTCACGTTGCTCCGCTTGTTTTTTCGCTTCGGATTCCTTGACTTCGTATTCTTTTTTAGCCTCGTACTTACCCTTAGCGATCAAATACTCTTCGATTGTCTCAAATTGGTCTTCTTTTGGTTCATCGCTTTGTTTAACGGGCTGTGATTTTTCAATCATCGTCCGTAACTCTGCAAGTTCCCGCTCCATTTGAGCATTACGGGCCGTTTGACGATCAATGCGTTTTTGCATCGCAAATTTGATCTTTTCGGCCTCGGTAAGCTCTGGTTTTTGTTCTTTTTTTGGTTCAGGTGATTGTTCACCTTCGCCAGTCGCGCCTTCTTGTTTATCGTCTTGTTGCGGTTCAGACGTTTCCGTTTCCGGGGTTTCCGCAGTTTCTACGGTGGCTTCAACTGCATCGATTTCAGGCGCGTCGGCCAGTGTGGTATCATCAGACATTGGGTGGTGTTCCTTGTGTCATTTGCTCAGGCATTTGTTCAGGTTGCCCGGTGCCCTGGTTCATTTCCGCATAGGAAAGAATATGTGATACGGCCTCAGCGGTGTCCGCTGTCGTCGCTTCAAGGGCCGCAATTGTTCTGACTATTTCTTCAAGGTGCGCGGGCGTTACACCGCCCATTTGTGCCATAGCCGCCGAAACTTCCGTTTGGATTTTGACAGTTTCGGCTTGTAATTTTTCTGTTTCGGCTTGCATTTTCTGCACTTCAGCTGCGACTTCCGCGCTGTCTTTTTCGCGTTTTTGTTTTAACGCCGCGTCCATTTGCGCCAATTGCTCTTGCATTGCTTGGATCATTTGTCCGGCTTGCGCCAATTGCGCTCGTTCCGGGTTAGCTTCGTCATTCATAGCTGGATTCATTTTGCGTAACCGTTCAACCATGATGTCGGATTCAGCAATATCTAGGTTTTTCAAGAAAATATCGCCAAATATTTGGAATGTTTCTGGCGCGGCTTGAATGATGCTTTGCAGCATATTCGCCGTTTCGATGCGTTTAGACGCATAAGACGGGCCAACGCTTGCAACGATGTCGTATTTTCCTGCTTTTAAATCAAAGAACGCATCGGCAGGTACTGGCCCATTCAATGGTACAAAGTTACCCTTACCATCTTTAACGGCGGCTTGATTAACAGCAACCATGCTTTTGCCATCATCTTCTCCGACAATGCGAACGATTTGTGGCCCGTTCATTAATTTTTGAATCAGGTCATGTAATACGCGACCGACTTGGCGAATCGAAGTTTGTAAATTATCAACATAATGGAACGTGGCATTGTTTCCTTGTGCCTGTCGTGCGATAATCGCTTTACCACTTGTTTCATTACCAGCGGCCCCAAGTGACGCGTCGTAAATACCAAGAGTTGATTTGATACCGTCCGCCGCCGCCATCATCTCTTGGAACATGGCGGGCGACCCCATGGGCGGGGATTGACGCGACGGTGGGTTTACAAACAAAGACCCATCGGGCATTTTAACCGGGTCATATTCCAAATAAGAAAACGTCTCATTATTGGCTTTTGCCCACTTGCTCCCCATCGATTTAAATTGCCCAACAAGGCCGATATGCGGCGATTTTGGCTGAAGCGCAACGATTTCGGTTCCAGCCGTTAACCAATAGTTATAACGTTTTTGCGGGTCTTTTGCTTGTGATACAAGGCTGTAAACTTTCCGAACACCGCTTTGCCAGACTTCCTCGCCATAAACGGGAATCAATGGGATATATTTACCTTCCCAATCCGTTTTTTCTAAGATGGCATTTCCGACAAATTTGCACCACTTGACGCTTGGCACAGATATTTCACGTTCGTCAATGATTTTAGAACCTTCCGGAGCATCCTCTTTGTTTACAACGGAACCGTCAGCCAATTTGACAATGGTTTTATGTTCGTACTCTTTGTAAAAATATTCGACGACTCGAACTTTATCTTCCGTGCACCAACCAGATTTGCCAAGTTTTGATTTTGCATCCATTTTTTCGACATCTGGATACATTTCCTCGAACAGTTCTTCATCAATATCGATTGACACAAAGCCATACTCAGCGTCTGAACCGTCAAGCTCTTGTGAATTGGCATCCAGCATACACATGGAAAAATCAGGAACGCGGAGCAGTTTGATTTCTTTATCGAACGTGTCGTCCCCGGCATATTCTGTGATAACACGAATCCAGCCATATCCCGTTGATATGCTATTCCACGCGGCGGTGTCGTAAACGTTATCAGCTCCAGATTGCACTTCGATGTTGCGAATAATGCCTTTCAGTACTTTCGCCGTCTCAACGTCAGCCTTATTGTCAACAGGCTGTACTTGAATAGCGGGGCGCGATTGGCGAATATCGTTTACGACTTGGTGAGCAAATACGAGTAAACGGTTTTCAGTAAGGCAAGGACGCCCCTCAGAATAACGCTTCGAGCGAATATCCTCTTCCCATTGGTCGCCCATAAGAAAATCAAGGTCTTCACGACCGCGCGTATATTCCGGGTTATAAAACTCCAAACACTTTTCAAAACGTTCCCGCGCTTCTTCCAATAATTCTTGATCCGTGTCTTTTTCAACTTCGGATTCTTTGGATTTTGTGATTTTTGAGGATGCGGCCATGCCTGCTTTATTCCGCTTCATAAAAGACGAATTTTGCAGGGCACAAAGGCCAAGTGATAATATTTTATTTTATCCTCGCATGAATTGCAAGTGAAATATTACGACATCCAGCTGGATGATGCAAAACGGTGATAGTATTGGTCGCTAGTATCTTCTTTTGGTTCCTCCCATGGTTCAAAATCCATGTGAGATAAAACAAACGCGTCAGCACGGTCCGGAGATCTTCCGTATTTCTTTTTGTATTCCTTTTTATTTTGAATCAATAATAAGCCATCTTTATACCCATAAAGCATTGAGCATATTTGAGATTTAAACTCTGGGTCGTTATCTAGAGACACTGGCTCGTCTTTCAAATAATCCAACGCTCTGCGCCACAATAATGCCCTTAAATTGTAATTCCTATTATCAGAACGCCTAGCGCCCGTATGGACTCCAATCGTACGTGTTCCGTATTTTCCCATTTTCAAATGGTCATAACAAGAAACGCCAGGGCCGTCCAACTCAATGATAATTGCGCCAACTATTCCACCAGCGGATTCCAGGTCTAGGCATTCTTGCGTAACACAAGCCGCCAACTCCGGCCCGTCCATTTTGACTTTGATTGTTTGTTTTAAATTTAAACGACCGCGTCGTTTATGAATAATGCTTTCGTCATTTCCCTCGTGTGCGGCGTCAACTCCGATAACCCATTGCCCCAATGGCTCAACATCTGCTGGCCCATTCATTTGAGCTTTTGTGACAAGTTCACTAGGAATCCATGCGTTTGATACGGAGCTTTCGTAATCAATATCGATCTCTTGCGCAACAATCAATGGATCAAGCGTTTCCTTTTGCTTGTCGTACCATGTCTTGTCCTTTCGTGGGTCGTCTGTCCAATGGAAGGTAAACACTGGTATTTTACCGCCATGACGTTTTCTATAAAACGGGTTACCGTTTCCGTTTGGCGTTGATACGTCGATCTTGCAGTTTGATGTTTGAGACAGAGCGGCATCAATAGCCTCTGGATGCTCGTAAAATGCGCTCTCATCCTTGAAATAAATTGATGTACGGTTACCACGACCGATGTTGTCTCCCGCTTCACCGACGATTGTAGCCCCGTTTTCGGGGTTTATAATACGCATATATGGCGCGTTTGCTTTTTCACTATATCCGGTTGGACGAAATTCTTTTGGCAAAAACTGAATAAATGCACGCGCTTTCCAAAATAGGCTTTTAGGGTCGCCAATTTTATCAACATACTCCTCTTTCCGCGACCCAAAACCAACAACAGACCCGGGATGAAAGGTCCACATCCAAACGGCGAAAGCGACGCAGAGCCATGAAACGCCCATATCGCGTGACTTTTCTGCCAATCCGTCTTGGCGAGCAAGCCACCGATCGCGCAACCAGTTTATGAATTCTTCCTGTTTTTGAAACAAGATAAACGGGACTGTCGTTGGGAGTCCAATATCTGCATTACGTGGGTCAAATGTAACTCCCCAATCCGTTATAAAATCGGTCGGGTTGTTTTTGTAATGCTCTTTTAGAGGCTGTACAAGTTCAGGTTCGGCACGTAATTTGGCAATACGTTCAGCACGTTTTTTGAAAACAGCGTCATAATTTGGATGTTTAAAATCAAAATCAATCATTTAACAAACGTTTATAAGCGTCTTCTGGGGATATTGTTACGTTGATTTCGTGTTGTAGCGGGCCGCCGTTGGCTCCCGTGATTGTTGTGTCTGACCTGGCTAGGTCTGGAACTATTTTTTTAAGAACAATATCTGCTGCCTTTACTTGCTGCGGATTTAATTCTATTTCACCGTTTATACAACCAACTAAACGATTTATAATAGCAGACGCGCGGATTTTGTCTTTCCATTCATCTTGCATTGGGTTGTCCTTTGTGCCTCTTCTTTTACGCGCTGCCATTTATAGGCACTCCACATATACTATGTATTCCATATTCTTTTAATTTATCAATGACTTTATGCCCGTTATCTTTATCGTTTATCGCGTTTTTTAAAATAACTGGTATGACATCGTTATAAACACTAGCAGCCATTGAAGAAACAGCGTTTTGAAAATTTTGAGTTTTAGATCCATACTCAAACACAGGCTCAACTTTAAACAATCCGTTACCCGTTTTTACAGCCCAATCTCGTATAATCCACATTCTTTCTATGACAACAGACCAAAGCGGCTCTTTTGATCTTTGTTTTTCTTTACGCGCTAACGCTCTTTGCTGTCTACGTTTATCCCAAGCTTTTTGGCCTCCAGGCAAGACATTTGTCAAATATTTTAAACCATAATATTCAATAATGTCAGTTTCGTAATCATACGCGGCCTGCTCATCGTTAAACCCCATGATCTTAACAGGCAAAACATCGCGCCCAGAAATAACTATATCTTTGATTCTCAAACATTTTTTTGAACATACACCCTTCAAATATTCAGCCTTATGCTGAAACATCCTTTTGCCTTGACCTTTGCCAATATAAAAAACTGAATTATTTCTCGTGTCAATCAATGAATAAACATAATATTGAAAATCAATAAATTTTGTTACTGGTATAAAATGCTTTTTTAAAAACATATTCACTTTTTCGGCGGCTTCGGTTTCGGTTTACACTTTGCCATGCTATCCTCCAGATAAAAACCAGCCGGGAGCCAGTGTGCTTATGTGATTCGTGTTGGCCTGTACGCGAACGAGAGAGATAGTTCTGAAAAGCGTCCCCCTGCTGGTATGAACAAGATAGCGCAAACCGTCATGGTTGTCAATCAAAAAATCCTGAAAATATTTACGTGACAAAACAAGCAGTCAAATTCCACGAAAAATCCAGCACGACAAAATAAGAATAAAGTCTCCGGGCCACCTGGGCCAGTAAAACCACTATTTCCAACACTACGCGCGTATGCGCCCTCGCGCCCCTGTCACGCGCGGTATATTTTTATATTTTTTTCATTGTACTCTATAAGAACTATAATATTGATAATCGACACCCCAAACAACTATGTGTTTGATTTATATAGCGAAAACCTGGGCCACCCTGGGCCAGTGAAAATGGCTTATTCCGTAAAATACTATTATGAAAATGTAATTTTATTACTGCGCATTTTTACCTATTTACGAAATCCAGCACTTTCACTGGCCCAGCTGGTCCAGGATATGTAAAGCAAAATCAGCACATAATAAGAATATCTTCTTTATTTACACGGTGAATTACCGCGCATATGATTGCCCATAAATCGGACGTGGGGTCCGGAAAAAGTGGGGAAGAATGTCTGAATATATCCAAAAATTTATCGATGCAATGACCCAGGCTGGCATGGCCCCGGCAGATGCATCATCTATTGTGGCGGACGATAAGTTAAAATCATATCGTCTTGTCGGGGACAAACCGCGTCAGAAAAAGGGTTTTTATAGACTGGCTGAGGATACCGATTTTGCCTATGGGTACTTTGGGGATTGGCGTGTCGGGGAGCCGCGTCCATGGCATGCATATGCTGACCGGAAGATGACAAGGGAAGAGCGCAACGATATAGAAGCCCGTATGGAAGCGCGGCGCATAGAATCGGAACGGATCGAGAGAGAGCGCCAATTAGATTGTGCAAAGGAAGCGCAAGACTTCTTGCTGTTTTTAGATAACGCTATAACGCACCCATATCTATCAAAAAAGGGGATAGGACCAAATGGGTCTTATATATCTGGGGATGACTTGATTATACCCATGCGCGACTCGGCGCAAGTTTGGTCATACCAAACGATACGGCCTGACGGTGAGAAGCTGTTTTTTGGCGGAAAAGCCGGGGCAAGAGCCCGCGCCTTATGGTTCAAAATACCTGGGGATCAGATTATATGCGTTGCGGAAGGATTCGCCACAGGGGCGACGATTGCCGAATGCACAGGGCACACGGTTTATGTGACATTCAATGCTGGTAATATGGTAGCATGCGCCAAGGAAATCCGCGTTATGCATCCGGATGCCAAAATCGTTTTTTGTGCCGATAATGACCATTTTAAGAAAGATAAAAACGGCATTGTTATACAGACGGGGATTAAGAAAGCCATGCTTGCGGCGACGGCCGTTGATGGATATATTGCATGGCCGGAGACGCATAAACTTTTAAAGGGGGAAGAAAAGACGGATTTTAACGACCTTTTTCTGCTTGTTGGGGCTCAGGACGTGAAAGACCGTATCGACCTATATGCACGCAAGCCAACCGAAATCCAGGCCGATCATTTGGACGGGAAACCGCCCGTTTTGGTCGATGTTCCAGGTGAAGCTATCGCGGGGGGGGTATCCCCACATATCCCCACGCCCCTCCCCGATAGTGACTGGCGTACATTTTTGCAAGTGAACAAAAACGGGGATATTATACAAAGCTCGACAACGAACCTTCTTCTTATTATGCGTAATGATGAGCGTCTGGAAGGGGTGTTTAAATATAATTCATTTGCAAAACATATTATCTTAAACCGTTGCCCGCCCTGGGAGAACGAACAATCATTTTCTGTGAGGAGCGTTGCTGATTATGATTATATCCGTTTGGAGGCATTTTTAGAGACGGCATATAGGCTTAAGACGGGAAAAAATAAATGCGCTGATGCGATCACTTCAACCGCTCAACTTCCAGTCAACACATTTAATCCAGCGATAGATTATTTTAAATCTTTGCAATGGGATGGGGTTCGACGTCTTGATACGTGGTTAAAAGAATATGTTAGCGATGGTAAACAGCCCGCCGAGTATTTATCTACCGTTGGTAGAAAGTTCATGTGCGGCCTTGCGGCCAGGGCAATGATGCCGGGCGTCAAATTCGATACTATGATTATCCTGGAAGGAAAGCAGAATGGCGGTAAGTCGCGTCTTGCAAGTGTAATGTCGACAATACATGGGGTTGAGTATTTTCTGGATGATTTCAGGGATACGGACAACAAAGACAGCCTCTTAAAGATTCAGGGTAAACTTGTCGTCGAATTCCCTGAAATCACAACAATGCGCCGAACAGAGGTCAACGAGCTTAAAGGATTTCTTTCGCGCCGGACAGACATATTCAGGCCGCCATACGACCGCAATTCAATTGAAGCACCACGCCAATGCGTGTTTGTTGGTACGGTTAATCCAGAGGGAGAGTACTTAAAAGACGTCACAGGGAACCGCAGATATTGGCCTATTTCATGCCGCGATAAGCTGGACCTTGATAATATACGCGCGAACATGGAGCAAATGCACGCCGAAGCCGCATTTCTTGTTAAGAACGGGGAACAGTTATGGCTGAATGACCATGAATATTCACTTGCAGAGATAGAGCAATCAAAACGCGTGCAATCTGATGTGTGGACCGATTCGATTGAAAACTTCTTGCGCGGACAAACCTTTGTGACGACAGATGACGTCATGTCCCATTTAAATATACCTCTTGAGCGCCGGGCGGCCCATGAGTGTGTGCGTATATCAAAAGTCATGACGTTGTTAGGGTGGGAATCTGTCAGAAAACGCATGCAATCTGGTGATAAAAAACGTGGATGGGAAAAACGTAAATTGGTGGACGCCGAGATTCAGGAGTTGCCGTTATGAATTATCCAGAGGGAACGGTATTATTTGCGGGGCCTGATGATGAACAATCTATCACGGACGCAAAAGAATATATAGAAAAACACAGTATAGACAAATCAACTGTCCGACTTGTGCGTATGTCTGTTGAACTTGAGAATGGAAGCAAAGCAAAAATAATTGCATTGATCGTAAAATAAGTTATTGACATGGTCATTACATCGTGTAATATGTCCGACATAACCCAACGTTTTCTAGGGTAGAAATAGAAAACAAAATCTAAAAGGAGGCCAACATGGCATCTA
>ERZ724505.681-NODE-681-length-20885-cov-38.558521_pt1 | contig 20885 bp, 24 predicted proteins | sample MGYA00376038_ERZ724505 | MGnify/ENA primary metagenome ERZ724505 (study PRJEB28724, sample SAMN07190884) | wastewater metagenome | isolation source: effluent of sewage treatment plant in Hong Hong | place: Hong Kong | collected 2016-03-17 ...
CTGGCCGGCGCGAACCTGGACGGCGCGAACCTGGCCGGCGCGAACCTGGCCGGCGCGAACCTGGACGGCGCGAACCTGGCCGGCGCGAACCTGGACGGCGAAGTCCTCAATAAGGCGCCGATTTCGCTCTTGAACTTGCAGTGGTCTGTCCTGATTACCGGCCAGTACATGCGTATCGGTTGCCAGCGTCACACCCACGAAGAGTGGCACGCCTTCACGGACACCAAGATTAAGTCCATGGCAACGGGCGCGCTCGCGTTCTGGCGCAAGTGGAAAGCCCCGCTGCTCGCCCTATGCGACATCCACCACGAAGCACCGGCCGCCACCGAGCCGGTAGCCGCGCAAGCCGCAGAGGTGGCCGAATGAGCACCCACGCCAAACTCTCACCCAGCAGCGCGCACCGCTGGATGCACTGCCCCGGCAGTGTGGCCCTTGAGTCGAATTGCCCGGACGATTCCAGCGACTTCGCCGACGAGGGCACCGCAGCGCACGAACTGGCTGCCATGGCACTGGCGAACGGCAACGACGCCACCGCCTACCTGGGCCGAATCATCCAGGTGAATGGCAAGGGCTGGGAAGTCACCGACGACATGGCCGGCCACGTGCAGAAGTACCTCGCCTACGTGCGCAGCATCGGCGGCGAACTCATGGTCGAGCAGCGCTTGAGCATCGAGGCCATTACCGGCGAAGCCGGCGCCAAGGGCACGTCCGACGCCGTGATCCTGGCCGGCAACGAACTGGTCATCGTCGATTTGAAGTATGGCCGTGGCGTCAAGGTCGATGCCGAGAACAACGAGCAGTTGCAGATTTACGCCCTGGCAGCGCTCAACGAGTTCGAATTCCTCGGCGACTTCCATACCGCGCGCGTCGTCATCGTGCAGCCCCGCCTCGACCACATCGACGAGTGGGATTGCACGGTCGAAGCCTTGCGCGAGTTCGGCCAAACGGTCGGGCGCGGCGCCGAGCGCTGCTTCGCGGCCATGCAGTACCACGGCAACTACAAGGAACTGCACGAGAAGTACCTCAACCCCGGCAACGATCAATGCCGCTTCTGCAAGGCCAAGGCGATCTGCCCGACGCTGACCGAGCACGTGCTCTCCACCGTGGCCGACGATTTCGTCGATACCACCCAGCCGGTGGCCCCGCAACTTGAGCACGCCACCGAGCGCACTTTCGACAACGCCACCCTGGGCAACCTGCTGGGCGCCGTCGATTTGATCGAGTCCTGGTGCAAGGCCATCCGCACCAAGGCCGAGGCCGAGTTGCTGGCCGGCCATCCGGTGCCCGGCTACAAGCTGGTGGAAGGACGACGCGGCGCCCGCCGCTGGGCCGACGACAAGGAAGTCGAAGCCACCATGAAGTCCATGCGCATGAAGCTGGAAGAAATGTACGACTTCTCGCTGATTTCGCCGACCACCGCCGAGAAGCTGCACAAGGCCGGGACTATCGGCCCGCGCCAGTGGCCGAAGTTGCAGGGCCTCATTACTCAATCCGAAGGCAAGCCCAGCGTGGCCCCGGCATCCGACAAGCGCCCGGCGCTGGTTATCCAGGCCACCACCGACGAGTTCGCCGACGTGACCGAGAGCGTGGAGGACTTGGTGTGAAGAACCAGCCGCCTGCCAAGTTGCTGCCACTCGAAGCCGCACGGCTGCTACAGCAGGCGGCACAAACCCCGATCCCTGGGCATGACCCGCTCGCCAGGGTGAAAGCGATCGACAAAGCCACCGAGCGGGTCAAGCGTCAGTTCCCCCAATTCTTTAAGGAGTAACCCACCATGAAACTGAAACTCAACAACGTGCGCCTGGCCTTCCCGGTGCTGTTCGAAGCCAAGACCGTGAATGGCGAAGGCAAGCCGGCGTTTTCCGCGTCCTTCCTGCTCGACCCGGCCGACCCGCAAGTGAAGGCCCTCAACCAGGCCATCGAGCAAGTCGCCAAGGACAAGTGGGGCGCCAAGGCCGACGCCATCCTCAAGCAGATGCGCGCCCAGGACAAGGTGGCCCTGCACGACGGCGACCTCAAGTCCAACTATGACGGCTTCCTCGGCAACCTGTACGTGTCCGCGCGCAGCACCACCCGGCCGCTGGTCATCGACAAGGACAAGAGCCCGCTCACCGAGCAGGACGGCAAGCCCTACGCCGGCTGCTACGTGAATGCCAGCGTCGAACTGTGGGCGCAGGACAACAACTACGGCAAGCGCGTGAATGCCAGCCTGCGCGGCGTGCAATTCCTGCGCGACGGCGACGCCTTCGCGGGTGGCGGCGCCGCGAGCGAGGACGAGTTCGACGACATCGCCGAAGGCGCCGAAGCCGGCGACTTGGTTTAAGGGGTACCAGCATGAACGACGAACAACAGATCGAGCAACAGATCCAGGCCAAGGGGCTCAACGCCCCGCGCCTGACGCCCGACGACATCGACGCCGTGCTGGTGGGCTGCGACTACCACGTGTTCCCCGGCACGACGCTGACCGTGTGCTGCTTGAAGCTGCGCAACGGTTTCACCGTGACAGGCGAAAGCGCTGCGGCCAGCCCGGAGAACTTCGACCGTCGCATCGGCGAAACCATTGCCTACAACAACGCACGCGACAAGGTGTGGGCGCTTGAGGGCTACCTGCTGAAACAGCGCCTTCACGAGCAAACACCGCAATAAACCCTAACGCGCCGGCCTTCGGGCCGGGCGCTTTGCACTGCCTGCCATCCGACCAACCTCAACCGGAGCGCTGCGGGAAACAGCCCGGCGGGCAGTGCAAAGCGAACAGGAGAAAACGAAGTGGAAACCTGGAAGGACATCCTTGGCTATGAAGGCCGCTACCAAGTCAGCGACGAAGGGCGCGTGCGCTCTATCGACCGCGCGGTGCGCGGAGTATCGAAAGCAGGCCGTGAGTATCAACGCAAAGTGCGCGGCGCCATCCTGCGCCCCGGCAACTGTCGCGGCTACCTTATCGTCAATCTGCACCCGGCCGGCACTATCGCCGTTCATCTGCTGGTAGCCCGCGCTTTCGTTGCCGGCTTTGCCCCTGGCCTTGAAGTCAATCACAAGGACGGCAACAAGAAGCACAACGCCGCCACGAATTTGGAGTGGGTAACGCACCAGGAAAACCAAGCCCATGCCGTTGCCACCGGTTTGAACTCGCAAGCGCTGCCTGTAATTCACCCCGAAACTGGTCATGTGTTCCCCTCGATTGCCCAGGCCGCGCAGCACGCCGGCTGCCGGCATCGAACCATCGCAAAGGAATGGGCGCGAGCATGAGAATCTGCTGGAGCGATACGGAAACCTATAGCGAAGTCCCGATTTCGCACGGCGTGCACGCCTACGCCGAGCGCGCTGAAATAATGCTGTGGGCCTATGCCTTCGATAACGGGCCGGTGAAGGTGTGGGATTTAACGACCGGCGCTCCGATGCCCGCAGAACTGGCCGACGCCATGGCAGACGAGGCGTGCCTGTTCTACTTCCACAACAGCCATTTCGACCGCACGGTGCTGCGCCATTGCGGCTATGAAATCCCGTCGCATCGTGTGCGCGACACCATGGTCAAGGCCCTGGCTCATTCGCTGCCTGGCGCCCTTGGCGATCTGTGCGACATCCTCAAGGTGCCAACCGACAAGGCCAAGGACAAGTCGGGCAAGCAGCTAATTCAGTTGCTGTGCAAGCCGCGCCCGGCCACCAGCAAAGTGCGCCGCGCCACGCGCGAAACGCACCCCGCCGAGTGGGCCAAGTTCGTGGAATACGCCGGGCTCGACATCGAGGCCATGCGCGTGGTCGACAAGAAGCTGCCGGCCTGGAACTATCAGGGCGATGAACTCGCCTTGTGGCACCTCGACCAGACGATCAACGACCGGGGCGTCATGGTCGACACTGACCTGGCGCATGCCGCCATCCGCGCCGTGGAGCGCGCGCAGAAGGTGCTCGCCGCCCGCACCCATGAACTGACCGAGGGCGCGGTGCAGGCGGCCACCCAGCGCGACGCATTGCTGCGCCACCTGGTCGCAGCTTACGGCATCGACCTGCCGGACATGCAGCAGAGCACGCTGGAGCGGCGCATTGCCGACCCCGACCTGCCGGCCGAGTTGCGCGAACTGCTCGCCATCCGGTTGCAGGCCAGTACCACCAGCACCAGCAAGTACAAGACCCTCGCCAAGGCGGTGAGTAGTGACGGCCGGCTGCGCGGCACGCTGCAATTCAACGGCGCCAGCCGCACCGGCCGCTGGGCCGGGCGCCTATTCCAGCCGCAAAACCTGCCGCGCCCGGTGCTCAAGCAAGACAAGATCGACCAGGGCATCGAAGCCCTGAAAGCGAATTGCGAGGATCTGCTGTTCGCCAACGTCATGGAACTGACCAGCAGCGCAATCCGGGGGTGCATCGTCGCGCCCAAGGGCAAGAAGCTGGTGGTCGCCGACCTCTCCAACATCGAAGGCCGCGTGCTCGCCTGGCTCGCTGGTGAGGAATGGAAGATGCAAGCCTTCCGCGACTTCGATACTTGCAAGGGCCTGGACGGCGAGTGGCACACCGGCACGGCCATGACCCACGCCGTGCTGACCGGCCAGCCCATCGCCCTGGAACTCGACGCGAAGGGCGAGCCCATCCGCATGGGCCACGACCTCTACAAGCTGGCCTATGCCAAGTCGTTCGGCATCAAGCCCGAGGCCGTGAGCAAGGACAACCGCCAGGTCGGCAAGGTGCAGGAACTCGCCCTCGGCTACGAAGGCGGGGTCGGTGCCTTCCTCACCTTCGCGGCCGCATACAGCATCGACCTCGAAGCCATGGGCGAACAGGCCATCGAATCTATCCCGCAGCCCATCCTCAACGAGGCCAACAGCGCGCTGGCATGGACGAAGCTCAACAAGCGCCCGACCTTCGGCCTGTCCGACCGCGCCTGGCTGGTGTGCGACTCGTTCAAGCGCGCGTGGCGCTACGGCCACCCGGCCATCGCCTCATTCTGGAAGGACTTGCAGGAAGCCGCCGTGCTCGCCGTGTCGCGGCCCGGCGTGACCTTCACCTGCCGCATGCTCAAGCTGCGCCGCGACGGCGCCTGGCTGCGCATCCGCCTGCCGTCCGGCCGCTTCCTTTGCTACCCGAGCCCCCAGGTGGATGAAGCCGGGAAGCTCTCGTACATGGGCATCAACCAGTACAGCCGCAAATGGTGCCGACTGAAAACCTACGGCGGCAAGCTGGCCGAGAACGTGACCCAGGCCGCAAGCCGCGACGTGCTCGCCGGGAACATGCCGGCCATCGAGGCGCACGGTTACCAGATCGTGCTGTCGGTGCATGACGAGAACATCACCGAAGCCGACGACCGCGACGAATTCAACGCCGACCACCTGGCCGGCTTGATGGCTACCACCCCCACCTGGGCCAAGGGCCTGCCGCTCGCTGCGGCCGGCTTTGAAGCCTATCGCTACCGGAAGGACTGACCTATGACCCTGTACCGCCTTTATCGCATGTACCGAGGCTTCGGCTACAGCCGCGCGCTCGCCCTCAAAACCGCATGGAGGCGCACCCGCCATGCGTGAGAGCACCATCGAGAACTACCTTGTCGAGCGGGCGAAAGCCTTGGGCGGCGAATGTCGGAAGCTGCGGTGGATTGGCCGCAACGGTGCGCCCGACCGTATCGTCATGCTCAACGGGCAAGTGATCTTTATCGAACTCAAGGCACCCGGCGAGAAGGCCAAGCCGCACCAGGTACGCGAGCACGAGCGCATGCGCCGCATGGGCCAGCGCGTCGAGGTCGTCGATTCCTTTGAGCGCGTCGACGAGGTGCTGGCATGAAGATAGCGATCCCTGAAAACGTCACGAATTCGCTACGCTTCAAGGTCGGCGACCTGTACGCCGCTGGTGGCAACAGCAGCAACACCGCCTTCTGGTTGGTTGTCGCCATCACCGAGCGCGGCGGTGCGCACCTGTTGGGCCTGAATGAGGCCGGCGAGATTGTCAGCACGGCCAGCTACAACGCCCACGCCATTGAATCGCGCCGCAAGGTGGGCCACTGCCCACAAGTCGCAAGCATGACGCTGCACGTTGAGAGCGAGGTGTTGGCATGAGCAAGTGGGATCGTCGCATGTTGGGCCTGGTGAATCTGGTCGCCACATGGAGCAAAGACCCGAGCACGGGCGTGGGCGCCGTGATCGTCGATAGCAAGAACCGCATTGTGTCGATGGGCTTTAACGGCTTCCCGCGCGCGGTTTGCGACTCCGACGAGGCCCTGTTCGACCGGGACGAGAAGCTGCGCCGCACCATCCACGCCGAGGAAAACGCCCTGCTGTTCGCCGGCCGCTCGGTCGAGGGCTGCACCATCTACGTGACCCACCCGCCGTGCGCACGCTGCGCGGCGAAGCTGATCCAGTCGGGCCTCGCCCGCGTGGTGGCGCAGATGCCTGCCGAGGGATTCGGCGAGCGCTGGGCCGACGACATGCGCAGCGCCTCGGCCATGTTCCTGGAGGCCGGCGTCGGCTTTGAATACCTCGAAAACAGATAGGGAGAAACCACCATGGAAATTAAACTGACCGTGCGCGCCGAAGCCATCGCCGTGCTCAAGCTGTTCGCTGCCGACAAGGACGTGCGCTACTACCTGAACGGCATCAATCTGGAAATCGGCCGCAAGGAAACCCGCCTCGTTGCCGCCGATGGCGCAATGCTCGGATGCTTCCGCGTAGAAAGCGAGCAACCGGACGTCGACGCACCGCTGACGAACATCATCATCCCCAACGATCTGCTCAAGCCGATCAAGCCCACCGGCCTGGTGGAAATCACCATCGGAGAACTGGAAACCAAAGACAACGGCAAGGGCGAAGAGGTGCCAGTGTCGAATGCCCGCCCGGTCACGCTTACTTATGCCGGCTTATCCATGAGCGGCAAAACCTTGGACGGCACGTTCCCCGATTTTCGGCGTGTGATCCCGTCCAAAGTGTCGGGCCAGCCTGCGCAGTTTGACCCACGTTTTACCGGCACCCTGGCGAAAGCCTGGTCGATTCTGCACGGCGGAAAAGGCCCGCACCTCGCGGCCATTGGTTTCAACGGCAACGATGGCGCGCTACTAGACCTAGCCGACGAGAACTTCGTGGGGGTAATCATGCCGCTGCGCCCCAACGCAGTTACCGCGCCCGAGACCCCCCCTTCCTGGGCTCACGACTACAGCTTGCAGGCTGTTGCTGAACCGGCCGCCGATCTGGTGTAACAGTGACCCGCCAAGCCTTCACCCCCCGCGAGTACCAGCAGCCGGTCATCGACCACATTCTCGACGTGTCACGCGACGCGGTGTGGGCCGGCATGGGCATGGGCAAGACCGTGTCCGCGCTGACCGCGCTCGACATCCTGGAAATCACCGAGCCCGGCCCGGCCCTGGTGCTGGCCCCGCTGCGCGTGGCCGCGAGCACCTGGCCGGACGAGGCGAAGAAGTGGGAGCACCTGCGCAACGTAGAAGTGTCGGCCGTCGTCGGCACGCCCGAGGAACGACGCGCCGCGCTCAAGCGGCCGGCCACGATCTACGCCACCAACTACGACAATCTGCCGTGGCTGGTCGAGCACTTCGGCGACAAGTGGCCGTTCCGCAAAGTGGTGGCCGACGAGAGCACGAAGCTCAAGTCCTTCCGCCTGCGCCAAGGCGGGGTGCGCGCGCAGTCGCTCGCCCGCGTTGCCCATTGCAAGGTCGACCGCTTCATCGAACTGACCGGCACGCCCAGCCCCAACGGGTTGCAGGACTTGTGGGGGCAGGCGTGGTTCCTCGACAAGGGCGTGCGCCTGGGGCGCAGCTTCGAGGCATTCAAGGCCCGGTGGTTCCAATCCATCCAGGTGGGCAGTGACCGCCACGCTACGCGCCTCGACCCGCTGCCCTTCGCCCAGGAGCAGATCGAGGACAGGATGCGCGACCTTTGCCTCTCGCTCGATGCCCGCGACTATTTCGACATTTCCGAGCCCATCGTGAACGTCATCCGCGTGGAACTGCCAGCCAAGGCCCGGCGCCTCTACAAGGACATGGAACGCGAAATGTTCCTCGCGCTGGAATGCGGCACCGAGGTGGAAGCCTTCAACGCGGCCAGCAAGACGATCAAGTGCCTGCAACTCGCCAACGGCGCGATCTACACCGACGACACGTGCAGCGCGTTTGCCGAGATTCACGACGCCAAGCTGCAAGCGCTTGAGGACGTGATCGAGGAAGCGGCCGGCATGCCGGTGCTGGTGGCCTACCACTTCAAGAGTGACCTCGCCCGCCTGCAGCGCGCCTTCCCCAAGGGCCGCACCCTGGACAAAGACCCGCAAACCATCCGCGATTGGAACGCCGGGAAGATCCCGGTCTTGTTCGCCCACCCGGCCAGCGCCGGCCACGGCCTGAACCTACAGGACGGCGGCAACATCCTGGCCTTCTTCGGCCACTGGTGGGACTTGGAGCAGTTCCAGCAAATCATCGAGCGCATCGGCCCCACGCGCCAGGCGCAAGCCGGACACGACCGCCCGGTGTTCATCCACCACATCGTCGCCGCCGACACCGTGGACGAGCTTGTGATGGCCCGCCGCGAGTCGAAGCGCGAGGTGCAAGACCTACTACTTGAAGCCATGAAGAGGAAACAACGATGAGCGAAGAACGACCCGAATACGCCGCAGCCCTCACCACCCAGGTGGGCGGCAACCACTACAAGGACATGCCCATCCAGCCGGTCGAGTACATCCACAAAAACGGCATCGGCTATTTCGAGGGCTGCGTCATCAAGTACGTCAGCCGGTGGCGCAAGAAGAACGGCGTCGAGGATTTGAAGAAGGCCCGCCACTTTCTCGACCTGCTGATCGAATTCGAGGACCAGCAGCGGGGAGGCTTGTAATGGCTGATGAAATCGACCTCGCCCAGGAGCGCGAACACATCGCCACCACCTCGGCCCTCAACCAGGTGCGCGAGCAGGCCGCGCGCATCGAGCCCGGCGCGCCAGGTGAATGTGAGTTGTGCGGCGAATGGACCGGCCGCCTGATTCGCGGGGCCTGCGCCCCGTGCCGTGACAAGTGGAGATTGCCGTAATGCTTGAAACATGAACTTCGATCAGATACCGCAATTCGTTGAAATTGCAGCAGAAGTTGAGATGTAATGTCTAAAAAATAGCATTCGTTAGATGCTCGAAAAGGCCCGTCATTACTGATGGGCCTTTTTGTTTTTAGACAGGAAAACGGGGCAATATAATGCCGGACAAATACTGGTTGCTGGGCGGGTTGGCGATTCTTGCCGGTGCGCTTTTCTGGTTCCACCTCGACGCGCTGGCCTACCTCGTCGGCGCCGGGATGGCGGCCTACGCCTTTCACGCTAAGGCCTGATCCAGGGATAGCGGCGCCACCGCCATTCGAGCCAAAAACGCCGCCAACTTCCCGACGTCGCGATCATTCCGTGGAAGCGCTGGGGCAGTCCCATGCTCACACCAGCAACGCGGCCTCGGCCTTGCGCCGAGCCACCAGGCCGGGCAGTTTTCGGCCGCCACCCCATACCCACTTTTCCAGCTCGTTGGCTGCGCCTTCCCAGTCGCCGGCATTGACCCGGCGCCGTAAGGTGCTCGCCTTGTAGCGGGTCGTTCCCAGGTTGAAGCAGAAGTCGGCGATTGCCGCGTGCTTGTCCTCGTCGAACCACAAGACCGGCGACAGGTTGCCGGCGGCCCTGGTGAAGACCTCGGCATCCTGGTGCATCAGCGCCTCGGCCACGGGCTCGGAAATTGGCGCCATACCAAGCGTTACGTCCTTGCCGGTGTGACCGTAGCCGATGGTCGGCACACCGGCCGGGCAGAGGTAGGGTTTGAGGCGCAGCCCCTCGAATTTTCGGATGAGAGCAAGCAGCGCCTCGGGTATCACCGGCTGAATCCCTTGCGCAGGCTGCGGTCGACAAACCAAAAGCTGATGATCGACGCGGCGATGGCCTTCTCGTCCGGCCCCCACAGCTTGAGAATGGTCTGCAGGAAGTTGGTGCCACCATCCAGGAGCGCGATATATTGCGCAACCAGCGCCGCCGTGTAGAGGACAATCACCCACCAGAACGTGATCGTCGGGCGCATAAGGCTGTTGATGGCATCCACCCACTTGATGCCGGTTCGCACGGCCTGGGCCTTGGTAGCCTCGATGATGGCCTGCACCTCGGCGGTGCCGATGCTCGCCTCTGCCTGGGCGTTGATCTGGTCGATGGCGAGTTGTCCGCGCAGCTTGTCGGCCTCAAGCTGACGGTCGAACATGGCGAGTTCGTGCGCCCGTTCATCCTTGCGGTCGAACCACTTGAGCAGTTCGGGCGCCAGGCGGAACACCCCGCCGAAGATCGTGCCGAGTAACGTCTCAACCATCGCGCCGATTCTCCATTGATATGTGGTTGGTCAGTACGTCGCTGAGTTTGTCGAACTTCTGACCAAGCTGCCTGAAGCCATCCCGAAAGGCGGTTTCTAGGCGGTCGAACTTGCCGTCCAGTTCGCTCTTGACGTAGTGCTGGCTGGCGATCTGTACCCGTAGGTCTTGCAACGCCTTGGCGTCTTCATCGTGTTTGGAAAATAGCAACTCAATTTGCTTGGCCTGAACTGCATCTTTTTGGCGCAGCAGCCACCACAAAACCGTGAAGACGCCACCCGCTACCAGGGTAGCAAGAGCGGCGAGGCTACCGTCAGCCATTGAAGCCCCCAGCAATGGACGCACCGGCAATCTGACGCTTCACGTCGGCAACGAACTCGACCATCGAACCGGGGAAGTTGGTCTGGTTGAGAACGTCGAAGAGGAATTTCTGCACGTCGGCATTCGGCAGCACGACGCTCGGCCTATTCTGTTGCACCGTGGCGGCAAGCTGGTTTTGCAGCATCAGTTCGGACGCGGTTTGCGGTTCGCTCATGGCTTTTCCTTAGTCGTTGTAAACGGGGATCTTGTAATTCGTACCGTCGATATTGATTTGCAGGTACGTGAATGGGGCGGCAGGCAGCGCGCTGGCAACGCCGGCCGTCGCGGAAGAGGCAGTCGTCTGCGATGTCAGGTGCAGCTTTTGGTTGATGCTGACGTTGTAGCCAGAGTTGCCCAGGAACAGTTTCGTCGCGTCCGTCTTTGCGAAGTCGGCAATCAAGGACGCCCCCTTGAAAACTTGGAACCCGCCAGTCACAACCGTTTTTGTCTTGTTGGTCTTGAAACCAACCACTGCGTCATTCACCAGGCAGAACGCTTGTTCTGTGCTGTCGAAAACCATGTAGGTTTCCGGCGGCAGAGTGTCCTGAATCGCGTGCCAAGTGGGCACCGTCTTCTTGGCGATATTGAAGTTGATACGGTCGTCAGCCTTAAGAGCAACCGCACACTTCGAGGCCGAACCGTTCAGCAGAGTGAAATCAACGCCGGAAAAGTCGAGGCCGACCTGCGCCTTGCCATAAAGCTGGAATCCGACGTCGATAGGCCTCGAACCGGAGGTCTGCACCCGCACGCCAGCCCATAGCGTGTTGTATGGGGAATACGTGACGCTTTCACGCTTGAAGTCATAAACAGCGCCCAGCGCGGCCACCGTCGCATTCGCTCCATCGTCGAGGTGATATTCGCAGCCGTACAGATTCACCTTATCGGACAAGGCTGAAATCTGCCCGCCGACGACGGTGCCGCTGTTCGCCCCTGTCCAATTTCCAGAAATCGAGGCCGATGATGCGTGCTTGCTGACCCCGTAGTTTCCATAGAAGGCGCACACGTCACCGTAACCACTGTGCGAGCCATCCACCGAAAAGCCCGGTTGCATCGTCCGACCACCGGAGTCACTGGTGAACAACTGCTGATAACCGAGCGTCGAGTAATGCGCCAGGTGGAAACCGGCATAGTCGAACAGGTTGGTGTAGCTCGTCGGCGTACCGGTATATTCGGAGGCATCCCGATAGACCTTGCGGTAGAGCGTGCGCCGCCCGAGGTCGGTAAAGTTGCGCAGGTAGGTACTTTGGCCGTTGAAATCGAACGTCACCCCGTAGCCGATGAGCGGCACCGCAGCGGTCAGCGCCGTGCTGATTTTGTAGGTGCCAGCCGGCAGAAACGTCGCTTTGCCCGCAGTATCTGCGGCCACGAATGCGGCCCGATCGTTGGCAACGCCATCCCCAACGGCGCCGTATGTTCCAATTATGGAAGGCGCGACGACTGCGGCCGCAGCGGCCGGATTCGCAAAAACCGGCGACGAACTGGGGCCGGTACTGGTCAGGACTTGTCCTGCGGTTCCACCCCCGAAGAGCATGCTCGCGAGAACTTTATTCATGATTGGTACCCCTTCGGAAGTTGTTGGCGGTCTAACTCGATCTGGTAGCACTCTTGGCAGTGGTTGGCGTCCCAAAAGAACACGCCGTCAATAACGCGATACAGCATTGTGTGGGTACGGCGAAGCCGCCAGGCGCGTGCTGACAACATCTCGTCAGGCATGCCCCAGCCGTCTGCCAGCTTGATCGCGCAGTTGACGGTCTGATCTAGACCGATAGCGATGTTCTTCAAGACGGCCACGTCATCTCCGGCAATTCGGCGATCAACGATTTTGGTGTTGGCATCTCATGCGTGCCGTCTTGCACGTTCGTCATGATCTGATAGCAGGCGGCCCACACGGCATCGCGCCAGGCAATACAAGCCTGCCCTTCGCCGGAAAACTTCGGGTTGCTGCTGGTAGCGTAGGAACAGGCCGAGAGGATGCCGTCGTAATTGCGTTCGCGCACCTTGTCGTCCAGGTGCTGCTGCACGATGCGCTGCGCGTTGGCGATGCAGACATCCGCGCCGAGCGAATGGATGGCCCACGCCTGTCGGTATCCGTCGCCGGTATTCTGCGGCGCCTGCTCGACGACGGTTTCGGCCAGCAGGTTGCAGGCGGGTGCCGGTGTCGGGACCACCCAGGCGAAGCCGAAGTCGGTCAGGTCGAGGCCGACCAGGGAGGCCGGAAAAGACGTATTTGGATTGGCGCAGCGCACGTCCGTTTCCGTGCAGGGGTAGCGAAAGGTGGAAAGTTCGAGGATCATCAGTAGACTCCCGCGTTGTAGCCGCTCGGTACGGCGTAGGTGAAGGCCGATGCGCCGAAGTTGGCGTCCGCCACTGTAGTGGCGCTTGCGTTGGATTCACCAATGAACGGATAGAATGTGCCGGTAATGCCGCTATAGGCGACGCCCTGCGAAACGCCGTTCTTGTAGAAGGTCAGCGTGCCGGCGTCCATGTCGAGGGCGATGCCGATGACGTCGCCGGTTGTCCAGGTCGCCCCGTAGCCGACGTGCCCGCCGTTGTTGTACTTGTCGCCGTTGTTGTGGTAGTAGCCATAGGACGTGGCGGAGCCCCCAGGATAAGAATTAACCGTGGTTCCGTTCGTGCCGATACCGACGATGAACCCGACCACCGTGGCGCTGACGTATTTGACTTCCCAATACCATTTACCCGTCGACTTGCCGATGGTTGCGCGGCAACCGTAGACGCCCGTAGCCACGCCGGTAGTGAAGGCCGCACGCAGATTGCCGTTGGTCAGCGCGCACTCTACCGACTTGTCCGACGGGTTCCACGTCGCGTAAGTCTTGGCGAGCGCGTTGGACATCAGTTTCTGCGCCAGGAACATTAGAAGTTCCTCCCGCCATCGCTGCCGAACGTATTGGTTCCATCGCAGGTAAAGACATAGCGGTCGATCTTGCCGTTGACCGAGGTTGCGGTCGGAGCACTGCCACCGGCCCAGCGCAACGTACCGCCACCCGCCCAGGTGATCGTGTGCGCGCCACCGTAGGCCACCTCGATGACGAAGGACTTGCCGGCCGCTGAAGCGGGAAGCGTGATCGTTGTGTTGGCGTTGGTCGTGAATCGCTGAATCGTGCCGTTGGTCAGATCGACAGTAAAAGCCGAACCGGCGGCAGGCGCATACCGGGTTTCAGTGAAGTTGGTGATTGTCGGGTTGGTCAGCGCCACACCGGACGGCATTGTCACCGTGCCGGTAAAAGTGGGGCTCGCAGTGGGCGCTTTGCCGTTGAGCGCAGTCTGCAAGTCCGTCTGCGACGATAGGGTTCCGGTAATGCTGCCCCAACTGCTTCCGCCTCCGCCCGTCGCATTGAACGTGATGTTCGGATAGGTGCCCGAGAGTGTTACGTTCGTACCGGCAATCGGGTTGAACTGCGCCGGTACCGATGCTGAATTGGCCTTTAGATTAAGCGCGGTCTGCAAATCGGTCTGATTTGCCAGCGTCCCGGTAATGCTGCCCCAACTGCCCCCTCCCGGGATTTGCGACAGCGCCTGACCGTAGCGCACGGCGACGACACCACCGGCCGGCGGCGCCGACGTGAAGGTGATCGTCTTGTTGCTGAGCGTGAAGTCCACCCCGGCGATTTGCGTCACGCCGGCTACGGTCACATCGCAATTCGAAGCCGCTCCAGGTGCATTGGTCAGCACGAACGAAACCGCCGCACCGTCCCCGTTGAACACCTCGGTCTGCCAAGTGGCGAGCGCCATGGATACGCTCAGGTCGTTCGCGGCGTAATTGATGAGCCGGGTGCCTGATGCGTCCCAACCGAGCAGAGAAAGGCCTTGTGGTCCTGGCATTTCTGCGGACGCATTGGGGTTCGCCCCTACCGGTAGGCTCAGGCCGCGCGCCAGTTTTTCCAGGGCCTGCTGCGCGAGCATCGTCAATTTGTCGAGAGCGTTCTCGACGACCTGCGGGTAAAACCCACCCTGGTTGGTGATGTCGGTAAGCTGGGTCGCTTCAACCTGGCGAACCACGCTCAGGTATTCTCCCGTTGCGGGTGCGGCGAGCAGGGTAACGGTGCCACCGGGGTTGGCATCCTGGTTGCTATTCAGGGCAACGGTGTAGTTTGAGCCGTTCAATAGGGTTTGATCGAGGCCCGCTGCACTGGTCAAAACAACAACCAGATCGGATGCCTTGAATACCTTGAACGAGAAAGGAAACGCAGTAGCAAGCCCGTTGCCCTGAAATCGAACCTTGTTAGATGCGGATGAAATTGTCACTGTCGCCACCCCTGGGAGATTGCGGCAAGGCTATCCCCCAAGAGCACAGACACGTGCACCACGCCCTACCGCTTTTCCTGGAAGCCGAAGGCGATGGCGGCCGGGTTCTCGGTCTTGCCCTCGGCCAGCGCCTTGGTGCCGGTGATGGTGCGGTTGATCTGCGCGCTGGGCAGGCCGAACAGGTCGCCCACCATGTTGACCGCTGCTTTGCGGAAGGCATCGTCGAACTCGCCCTGGTTGGCCTGCTTCGCCAGGCTCACGGTGTCGGCGATGAGGCGCAGGCCAGCCGGCCCGGTGTAATCGCGGCCCATGTCGTTGGCGCCGGACACGATCTTGGCCGCCTCGCCGAATTCGCGCACCACAACCATGAGGCCCATCAGGTAGTCGATCTGGTTGGCGAGCAGCTTCTTGGCGATCTTCTCGGGGTCGTCGTCGCCCGAGTCGCCCGGCGTGAAAGCGTTTTTGATGAAGTAGCCCAGCACGGCCGGCACCACGTAGAGCATGGCGTAGTCGACGGCCAGCTTCGCGCGCTTGGCTGGGGTGTCCGCGCTCATGGTCTTTTCCACGCCGACGTTCAGGGCCGTGTTCATGAAGGAATAGAACACGGTGAAAATCTTGATATAAGGGCTGCGCTCCATGGCCGACAGGTCTTTGGTTTGCCCGCCACCCTGGGCGTCGATGACGGCCTGATCAGCCAGGGCGATGGCGCGGGTTTCCTCGTTGCCCCCGGCGATGGCCTTCTCGTAAGCCCCCCACCAGGTCGGCACGTCGACCATTTGCTGACAGCGCATCATGAGGAAATAGGCGTAGCGCCCGACGAACTCGTCGGTTTTCCCAAGAACTCCGTTGGCGCTCTGCACGCGGTCGCGCAACTCGGCCAGTTCGCGGAAGCGGGTGCGCGCGCGGTTTTCCATGAACGAGGACATGCCATTGACCGTGCGCGTGAGGCCCACCGGGTTGCCGATGTACTTGGCGACGCCTCGCCCGATCCACTCCACGCCCACGCGGGTGATGGATTGCGTAATGCCGAGCGGCTGGATTAGCGCGCTCATGACATTGAAGCCCAGGCCGGCAGCGCTCACCCCCTGGCGCAGGCGTGCAATCGACATGAAGCCCGCGTCGGCGACGCTCTTGTCACCCTCGGCCACGTCCTGCACCCAGGTCTTGAACTGCTGCTTGGCCTCGGGGCCGTAGTGCTCGCGGATGGCCGCGTCGATGGTGTGCGAGCGCAGCAGGCGGTTGGCATCGATCAACCACTCGTGCCAGGCCAGGTCGTGAATCACGTCATTGACGCCCGAGTACAGGCCGCCCAGCGTGTAGAGCAGCGGCCGGCCTTGCACTTCCTCGGCCCGCGACTTGGTGAAGCTGCGGCGCGTGGTGGCCGTGGTGTAGGCGCCCTGCAACTGACGCTTGGCGCTTTCTGCGTCGGCGTGTTCCTCGGCCCGCTGGCTGGCGGCCGGGTCGTACTTGATGGGGTAGTAGCCGCCGCGCATTTGCACGGTCGTGCCGTCTGCCGTGGTCACGGCGAAAGGACGCGGCGCCACCCACTCGGGCTCTTTGCCATAGACCCGGCGCTCCTTGGCGGCGATCTGCGGCCGGTAGCCCTCGAAATGATCCCACACGGCCTGCACCGCCTGCCACTCCTGGGCGGTGAGCGATTGAAGCACCGGGGCAAGCTGTGCCATCGTCCAGCCTTCGCCACCGAGTAGCCGCTGCAGGTTGCCGTCGTTGCCGATGTTCAGCGCGATGGCGAGGCGCGCCTCGCGGTTCAGGCTGCGGTTGATGGTTGGAAAGAATTGCCCCTTGCCACCCATCCGGCCCAGCTTGAACACCGGGGCAATGATTTCCGACAGCTTGGCCGTGGCCTCGGCGCGCATCGTGGTTTCCTGGTCGCCGCGCTCGTTGGCGCTGCGCACGAAGTATTCCCACATCGGGCCGCCATCCTTGCCGCCGTCCATGACGCGCGCCCACGTGGCCGCCTTGATATGCGCCGCCCAAAAGCGTTTTAGGCCCTGCACGGCCCGGCCCATGTTCGTGGTCGGCGTGCGGGTGTCGGCCTCGCGGCCCTGGGCGTGCTCGTGAATGCTGGCGGCAATTTCATCGCGCACGGCCTCGTAAGCGCGCTGGTCGGCGGCCGTCAGCAGCTTGTGCTTCAAGCGGCCCAGGTGCTCGATCTGGCGCACGGTATCGACGAGGCCCCGGAATTCTTCGACCGTCAGATTCTTGTAAGACGTGCGGAATGCCTCGTTTTCCAGTTCGGGCGGAATGTCGGGCTCAAGCCCGGCTTCGCGCTGGGCCTTGATCCACTCAGCCAGGGCGGTGCGCTTGTCCACCGCCTTGTTGCTTTGCCCCTTGCGTAGGTCGAAGCGTTCCAGCAGGTTGCCGATCTGGTCGGCATAGTCGGCATCCAGGCCCTTGATGTCACCCTCGAATTTCTTGAGGTAGCGCAGGCCCTTGTCGACTTCCTCCTGGGCATCGTAGGCCGCGCGCGTCGCATAGTTCTGGATCAACTGGTTGCGCTTCTCGGCGGCTGCCGTGGCGAGTTCGCCCGCCTTGCTGGCCTTCTCGGCGGCCTTGGCTGCGCGCACTTCCGCGCTGGCGTACTGGCCCGGCTTGATGTCGCGCACCTTGAGGCGGGCAATCATCGCGCTGGCGAATTCCTTGGCGGCGCTGGTCAGCACCTTGCGCTGGCCGGTGGCCTTCGCCAGGGCGTTGGCTTCGGTTGCCACGAAGCGGGCGCGCGCATCGTTGTGGATGGCCTTGTCGGCGGCTTTCTCGATGGCTTCGGGGCTCGACAGTTCGCCGAACTGTTCCAGCATGCGCACGTCGGTGAGCGCGTCGATTTCCGCCTTCGGGGTTTCCGCTTCGGCCAGCTTGCGCACCAGTTCGTCGCCCGAGGTGAAGCCGAACATTTCGGCCACGATGTCAGGGTGCAGGCCAGTTACCGCCGTCATCCGGCGCGCCTTCACGGCATTGACCACCTCGGCCGGCAGGCCCATGGCCTTGAGTTCGCCCAGGTCGAGGCGCGCGGCGCCAAGGGCCTGGGGATTGACCACCTGGTCGCCGGCCCGCGTTTCCTGGTCGGCGCTGTAGTCGTAGGCCACCGAGTGCTGCGGGTTGCCGCGCAGTTCCTCGAAAAACTTGTCCTCAAGTTCGTGCAGGTCGTGTTTGCCGTGCTCGTCGAGCGTGAGGTAGCCGTACTGGCCCAGCGCTTCGCCCATGGCGTCGATGGACATCCCGCCCTCGCGGCGCAGCACGTGCTTGCCAAATGCCGGCATGGGGATGCGCTCTTTCGGGTCGATGCCCCACTCGGACTGCACCGCCGCGCGATCCAGCCCGCCCAGCTTGGCGATGGCAGCGAACAGCGAGTCCTGGGTTTCATCGACGGAATCAGGGCTCGACGTGCGCTTGGCCGGCGCCTCGATCTTGTCGTCGGCGGCCAACTTGCCGGTGAGGAACTGCCAGGCGCGATAAATCGGCTGGCTCATGACCTCGCGGCGCACCTCGATCTGCACCTCGGCGCGCTGGGCCTTGGCGTCCTTCTGTAGTTGCTTGATGATGCGGCCGCGCGCATTGTGCAGCCACGTCATGTCGCGCAGGCCGCGCGCCTGCAAGTCCTCGATAGCCTGGGCGGTGGCATCGACACCGAGCGCCTGGTAGGCGGCGAATTCTTCGGGCGTCATGCCGGCCTGTGCGGGCGAGGTGAACAGCGGCATCATGCTGCGCCCCTGCTCGGCCAGCGTGATCTGCTCGTTGGTGGCGAGCATGCGGTCGAACACACCCCGCACCTCGTCGGTGAGTTCGACGTTCAGGTTCTTGAGTTCGCGGTAGACGCTGACCAGCCAGGCGCGGAAGCGTTGGAACAGCCCTTGCATTTCGATGCTGGGGGCTTTGCCCTCGAACAGGTACGCCTCGAAGCCGCGCGCGAACTTCTCGTGGTAGGCGCGCTTTTCCTCGAAGTCGAGGTTGTACCACTCGGCCAGGGACTCGACGCCGAACCAGCGCAGCAGCGCGTCGTTGTCGTCGAGGATCTGGCGCTCCCCAGGCTTCAAGGTATCCCGGCCGAAAATGTCGGCTTCCTGTTGCAGCTTGCTGGCAATGTCGGCCTGCACTTCCAGAAAAAAGTGGCCCGACTCGTGCAGGAAGGTGGAAAGGTCGGCGTTCTTGAGCAGGGTAATCGACAGGTTCGCCGGGTTGAAGCTGCCGCGGGCACCCTGGTTAAACACGTCGGAACCGGCCGACGCGCTTTGATCATTCGGGATTACCTCGGAAAGCCCATTGATCGGTTTCTTCCACTCTCCAAGAACCTTCGCATCGCGGATTATCGTTTCGCCGACATCCTGACCTGCGCCATTTGAATCACCACGAACAAGAACAACGCGACTTCCGAAGTAGTAGCCATTCGGCCCGTTCTTTCCGGTCAAACCAAGATTCTTCATCGCCGCCAGCACGGAAGCAATTCCCGCACTGTGAATTCCAGCTGTGGAAACCCCGTCAATTTCTTCGTCTGTAATTTCGCCGTCTTGCCAGACAAAGCTATTCGGCACGGTTTCACCGATCTTTACAGGATCGGTGAAATCATATGGAAGAACGCGGATACCATAGGTGTAAGCAGGATCATTGATCAGTGACAGCATTTGCTCTGCTGCGGCAACGTGAGGATCTTTGGCGCTCCCCGTTGATCCATCGCCGCCTTTCATTTCCGTGAGCTTGGCAATGGCGCCCTGGGCGTCGCCCTTGAACTCGGTCAGCACCGGGCCGAAAGGGCCGACTTCAAGGGCCGATTGCGCCAGAAGGTTGCCGCTGCTCGCTTGGTCAGGGTCGAAGGCTGCAAAGACGCTGCGCACTTGGGAAGGGTCGGTAAGAACAAGCTCCTTGCCGCGAATGGCGTTCTTCGCGTCGGAATGCTTCACGGCCCCCTTGCGGCTGATAGCGTCGTCGCGCGCCAGGGTGTCGTACCCCATGCGCTTGTGAATGGGGGCGTAACCCTCCGGCAACGGCGCACCCAAAGGCAAATCCGCCTTGAGCGGCTCGTTCCGTTCCAGCACCTTGCCGGCCCTGATGAACACCGGGATGACGTTTTTCTCAAAGGCTTTGCCGTCCCACCGGAAGTTTCCAAACCGATCCAGGTAGCGGCTCGCCATTTCCGGGTTGTCGGTCACGGAAATGCCCGACGTGCCGGTGTAACCCATGAACTTGCCGACCGGCTGAAAGGCTTTTAGGTCGTCCAGCGACGAGTGGAAATAGACCTTGGCCGTGTCAAAGCCCATGGCCTTCGCGCGCTCCATGCGAGCGGCAAGGCTCATGTCCAGCCCCTTGGCCTTCGCTGCCACCCATTCGGCGGCCTCGCCTCGGTTAGCACCCTCGTAGCCCTCGGCGCGGGCCTGCTCGAACACCTTTTCGTCGGCGATACGCTCGGCGCCGACCTTGAGCGGGTAGCGCTTGAACAGTTCCTCGGGCGTGGTGTCGATCTTGGCCGCCGTGACGGCGTAGAAGTTGCCGACCATGGCCGAGTAGGCGTCATTCACCTGCGCGGTGAAGCGCGCGGCTGTGTCGAGTTGGGACTTCACCTCGGCGCGTACCGCCTCGGCGGAAGCCTTGAAGGTGTCGTCGCCTTGCTTCTCGGCCAGGGTGCGCTCGACCTCGGCCTGCAATTCCTCGGCGTGGTTCTGTATGAATTCCTGCGCCTCGGCCCGGCTGAACCCTTCGGGCTCAACCTTGAGGTGATCGAGCAGGCTTTGCGCGTACTCGGTCGGCGCGATGCGCGCGGCGTATTCCTCGACCGGGATAGCGATCTGCCCGCCCGTTTGCAGGGCCTCGCCCAACTGCGCGGCGACGGTCGGCGACGCGGCGGCCACCTGTTCAGCCACGCCGGACTGCATGAGGGTTTGCGCGTCGATGAATACCTGTTGCACCGGGCCGGCCTCGGCCGCTTGCGCGACGAACTGCTGGAAGGTTTCCGGGTCGCG
>ERZ724505.682-NODE-682-length-20833-cov-7.826836_pt1 | contig 20833 bp, 21 predicted proteins | sample MGYA00376038_ERZ724505 | MGnify/ENA primary metagenome ERZ724505 (study PRJEB28724, sample SAMN07190884) | wastewater metagenome | isolation source: effluent of sewage treatment plant in Hong Hong | place: Hong Kong | collected 2016-03-17 ...
AACCACACAATACCACAGGAACTAAATTTAGCAATGGGTTAGCAAAAAACCGCCCGAGGGCGGTTTTTTGGAAAGTGAATTTTGAGATTACCAGGCGAAGTGAGCGAAGGCTTTGTTGGCTTCTGCCATGCGGTGCGTATCTTCACGCTTCTTAATAGCTGAGCCTTCGTTTGCTGCTGCAGCCATGAGCTCTTGAGCGAGCTTTTGTGCCATAGGCTTACCTTTACCACCGCGAGCGGCCAAGAGGATCCAGCGGAATGCGAGTGCCTGGCGGCGCTCAGGGCGCACCTCGCGTGGCACTTGGTAGTTCGCACCACCAACACGGCGAGAGCGGATTTCCATCTGTGGGCCTACATTGCGAATTGCAGTATCAAACACTTCGACTGGGTTTTCAACCTTCATCTTCTCCTTGATGATGTCGAAGGCATCATAGACAACCTTCTCTGCCGTCGACTTCTTACCATCCCACATGACTGAGTTGATGAACTTACCAACGCGGACTGAATTGTATTTCAGGTCTGCTTGGGCGATATTACGATTTTTTACTGGACGTCGCATATTCTATGAAAATTATTTCTTTGCACGCTTCACACCGTAGCGGCTGCGAGACACATTGCGCTTAGCGACACCCTGGGCGTCGAGGCGACCGCGCACGACCTGGTAGCGTACGTTAATGTCCTTCACGCGGCCGGCGCGCACCATGACCACTGAGTGCTCTTGGAGGTTGTGACCCTCGCCAGGGATGTAGGCGGTGATTTCCTGACCATTCGTGAGGCGCACGCGGGCGATCTTACGAATTGCGGAGTTTGGCTTGCGAGGGGTCATGGTGGTCACCTTAGTGCACACGCCGCGCTTGAAAGGCGACGGATAGAAGATTGGGCGATTTTGAAGCACATTAAAGCCACGACCCAAGGCCGGTGACTTTGATTTATTGCTGCGATCTTTGCGTCCTTTGCGGACAAGCTGTGATATACGTGCCATCTGTACTTAAAAATCCCCGAAACAGGGATTGGTGTCACTCTACTCTAAAGAGGTGCGCCTGTCAAAAGCCTACCCCCTGCCCGGTAATAAGTGTGAAGAAAAAGAGCGCTGCGGCATAGAAATACGAAGAAAGAAAATACACCAAGATGAGTAAAAGGAGTGTGCCGCTGAAGATCCCGATGCGCTCAAAATTTACTCGAAAATGATCATACGAGCGTGCCAGAGCCCCCGGTAGAATGCCCGAGAGCACCTTAGAGCCGTCCAAAGGTGGTATTGGAATAAGGTTAAATAGGGCCAAAATAAGGTTAATAAAGACAATGGTGGCAAGGGCGTTAAGCAGCGCCGGACTCATCGAGACCGCACCAAAGCGGATCATGAGTCCAAACAAAAGCGCTATAGCGAGGTTGGTACCTGGGCCTGCGAACGCCACTAGCGTCTCGTCGTATTTGCCAGGAAGATTGTACGGGTTATAGGGTACCGGCTTAGCATAGCCAATAATAGGCGCATGCGAGAGAGCCAAGATGGCAGGGAGAATAACCGAACCTATAGGGTCAATGTGGGAAAGCGGGTTGAGCGTGAGACGTCCCTGGAGCCTAGCGGTTGGGTCGCCTAGGTAATTAGCCATATAGCCGTGGGCCACTTCGTGCAGAATGACCGAGAAGAAGAGTACCCCAAGCGAGAATATAAGGTCGATTTGCATAACCAGGATTTCATGATAGCATACGGACACGTCCTAGGGGGACGTTTTTATATGGCAAAGATTTGTCCGGTCACAAAGAAAGGTTCAAAGGTTGGCGGTGGCTACTCCAACCGTATTCGTGCTACCAAGTTCAACCCGACCGGTAAGGTGCGCCGCCAGCCAAATCTCCAGAAAAAGCGTATTTTTGTCCCCGAAATCAACAAAACCATCACCCTTACCCTCTCAACTCAGGCTATCAAGACCATTGCGAAGAAGGGTGCGTATAAGACCCTCAAAGAGGCTGGGATTATCTAAAAAGCCCTCCGACTAAAATTCTCCTGAAGACCCAGCCTGCGCTGGGTCTTCTTTATTATTTCACCCCAGCCAGTGGTAGTATGAACGCATCACTACTAGGTAAAAATTTATTGTATGGACTACCAAGCAAAGAAATTTAATTTGCCCGAGATGGAAGGGCTTTCAAAAGAAGGGGTTGAGCAGCACCTTGGGCTCTATGCCGGCTATGTAAAAAACTTTAATGCTATTCAAGCTGAAATGGCTGCGCTTATGCCAGAGAGTGAGAAGCACCAGCATGCACTCTCCGAACTCCAGCGTCGCCTCTCCTTTGAGTTTGACGGTATGCGCCTGCACGAATACTACTTCGCACAGCTTGAAGGTGGCGCTAGTCCCCTCTCTGAGGGCAGTGCGCTCGGCAAGGCAGTGCAGGATAAATGGAGCACTGACATTGTTACTCTTATGAAGAGTATCGGCTCTATGCGCGGCCCTGGTTGGGCCATCCTCTACTATGACGCGTTTGGGCAGCAGCTCCAGGCTGGCTTTAGCGGCGAGCAGCATCAGGGCCACTTTGTCACTCTCCCAATTGTGTTCGCACTCGATGTCTGGGAGCATGCCTTCATCCTCGACTACGGCGCTCAAGGCAAAGGTACCTATATCGACGCCTTTTTCAAAAACCTCAATTGGTCAGTCATAGAACAGCGCTTTAACGCGCTCTCCGGCTGGAAGCCGCAGTAGCTTGATACTTCTTTACTGCTAACCAAGTCAGTGGGATATAGATTGGCACCAAAAGCCAGGGCGATAGTTGAGCGAAGGTAATGGAGCTTAGTGGTATTGCAGCTATAGTAGCCACGACGAGCAGTGCCCACTTGAGTAATACGTCAGCTATAAAAGCTGGGATTAAACCTAGTAGCGGATGTAAAAGCCCGAGCGTGCCAGCCAAAAATCCAAACAGCATGGTTATTGGCATGAGAGGCAATACAAGCGCGTTTGCTGGTAGTGAAAATAACGAGAGTACGCCAGAGAAATATAGCAGCGCAGGCACTACATACATTTCGACCGCTATAGTCGAGGCGAGGATGGATCTTACCTCTTCACCAAGGGTACGAAGTACAAGTCTCGGCAGTTTGTGCATCATCAGCTGTTCAACCCAGGGTGAGAGCGTGATAAGTCCAAAGGTCGCGAGCACGCTGAGAATGAATGACGAGTCATAGAAGAGTGCGAGTGGATTCCACAGAACCATACCTCCTGCGGCAACAGCAAGCGCGCGCAATGCCAGGTGCGGCCGTTTGAGATAGCGAGCCAGCAGTGCTATGAGTGCCATTACGAGCGCACGCACCGTCGCCGCACCTGCGCCAGTCATGAGGGCGAACAGCAGCATCATGACGCCACCAATACCAAACTGAAAGGCGCGTGGTAAAAAGCCAAGTACCCGAAACATCGCGTCCGCAACAATAGAGATGTTGTAGCCGGAGAGCACCACGATATGTACCAAACCACTTTGCACAAACGCGTTTGTGAGCTCTTGTGAAATTCCTGCTTTTTCACCTATAAGAACACCTTGCAGTAATGTGTTGTCGGGCTGCGGGAACAATCGATCGAGCGAATGTTTAAACAAATGTTTAAGCCCGTACAGTGCGCCCACGAGTGACCACCTAGCCTCTTTTTTATCAAGCAGCTTTGCATACGACATCTGTGTTTGTATCCCCTGCGCGCGCAAATAGTTTGGATAATCAACCATGCGGCCCGTGGCAGTCTCAAACGCTTCGGGTGCTTTCAATTTCCCTTGTACGTACAGTTGATCACCATATGAAACCGAAACATCTACAGGCAGTGTCACGAGCAACTTGCCTGAAACCTTCTGTGCATCGATAGAAATATCATCGAGCACTACGCGCGTCATGGTGTCGCTCACTACTGGGTCTTCTACCACCCGACCGACAAGGGCTACCTTAGTGCCAATAGAGTTTGGCAATGTTTGAGCTTGTAACTGTTGGAGCGAATAGTTAGTGCGCGCACTGCCAACTCCAACTGCGACAAGAATTACGCCAATGAGCAGCGCATAACCGTGAGCTCGCTTAAAAAATAAAAGCGCTATTCCTAGCGCCAGTAGTAGAAAAACTAAAATATATGAAATAGGAGTAAGGAGTGCAAGCGCGACTCCCGCCGCCAGTGCCCCACAGGCCACATACAAATAAGTGCCGCCCATGGCGGCACAGTACCAAACTCTACAGATTTGAAAACTCGGCGATGATGGTGGCCTCTTCTTGGGGTGAAAGGGCTTTTTTGAAGCGGGCCATTTTGCCTTTCACTCGCGCTTCGCACTGACCCCAGGTTTTGTGGGTTCGCACTTCCCCTTCCACCAAGCTCACATATGAATAGGCTTTGGCACTCGAGCGCGAACGGCTCTTGGATCGCTCAGTTGCTTTCGTTGCATCATGCGAAATATTTTCTATGTCGTGCACGTACTCGCTACGGCTACCTGAAAAAAGTTTGACCGGCTTACCCTCAGCAAACGACGAAGCGATTTCATCAACACGCTCGTTGCCCGCAACACCAACATGGCCTCCAACGTGCTGCCACTCAACTTTTATACCAAGCGATTGCACTGCATCATCTAATAACTCCCATAAGTCGCGATTGAGTACTGGTGTTTTTTCTTTCGTAAGCCAGCCGCGCGCCTTCCATCCCTTCACCCACTTGGTGATGCCGTTTATTACGTACGACGAGTCAGTATGAACGACTACGCTTGTAGCACTATGTTTTTGCGCTTCTTCAAGCGCGCGCAATGCTGCAGTAAGCTCCATACGATTGTTGGTGGTGTGTTCTTCGCTCCCGCCTAACTCCTCTACCTGGCCGTCGTATGCAACAAGTGCCCCCCAACCCCCGGGGCCCGGATTCCCCTTTGACGCCCCGTCAGCAAAAATGAGAATTTTGTCCTGCATTCTGTTCATTAAATCACATCCACGATGCGTAGGCGGGGGCCTCCTTTCCAGTCGGTTTCGACATGACCCACCACATCAGCATGATCGCCAGCCTTCACTGGCTTTTGATAGGAGTCGGGCGTACTAAAAAAGGTCACGCCGGAAATCTGTTCGCCTTCACGCTCGATAGTGAGCTCGACATGGTCCTTTGCTTTACCAAATTTGCGCACTGACGAAATAGATACTTGTGGGAAGAGAAACAGCGGCTTTTGATTTTCTATACCAAAAGGAGAAAGTGCACCGAGCTCTTTGTGCGCTTGGCGCACTTCAGCGACAGCAAGCTGTCTATCGACGAGCACTTCGGGTGCCGCTGCTCTCTGTGGCAGCTTGGTGATAGAATCGCGCAGACGTGCTGCCAATTCATGAATACGCTCTTCGCGCACAGCGAATCCGCCCGAGGCAGTATGTCCCCCAAAGTGGTCGAACACATCACCCGCGCCTTGCATAATATCGACCACGCTCACCGTGCCGTCTGAGCGACACGAACCACGCAACAGCTCGCCACCCTCCCTGCCCCAAATAAACACCGGCTTGCCACTCGCCTGCATGAGCGAGTTAGCAACGAGCCCTAAGACACCAGGGCGCCAATTCGGGCTCCCCATGACAATGACCGGACTTTGGGCCTCATGCTCATTTTGCGTCATGCGCTTGTTCACCTCTTTGACGATTGAGGCGACGAGGCCTTTGCGTTCATCATTAATAGAATTTAATTTTTGCGCGAGTGAAAGCGCTTCGCCCCAGTCTTTAGTCGCAAGCAACTTTGCCGCCAAATCAGGCGAGTCCATGCGCGAGGCGGCGTTGATACGCGGCGTGATCATAAACCCAACATCATCTTCAGTGAGCATGTTGGGTTTGATGCGCAAAATAGAGAGAAGCTGCGAAATGCCGGGACGGCGATTCTTACGCATCACCAAGAGCCCGAAGCGCGCGAGCATACGATTCTCATCCACCAAGGGCACCATGTCGGAGAGCGTCGCGAGTCCTACCAGGTCGAGATACCACTTCTCCATACCCGGTGGCAGTGAAAATCGCTCGCGCGCCAAAATGCCTTGCACCAACTTCCATGCAACCCCCGCACCACACAAGCCATCGAACGGGTATTTACTGTTTAACCGCTTTGGATTAATCACCGCATATGCAGCTTCCGGGAGAATTTCTCTCCCCTCTTTAGCGTGGACTAAGTGGTGGTCGGTGACGATCACATCAATCCCTTTTGCTTTCGCGTACGCAATGGGCTCATGTTCAGTGGTACCTAAATCGATAGTTATGATGAGCGTAACGCCTGCCGTGTGCAGTTCATCGATACCACCTGCATTCATGCCGTAACCCTCTTTGTGTCGATGTGGGATATAGTGAATAACCTCAAGCCCAATCTTGCGCAAGAAGTCAGTAAGCACGACGCCGCCCGGCACACCATCACAGTCATAGTCGCTCCACACCGACACCTTCTCATGCAGTCGCACAGCACCCCTAATGCGTTCAACCGCCTTCTCCATGTCGGGCAAAAGGAAGGGGTCATGCGAGTCACGCTCAAATTCTGGATACAAGAAACGCTCTGCGGCCTCAAGGTTTGCTATTCCGCGCGCAAAAAGAAGATCTTGGAGCAGTTCTGAGTGCATACTGAGCGCTGCGCGCACTTCGGTGGGCACTCCTTCGCGCACGCGGTAGGATTTCATGCAAGCTAGTATATACTGTGCCGTATGGAAAACTGTATATTTTGCAAAATTGTGGCAGGCGAAATCCCCGCTGACAAGGTTTATGAAGACGAAAAGGTGATCGCATTTCTTGATATTCACCCCAAGGCGCCTGGCCACACACTCCTCATCCCAAAAGCCCACTACCAGTGGTTTGACGAACTTCCTGACGAAGAGTCGGATCATCTCTTTCGCATCGCCAAGCGCATCGCACATGATTTAAAGCAAAAAGACGGCACCGATTATGTACATCTCTCTATCGTCGGTAAAGATGTGCCCCATGCGCACATCCACCTCATTCCGCGCAAATTAGCAGAGCACGTCGAGTAGTAGCATGCAGATACAAAGCAGCCTCAATTCTGGTTGAAAAAAGTCCAGGTGGGGGCGCGCCGCTTTTTAAGGAGTGTAACGACTATAAAAAGTGGGGCTAAGGACTTTTTGAAATAGAATTAGGCTGCTTCTATTTTTGTTGCAATACCTCCAGTGCAGGGAGTGTGCCGTCATTCGTGAGAAACTCGAGCATGGCGCCACCACCGGTTGAAACAAAGATGCGCTCAGCATCAAATTGAAATGCGGCAAGCGCAGCGGCTGTATCTCCCCCGCCCAACACTGCCTTACACTTTCCGGCGACTATCGCAGACGCAAGTTTTTGGGTTCCTTCAACAAATCCTTTTTCAAATACACCCGTGGGCCCATTCCACAACACAAATTCGCTCTCCTGAATCATATGGGCCCACGCTGCCGCTGTATCAGGACCAATATCCATAATACTTTCGTCAGAACGCACATCGGCAGTATGTGCGACACGGCGCTGGTTTTCGCCACACTCTACCATCACATCGATCGGGATAACGATGCGATCATCTTCAGCGATACCTGTTGGTACTGGCTTTTCGGACAAGAGTGAGTGCCCTACCGGCGTACCGCGCACCTTAAGCATATCGTTAGCGAGCGCCCCACCAAGCAAAACAGTGCTGTACTTCTGGAGCAATTTCACCAACAAGGGCTCCTTAGTTTCAAACTTCGCTCCACCAACAATGGCAATACTATTTTTAGGTGGTGTGAGTGCTTCACTGATGTGCGCTACCTCGCGCACCAGTTGTAACCCCGCATAGCTAGGGAGTAGTTTTGCCAGGGCGACCATAGACGCGTGCGCGCGATGTGAGTTAGAAAACGCATCATTCACATACACCTCCCCGAGCGCCGCGAGCTCTTGAGCGAATGTTTCATCCCCCGCCTCCTCCCGTGGATCAAAGCGCAGATTTTCATGCATTTCTATGCGAGTTACATCGTCTATGTATGTTGCAAGGCGCTCAAAGAGCGGCGCGACTCTGTCCTTCTCATTTTCTTTACCTTCAGGACGGCCCAGGTGTGTCAAAAGAATTATTTTTTGTGCGCCTTTCTCAAGGAGCAGCGTAATGGTCGGTAGGGTCGCTTTGATGCGCGCATCATCGACTATCCTCCCATCTTGCATCGGCACATTAAAATCAACACGTACAAGTACGCGTTTGTCTCTAACCTCAGCATCTTGCACTGATCGAAGAGCTATCATGCGAGCGTTTTAAGTAATGTAATAAATTTTTCCGCATCCGTGCTTGCATGACCAACCAAAAAGCCGGCGACACCTCCTTCTTGTAAAAGAGTTTTTGCGTTTTCTATTTCTACCGAGCCGCCGTAAAGAATAGGTACTTTTAATGCTGGCGCTCGGCCTACCACATCAGCGAGTGTCTTGCGTATAAAAATCACCATCTCCTGGAGTTCTTGCGGCTTCATAGCTTCTTGGGCACTCTTCCCTATTGCCCAGACCGGCTCATACGCAACGATAAGTTTAGAACTCTTATTACCTCGTAGTGCTGTGGTGAGCTCCTCTGCGACCGCAGTCAGATATGCACCTTGTGGGTCACGCTCCACTTCGCCGATACACAAAACGACCGTGAGGCCCGCCGCTTGCGCGCGCTCAATTTGCGCGCGCACCGCATCAAGCGACTCACCCGCCGCACGACGCTCTGAGTGACCAACAATAACATGGGTCACTCCAAAGCTTTTCAGCATGGCGGCTGACACATCGCCAGTGTGTTTTGCTTCAGAAAAAGGCGAGATAGCTTGTGCCCCCAGGTGCACAGTACTCTGCCCGAGCGCCGCACGCAGCGTGGGTATAAGCGTAAAAGGCGGCACCAGTGTTATATCCAAATTTTTTAAGCTGCGGGATGTGCGTTTAAAAGTAGTGATGTATCGCTTAGCCGCTTCAGGCTTCTCGATGTACATCTTCCAGTTAGCGATAACGGTATATTTCATTACTCCAATACTACTATAGAAGTGTTTGGAGCACCTCCTCGACAGTCGTCTGTCCGAGTGCCGCTTTATATACACCATCCTCAAGGAGCGAGAAGACACCCTCCGAGCGCATGTACGCCTCTATATCTTCTATCGGGTCTTCACGCCGTAGCATTTCTGCAAGGACCATGCTGCGCGGCCACACCTCGGTGAGACTCACCTTGTCCGAAAAACCATCCTTGCACTCAGGACACGCCGTGGATGTAAAAAATGGTACATCCTTCCATTGTGCGGTTGGCGGTAGGTGCCCCTCAGCCTTTAGTACCGCGAGTACTCCGGTGAGATTAGCGCCGCGCGCTTCAAGCTCATCCACCTCTTCGCGCGCCAGCCGCGCACGCTCATGTACGCGACACAACTTTCGTACTTGCCCTATCGCCGTAACATTTAAAAGTACTGCGCTTAAAAGGGTTGGAGGCACATACTCTCGTAGGGAGGATAGTGCTCCGCCTGCAGAGGTAGCCTCAAGCCCTGCTAGTACAAGTATTCCTCGGTTTGCTGCATGTGCTGCCAAAAGCGCTGTTTGCGTATCAAGCTGCGGGATAACAACCACATCTGGGTCAGCGCGCAGCACCCCACGCAGCCGAGTAGCCATAGAGACCGTTTCTGTTGGAGTAACCGTCATAACCGAGCGGGTCGTGTGCGCCGCTTCTTGCCCGAGCGCAGCACATAATTCGCCCAAGGGCGCACCACCCCCGCCCACGAGCACGAGCCCGCTGTGCTGAGACACAGCGCGATGAAGTGTCTCTAATCCTTCGCCATGAAACCCAAGCGCTTCAAGTGACACCCCAGAGAAGTGGAGCGTCATCGTATCACCATGCATAGTAGCACCTTGTGCTACCCGCACCATGACGCGATTGCCCTGATGTTCAATAGCAAAACGTCCTCGCTTAGCAAGCTGCGCCACACGATTAAACATGCCGGTGCTCACGTGCTGTGGCAAGTGCATAGCAGAATGAAGCCTGCCGCCGATCCGATAGCGTACCTCAAGCGCAGTGCCATTTGGCGCAAGGTGTATAGCACGAGCCCCTTGGGCGAGTGCGTGGAGGAGTAATGAATCAACCACCACCTCTCCTGGCGCATCCGCCGACATCTGCCTGGCATGTCGCTCAGCTAATTCACGCTGATAGCGCAAGAGCGCACGCTTTAATGACTGCTTATCCGTGAGGTGCACATGTACCTGATAGGGCAAGTTGAGCGTCTCTAACTTTTCGATACTAGCTGAAGTCGTTACCGCAACAAAGAGGCGTTGAAATTCCTTCTTATAAGCAACGAGTCCATGCGTGCGAGAATACGCCTCAGGAATAGTAAAGAGCGCTTCACTATCAATATCATCATGCCCCAAGAACACCACGGGCATACTGAGCGCTTTAGCAAGCGCGTGCGTCGTGTCTTCTTCACTGAGTATCCCCTCTTCAACGAGCACGTCACTGAGTGTCTTTTCATCATCTGTGCGGGTAAGAGCGTGCGACACTACCGAGCGCGGTAATACACCCGCATCGAGAAGAAATTGTGCGAACATTTCATCACCCTGCATACATAGTAGTGTACCTCTACTTATGCTTTGGACGAAAGTTTTAGCGGTCGATAATGACCGGCAAGAGGAATACCGTTTGCGTGAGCGATACACTACCAGCACTATTAGTACAGGTGAGCGTGAAATCTGTTTCAGAAGTAAGTGGCCCTGAGTCTACTAATGTTCCTGATGTTGGACCATTACTTATATACTGACCAAGCGGCTTGTTTTGACCCGCTACTGTACAGCTATCTGCGCCAACACTGCTCCAACTAATTTTAGTTGACGAGCCAGGACGTACACGTGTTGGGCTCACGATAAAGTTAGTGATGGATGGTGGTTTCTTACATACACCACCTCCAACGTTCACATACGGAGGAACACAGCTGCATATATTTGTTCCTGTGCAGGCAGCATTCGCACCACACGCAGGATTACATATTGGTGTACCACCACAAGTGAGATATCGCGGACTTTGTTGTAGTTGGTACTCACCATTTGTCTCATTATCTACACTGTAGATAGATATCTTATGATTCACGCCATCCTTTATGTTCCCTGGAGTAGTAACTTTAAACCCATGATTCCCTGCCACAAGACCAGCTATCCCAGTATTTGCTTCGGTTATGTCTCTGAATTGGTTTGTCTGCCATTTACCAAGATCTCTTTCGTTCGCAGCCCCCTTGTCTGCATATATATGGACATACCCAAGTTGAGCCGTGCTGTCTGGATCAACCATCCAACCCTCTAAATAGTCGCAACTCGCCGCATCAAAAAATCCTGTTGGTGTTTTATTTGTGCTGCAGGAGAAATTACCTGAGTTCGCAGATACATTCCAGTCAACAGGGTCTCCTGAGTGCACCCATGAACTATAGGTCGTATTGGAAGTAACTGGATAGGAAACAACACAGGTGGTCCCACCATTATACGTACAGTGATATTGCGGCAAGAGTCCATCTACATAACAAGTGTGGTTGTCAGTGTACAAGGTCCAACCACCTGGGCAAACACCATCAGGAGTCCATACGCGGAGGTAGTATTTGGCGGCACTTGAAACTTTTGGCCAGCTTAGGAAAACTTGCGTAGGAGTGTTACAAGTTGCTGTCAGTGAAGTTGGGCCAGCTGGAGGAGTTGGTGCGCTACAAGAGAAATTGCCAGTCCCCTTATATGCATACCAGTTGGTAGGTTCGCCTGAGTGTATCCATGAGCTATACGTTTTACCTGGAGTAACAGGGTAAGTGAACGAGCAGTTGCCACCACCACAGATATTTCCTTTAGGAATACTATTTTGATAACAAGTGTGCCCGTCAGTAAATAGTGTCCACGCAGCGCCAGAGCATGAGCCAGCAGGATCCCATATACGTGGCGAATAGGTTGTAGCGCCTGAAACATCCGGCCATGAGATAACAACCCTATCCCCCGCCGCGTTGCATGTGTAATTTACTGTTGAAGGTGCTGAAGGGTAGGTAACTGTGGCGCACTTAGAACCATCCCAAGAGGTGCCAGTCGCGCAAGAAACACTCGCATTTGCATTCGCTAAGTACTGCCATACCGAACCATTCCAGCCGGCAATACCAAAAAGATAGTCACCGGGACCTAAATTCTGCGCGTAACCAGGAGAGCTTGCAGGCGCGGGTAGCAGAATGTTTTGAACACCTCCATATACTCCCCCTGCGCCTTGTAATACGTACTGCAAAGCATTTGCCGCGCCCCAACTCAAAATTACATTGCAAGTGCTTTGGCCTGCAGGAATGGTGCAGCTAGCCGCAGAAAGCCAACCTGAGGCGCTAGAACCACCTCCGACCGTTGTTTGTCTAGTGTCCAGAAGCGTATTACTTCGAGCGTCATAGAGTTTAAAAGTTACCAAACCAGGACCCCAGTTGATAGAACTTGAACCTGGGCTTGCTGTGCCAGAATTAATAGTCGCCTCACCACCACCAGGTGGTGTGAAAGTAACATTCACACCGTTTGGTGTATTAGACGAAGTCCAGGAATACGCAATGGCACACGTACTATTCCCCGGCGCGACGGTACATCCGGTTACACTAAGCGATCCAGACACACCACAAGAAAATGAACTAGAGGTTGGACTGTTTGGATTATACGGTTGGCCTGAGTGGACCCAGATGCTGTAGCTGATATTGGGGAGGATATTACCTATATATGCAGTATTAGCACCCCCTGTAGAGTTTTTGTAGCAGGTATGGCCATCTCCTGCTAAGATCCATCCTGAGGAGCAGTTGCCATCGGGAGTATAGACGCGTGGATAGTAGTCAGAAGCGCCTGAAGCAGTATTCCATGCAATAGTAGCACCTCCTGCATTATCACAACTTGCCCAAATGGCGGCAGGTTGTGGCGGAGGGGCTGCATTACATGCAGGCGAAACAAATGCTGCTCTATGAAATTCTTGATTTGACTGTGCACCAACCACCACTCCGTAGTATGTTGTGTTATTTGAGCCACCAAAGCTTATGCTACCCGAATCAGCACAACCAAGGTTTTGAGGAGTTGAGACCCAATTTCCACCACTATCCTTAACTCCAAAATGAATACTGCTATCACCTGCGGTAGTACAATTGGGCACATCTGACTGATTCCCCGAGTAATCCCACGAAGCAGAGTAGTAAATGTTGGTGCCACTACAGGAAACACCGGTGCTGCTGTAGCAAGCCGCTACTCCACTACCCATACCGATCTTTTCAGGCTGGAGAGATGCTACTTTTTGCTGAGACACAGAGTGCCCAAACAGCAACACACCAGCGACCAGCACCGCTCCCGCAAGAATACTTATTGAAAGTAGGCGGGGGTTGTTTTTTAATTGTAATTTACTAACAAGGTGACGGATTGCTCGCGTATACATATTGAGAGTTATCCAAATAGTATCAGCCTTTTGCTTCACTCTTGCGCTTGGCTGTGTATAAACACCACTCGTACTACTCCCCCGCTTCAGCTGCCTTCAAATTGTTTTCTATAGCTTTTCGAAACGCTTCGACACTCTCTGTGTCTCCTTTCGGATCGTTTGCTGTATACGCGCGGCGCCACTCTTCAACAGTGAGTTTGTTTGCTAACTCGAGCGCGTTTTTGAAAGAAGCCGCCGCCTCCCTATATTTAAACTGGTTTAGCTGGGCCAAACCGAGCGAATTCCATAGCCAAGGCACATCCTCAGCATGTGGCACTCTGAGCATCGCCTCTTGTATCGTCTGCTCAGATTTTGCATACTTTCCCGCCTTCGCCTGTACATAAGCCAAATCGTTGTATCCTCCCCACTCAGTCGGCGCCCAAGCGATAAACCGTCTAAAATCGTTCTCTGCGTTTTGCAAATCTGCTTGAGTCATCTCGATAAGCCCACGCACATACAGTGCTCGCAAGTTTTGCGGGTTAGTGATGAGTTCGGTATTGATTTCCTCTAAAGCGGTCACGTGGTCCCCTTCTACAAAGTAGATGCGTGCGAGCTGGTAGTGCGCCAAGGGGGTGGCTGGATCTAACCTGAGCGCAAGTTTATAAGCCTCTTTAGCTTTTTTTACATCATAGGCGCCACCGCCAAAATAATATGTAGCTTCATTGAGGGCTACTTGGTGATTCGAAAAATTAACATAGTAAGCAGCGGATTTGAATCCATTAGCCCACAACATTTTCGCGATAAATCCATTGCCCACCAGTAGAAAAAAGGCAACCACCAAAAAAAGTGCCGCTATTATTTTGAGTCTTTTATTATGCTTTTTGGGTGCCCACATACAAATAGCTTGAGACTATTTGCTTGTAAAATCTGACTCTTGCCAACCCTGTGATTTTAGATAGGTTTTGAAACTTGGAGAAACAAAGGCAACACGAATAACCCCTTTGCGCGTATAGCTTTTAGTGGTTCTGTTGCGTATGCGTTGTATATAATTATTGAATATCTGGGACTGTGCAGCATTTATTGGCTCTACGACATCGCGAATTTTATTATCCAGGTCAGCAATATTCTTTGCCTGACTTAACCAAATTGCATACTCAAGTCGTATGTTAGGTGCGAGGTATTTCGCTGAAAGTGAATCTTGTGCTCCTTTAATAGACCCAAGAGCAGTCTCAAACGAATCTGTAACCTTTGTGTTTGTAATACTGTCCGGAAAAAATGGTTGTAATGTTGCTAATGAAATACTCTTGGTTGATAATAGAAAGAGAAAGGCGCTAGGATTCTTTATATAAAACTCTGACTTTTGCGAATCTTGAAAAAGATCATCCCCTGCAACAAGATATCTGTATGCTCGTGATGCAACCTCTTGCTGATCTTTATTACTTGCATTTAAATCCATACCGCGCAACTTATACGCCAAAATGCCTGCTGATTCATAGTTATTAAAAGTATTTGCTTGCAAGTTATTAGCAAGCGTAAGGAGAAATACGGTCGCTTCGCTCACATCTCCTCTTTGTTCCGCAAGATATTCTTTATAAGGAGAAGTGTCGAAAACATAACGTTTCATAAGATCCTGGCTCCCATAGGTGAAGAACCAATTAGCCATATAAGAATATGCCGAGGAGCGCGTTGCGGTTAAAAGATTCGCATCCGAAGCAATCTCCTTAAGAGTAGTTGCGGCTTGCTGTCGATCATTACCTTGATTACGATCAAACAAAGCGATTGCTAAAAGAATTTTTGCAGAAGCTATATCATCAAACGTGCCGTTTTTTTGAGAAATATTAACAACTTCTTGAAGTTGAGGTATTGAAGCCGTTCCTTGTGCTGAGTATAATGCGAACGTTTTGGTATATAAACCAAGATTTTTGTTAGTAGAATTTTTTTGATGCTGGTAAAAAAAACAAAACGCACCAATAGCAATAATGCTTAGAATTATTGTGAGGCTCGTTTTTTTTACATTTATATACATAAAATCCCAAATTACCAGCAACCACCAGCGTCAGCGCCGCAGTTGTCTCCACAACCACTACAGCCCTCACAAGTGCCTTCTTGGCAGCTTGGTATATATTCACTACCGCTAGCAAAATCAGCATGCGCTATCTGCGACGTGAACATTTGTGCAAGAGTGGAATCGCTTTCTTTCAAAAAAGCATTTTTTTGGAAAAGGATCGCTGTTAGACCAAAAAAAACAGTAAGGAATTTTGTTGTGCTTGATAGAGTCTTCCTCGCGACTTTAGTCATATATGGTCTCATTGTATATGAAAAAACTTTTGACATTGCGTGGGCACAAGGAAACGGTGGATAACTACTCAAAATTAGACTCCTAGAAGGAAGTTGGTATGATCAGACGATGTTAGAGGATGCACTCCAATTTTCAGAAACCTGGGACAAGCTCATAGAGGATGATCTGAGTGTTAAAAATAGGGCCATGGGGTCACTTGTGCGTTATATAGAAAAAAAGTTGGGGGTAACCTTTTACATACCTTCTCCTTTTCGGGGTCTTGTTTCTGAAAGTCTTGTGGATTTGTTTGCGTTAGCAAAAAAACTAGAAAAGGGGCGTATCCTAAAATCGCTTGGCCAGGCTCACTCCTTACCAGACGAACCCCCACTATTTGCCTGGATAGCGAACTTACATCGGGAGTTTGAGGGAGAAGCGAACGCCTCGGGTGCCCACCCAAATAGCCACAGAGCTGCGCTGACCGCCACATTGGCCGAGTCGGTAGAACGATACGTTTGGTTTGAGGAAACCGACTACTTTGACAGTCCAACATTCAGCACAACAGCCTCAATTGCAAGCAGAGGCCGATATATTGACCCAAAAATGGTCGCTGGTCCTTCTGCTACAGCACGAACTACTAAAGGTTTACATATTGAAGATTCGAGCGTATTCAAGTGGATACGAGGATATTCGTGGACAGCTAAAAAACCTCTTTGGCTCCCTGCACAGCTAATTTCGGGTAGTAGAAAAGAATTCTATGAGCGCGCCGCACGCAAAGAGCCCCTCATCCGCAGCGTCTCCACTAACGGCTTAGCCACTCGCCAAACGCGAGAAGGCGCCGTCCTGTATGGCGTGCTTGAACTTATTGAACGAGATGCTTTCATGATCATGTGGCTTAACCAACTTACTCTCCCCCGCTTTGATATTGATGACTTATGTGCCCAAAACGCGTCACTCGCGGAACTTGTTGCAGATTGCAAAAAATACCGACTGAAAGTTGATCTCATTCGTATGATAACTGACGCTCCCACCTATGCGGTTTGTGCGGTAGTGACAGATGAGACGGAGAATGAACCGCGAGTTATTGTAGGACTTCGAGCCCATTCAAGTAAATTTTTAGCTGCAGAGAAAGCAATTCTTGAGGCACTACGTATACGGCAAATGACTCGTCACATGATTAAACACCCTCCTAAAAATTGGTCTCTTGAAACTAAAGCGGATGATATTGGTCACACAGATCGACTTTTATATTGGGCAACAAATAACAGGTCGCGGAAATTGACTTTTTTGACTAAAGGTCCTACACAACGATTTGATGAGCCTTGGGAGTTTGATACTGAAGATGAACATTTGCTACGCATTATTGATTGGTGCAAAAGAGCAGGATACGAGTTTGCCTCGGTCTCACTTACTAAATCGAAAAAAAACATTTCTCCTTGGCACATAGAGATGGTTGTGATCCCCGAGTTGCAGCCTATACATCTCAATGAAAAATTACGTCACACTGGAGGCCTGCGATTAAAAGAAGTGCCTGAGATGTTTGGATATAAACCCATAGAACCGCATACGAGTGACCCTCACCCCTTTGCTTAACCATGAGAAAAGATATTATTTCAAAAATCCACAGTTATATTCGTGAGGGCAGACGCGCAAGCCGTGGGGCCACTACTGCACCCGAGTTTGTATCAAAATGGCAATGCAAAGAATATCTCCGCATGGAAAGCATACTTCTCACTAAAAAGCTACCGGGGATATCACTGGCAGATGCACTTGGAAAGAGGGCGTCTCACCAGAAAGAGGCTGGATTGCACACCCTCAGTCTTGCTGAGTTAAGCACTCTGCTGTCACCACTTAGTCAAAAAGATGGTTCTGCTTATCGCTATTACCCCTCAGGCGGAGCGCTTTACCCGATCGAAACCTACATAATCGGCTCCTTTGAAGGTAATGAGAATACTGTCTGCCACTACAACCCTAAGGCGCATTCACTTGAAAAACTTTGGTCAATGTCAGAAAAACTCGAGCTAAGCGATCTATTTAAACTTAATGATCCCTCAAAAAAACCCCAAGCTGCAATAGTATTTACAGCTGTTTGGGATCGTTCTGCAAAAAAATATGGTGATTTTGCCTATAACTTAGCCTTGATTGAGGCTGGCCATATGGCCCAAAATGTTTTACTTGCAGCCACTGAGCCTGATATTAAAGTGTGCCCAATCGGCGGGTTTGTCGATACCTTTGTGCACGAGTTACTTGATTTACGAAACATTACCGAACAGGCGGTGTATTGTGCAGTTATATATTAAACAAGTTAAGGGTCGCGCTATTTGCGCGACCCCTTCTGACTCAACCAGTTGGACAATTAACTGGTCCAGTTGATCTTCCGGTCGTGACCTGGGTGAGATGTGCGTTTCCTTCTGCAAAAACAACAAACAGAGGGATATCGCTCCCGAACGGCCCTTTTGCCAGGACCTGTTTTGATCCCTGTGGACCTTCATTTGGCACCTGATCAGGAATCACCCTTGCGTCACTTGGCGGCATCGAAGAGAACGGTTTTGAAGCGGGTTTGGTCCAGACAGTAACTGTTCCGTTCTTAGCAACCTGCGTCCACACGTCCATCGTGTATGGAGCCGCTCCAATGGGGCCGCCACATACTTTTCCATCACCAGCCGCGTTCGCAGCCGAAGAAAAAACAGCCACTCCAGCCACAACTGAGGCAAGGAGTACGAAACGAAGAATCATTGTATCCTCCTTTGAGCTTCAAGCATCGTGCATCACCACAGCGGCTTAGCAGAATGTCACTACTTGCATAAGTATAGCAGGTTTAATTTATATGTCAAGTGTTTCATCTTTGAGGTGCTCGTATTAAAAAAACCAGCCCCAGGCTCTCTTGCGAGAAACCTGGGGCTCGTGGGTGGGAGACCTGACAGTTCATTAAGAACCGTCTCGGGGGGCTGGGCGAGAAAATGACCCGGCCGTTGCTTGCAGTTCTGGGTTCTGTAGCAGCGGCCCGCCCTTGCAGGCAGTGTCCAGCACCGTGCTGTGGCTCTGGCGTCCCCTAATCAGTGAATCAGGAGCGCCAGTGGTGATGTAGTAAAAATCCATCAACGGGGCGCACTGTGGCGCCTTTTGCTGAGCCAGTAAAGGCACGGCCGGGATCATCGCTACACAAAAGGTAGCGAGCAGCAATAGCTTACGCATAACCTCCTCCTTTCGAGTAGCGGGAAAACCAAAAGCTGTGAGAAAAAACAGCTATTTAGAATTATAATAGATATGTATATTAAGTCAAGGTGAAGCGCTGCAGATATCCACAGCTCAATAGGCTCATTTGACACCCTCCTTTGTGCACTATATAGTAGAAGCATCTGGTAACCGCCCCGAGAGGGCGGTTGTTCTGTTCCTTAGGGGACCGCGCCGGCCAGAAAACCAATAACTATCAAATAATTTTTACTATATGTTTGACCTTAAAGTGATGAATTCGGTCTTGGGTGAGCTCGAGGAGGAGCGCGGGATCCCGCGCGCCAAGGTGCTCGAAGCTATCGAGGCTGCGCTTGCTACCGCCTACAAAAAGGAGTACGCCAAGCGCGGGCAGATTATTCGTGCCCACCTCGACATCAACGCTGGCACCACTGAGTTTCAGCAGGTGAAGGAGGTAGTCGACGACAGCGTCGTGCGCTTTGAAGACGAAACTGAAGGTGACCTGCCCTCCGAAGCCTTGGCGCAGGAGGGAGAGCCTGACTTGCGCGCTCGCTTTAACCCAGAGCAGCACATCCCGATAGAGGACGCCAAGTTCATCAAGCGCGACGTAAAGGTGGGCGACGAGCTCGTCTTCCCTCTTGAAACCAAGGACGACTACGGCCGCATTGCAGCACAGACCGCTAAGCAGGTCATCATCCAAAAGATTCGCGAGGCCGAGAAGGTCTCGGTCGTCGCTGAGTATGGCGCCCGCTCGGGCGAAATTGTTACCGGCACGGTACAGCGCATGGAGCGCGGCAATATCTATGTCGACTTGGGCCGTGCGACCGGTATCCTCCCTTACGATGAGCAGATCCCTGGCGAGCGTTTTCGCCAAGGTGAGCGTATCCGCGCGCTCCTCTACCAAGTAGAAGAGAGCCCACGCGGCATCTACCTGCGTCTTTCGCGCGCGCATGGCGACTTCCTCAAGAAGCTCTTCGAGATGGAGGCTCCCGAGGCAGCGCACGGCACCGTCGTATTTAAATCTATTGCTCGCGAGGCAGGCAGCCGCTCAAAGGTCGCTGTCGCTTCGACCGACCCACACGTCGACCCAGTAGGCTCGCTCGTGGGCCAGCGTGGTGTGCGTGTATCGACCGTTACCTCTGAGCTTGGTGGCGAAAAGATCGACATCATCGAGTGGTCTGAGGATCCTAAGGCATTTATCGAAGAGGCACTCTCTCCTGCTCGTATCTCAAATGTCGAGCTCGATGAAGCTGAGCACAAGGCGACTGTCACTGTTGCGAATGACCAGCAAAGCTTGGCTATTGGTCGCGGTGGCCAGAATGTGCGCCTCGCCGCAAAGCTCACTGGCTGGCGCATCGACATTCAGTCTATCGGTGGCGAAAGTATTCCGACCGAGGAAGAAGTAGCTTCAGAAGCTTAAATTAATAAAATTAGTGTAAACTGCAAAGCATGAATCTTTGGCATGATATTGCTCCCGGCAAGGCCGAGGAGATGAACACGATTATTGAAATTCCACGTGGGTCGAATAATAAGTACGAAGTCGACAAAGACACTGGACTCATCAAGCTCGACCGCGCTAACTACTCGGCTGCAGCATACCCATTTGACTATGGCTTCGTGCCGCAGACGCTTTGGCACGATGGTGACCCGCTGGATGTGGTCGTCCTCACGACCTATCCTTTGCACCCAGGAATCTTGGTCGGCGTGCGCCCGGTCGCTGTCATGGAGATGATCGACTCTGGCGAGAGTGACTACAAGATAATTGGTGTCCCGACTGAAGATAAGCGCTGGGATGATGTGCAGGACCTCGCCGACATCAATAAGCACACCATCCTCGAGATCAAGCACTTCTTCGAGACGTACAAGGCGCTTAAGGGCAAGCCTGCGCCAGTTGAAGTGGGCGAAGTAAAAGGCAAAGATGCTGCAATCGCTGCCTTCAACGAGAGCCTCAAGCTCTACAAGGACAAGTACAGTAAATAATTCATACTCAAATTTGCTGTGGATAGTCGCTCATACGATATACTCATCGTATGAGCGATTCTCCTTTTTTA